>Ga0315278_10001391_pt1 | contig 21167 bp, 16 predicted proteins | sample YL17G06_0_MG_FD_203880 | JGI IMG/M metagenome (GOLD analysis project Ga0315278, IMG submission 203880) | Sediment microbial communities from Yellowstone Lake, YNP, Wyoming, USA - YL17G06_0 | ecosystem: Environmental > Aquatic > Freshwater > Lake > Sediment | place: USA: Wyoming | collected... | reverse complement strand
CGGGGTCGCCTGGGTGTGGCTGGCCGGCGCCCTCGGCATCGCGGCGCTCGTCGTAGTGAGCACCAGGATCCGGATACGCGCCAACGCCGTCTACCTCCTCTTGGGAGCCGCCCTGTGGTACGCGACGTACCGGGCGGGGATCCACCCCACGATCGCAGGTGTGGCGCTGGGGTTGCTGACGCCCGCACATCCGTTCCAGCGTCCAGCGGCGGTCAGCGAGGAGGCCCGCCGCACCGCCGACGAGACCGTCGACGACCCCGATCCGCCCGACGCGGACGCAGCCTCCTGGCTCCAGCTCGCCTGGCTCGCTCGCGAGGCCGTCTCGCCGCTCGCCAGGGTCGAGCATGCCCTCCTGCCGTGGTCGAGCTTCGTGATCCTTCCGCTCTTCGCGCTCGCGAACGCGGGGGTGACCCTCACCGGCGGAGCCGTCGGGGACGCGCTCACGAGCGTGGTCGCCCTGGGCATCGTGCTCGGCCTGGTGGTGGGCAAGCCGGTCGGTGTGTTCGTGGCGACCGCGATCGGGGTCCGGTCGCGCCTGGGCCGCCTGAGCGCCGACGTCCGCCGGGGCCATATCGCCGGCCTGGGGATGACCGCGGGGGTCGGGTTCACGATGGGGCTGTTCATCGCGGGGCTGGCGTTCGAGGACGATCCCGCCCGCCTCGCCTACGCGAAGGTCGCGATCCTGGTGGCGTCGCTGATCGCCGGCGTGGCCGGTTACGCGGTCTTCCGCTTGCTACCCGGCCCGGCGCCCCGCACCGAGCCGGCGTCCGAGTCCTAGTCCTCCTCCGCGCCCAGCTCGCGTTCGACCTCGACCTCGATCTGCGCGATCCCCCTCGGGCGGCCCTGGCGGACCCAGAGCCACGCGAAGAGCCCGCCGATCGCCGCGCTCGCGAGCAGCGACACGATCGGATAGCCGCGCTCGAGGTTCACGCCGATCGTGAAGAGCACCACCAGCGCGCCGACCGAGTTCACGATCACGTGCCCGTGGCGGCGCTCCTGCCGCGAGAACCGTGCCATCGCGAGCAGGCCGCTGAGGAACGAGACGAACACCGCGACCGCGTAGAACAGGACGAGCGCCTGGTCGCGCCCGCCCGCCGCGACCACCACGGTGGCCGACACGCCCAGGAACACCGCGACCGACCAGTACGGCGTGTGGTGCTCGTTCACGCGGCCGAGTCCGGGATGGAGGATCCCGACCTGCTCGCCATCGGCCCGCGTTCGCCGCGCGAGGGCCTTCAGCAGGCCGGGTCCCGCCTGGAACGACGACGAGGCGGCGGCCAGCAGCAGGAGCGACGACGTCAGCTGGAAGAGCGCGAAGAGGGGCCCGCTGCCGGCGGCGTTCCGTGCCAGGTCGGCGATCAGGGTCGAGTCCGCGCCCGGGATCCCGGTGCGGAGCTTCAGGGCGAGCAGCGCGATCGCGATCGTGAGCGACCCCTCGATCGCGAACGTGAGCCAGAGGGTGGTGCGCCCGAAGTGCTCGCGGCCGCGGTCGTCGAGCTGACCGAGCTGGGCGATCGCGCTCGAGGGCGCCTCGACCCCGGTTGCGAGCGCCATCGCCACGGGGAACGCCAGGAAGACGGTCCACCCCGTCGCCGCGCCGGTCCCCTGGAGCGGCGCATGACCGACCGTGTGCGGGTGCAGGAACCCGAGCACGATCACGGGCACGGCGACCGCCACGAACGCGACCGTCATCGTGGCGAAGACGCTGCGGCCCAGATGGCCGAACCACGTGATCGCCGCCACGAGCACGCACAGCCCCAGGGCGATCACCACCCGGTACGGCGCGGCCGCGGGGACGTAGGCGATCACGGCGCTCGTGGCCGCCGCCACGCTGATCGCGATCGTGAGGACGAAGTCCACCACGAGCGCGCCGAGCGGCAGGAACGCCCATCCCTCGCCGAATGCGGCGCCCGTCGCGGCCACCGCTCCGCCGCCCTCGGGGAAGCGCCGGATCAGCTGGTCGTAGTTCAGGCGGACCAGGGAGATGATCCCGAGGACCAGGCCCATCGTGACGATCAAGAGGCGCAGGTCGCCCTGGAGCGCCCGGAGCCCGGCCTCGATCGCGTAGGTCACCGATGAGACCGGGTCCGCCATCACCGCGAAGGCGAACGCGAACAGGAGCACGCCGCGGCGGGTCACGCGCCGCCTCGGTCGCGCGGACATGCCGGAGTTCAGTCGTCCTTCGGCGTGGCGCGGTAGGTGACGATGTGGACGGTCTCGAGCGTCATCATCCCGTCGCCCACCATCTCGTCGAAGATCGGGAGGATCCGCTCGATCTTGTCCTCGGTGTCTACTAGCTCGACCACGATCGGGAGGTCCGACGAGAGCTCCAGGAGCCGCGACGTGTGCACGCGCGACGCGGCGCCGAACCCCTCGATGCCGCGGAGCACGGTTGCCCCGGCCATCCCCTCGGCACGGGCGCGCAGCACGATCGCCTCGTAGAGCGGCTTCCCGTCCCAACGGTCGTGCTCGCCGATGAACAACCGGAGGAGCTTGCCCTCACCCTCGAACTTCACATCGCCCTCCCCAGGCTTACGCCCAGCGCCACGGCCAACAGGCCGAGCACCACGTTCCCCGCCACGTTCATGCCGGCATGTGCGTAGGCGCCGTCCTCCATCAGGCGGAAGGTCTCCAGCGAGAAGGTCGAGAACGTGGTGTAGGCACCCATCAGGCCCGTCGTGAGCGTCAGGCGCATCGCGGGAGAGGCCGTGGTCCGCTCGGTCAGCACCACGAACAGCAGACCCAAAAGGAACGACCCGGTCACGTTGATCAGCATCGTGGCCCAGGGGAACTGCGGGAACCGCTCGCCGACCGCGGTCCCCACGCCCCATCGGAGCAGGGCGCCGACCGCGCCCGCCACGGCCACACCGGCGATCGCTCGCACGTGGGTGCACCTCCTGTGCGTCCGTAGGAGCCATCAGCCGGTGCGGCGGTTCTGGCGAGCTCCATCGCCCCCGCGGCGGGCCGCGGCGGGGCTGAGTATATATGCAGGTCAGTGGCCGGTTCGCTTCCCTATACTGCTCGGGTTCCCGGCCCCGGCCGGGGGTACAGGCCCCAACCCCACCACAGGAGGTTCGATGTTCGGCGTCCTTGCCCAGGAAGGCGGACCGCTCGAGGTCGTCTTCAAGTCATCCGACAACACGGCACTGTGGGTGATCCTCGGCATCTCGTTGATCGCGCTCTTGTTCGCCTACTTCCTCGTACGCGAGGTGCTGGCGGCCCCCGAGGGCACCGACAAGATGAAGGAGATCGCCAAGGCGATCCAGGAGGGCGCGTCCGCCTACCTGTCGCGGCAGTTCCGCACGCTGGCGGTGTTCGTGTTCGCGATCGGCGTCGCGCTCTTCTTCGTGCTCCCTGTGCCGGAGAACGCGGTGCACTCGGACTTCTCGATCCAGTTCGGCCGGTCGATCGCGTTCATCCTGGGTGCCGGCTTCTCGGCTATCACCGGGTACGTGGGGATGTGGCTCGCCGTACGCGCCAACGTGCGCACCGCGAACGCCGCGCGCGAGTCGGGGCTTCGACAGGCCGTGAAGCTCGCCTTCCGCGCGGGCGGCGTGGCGGGGATGTTCACGGTGGGCCTCGGGCTCTTCGGCGCCACCGCGATCCTGATCATCTACAAGCAGGATGCAACGAGCGTGCTGGTGGGCTTCGGCTTCGGCGGCGCGCTCCTCGCGATGTTCATGCGGGTGGGCGGTGGCATCTTCACGAAGGCGGCCGACGTGGGCGCCGACCTGGTGGGCAAGATCGAGCAGGGCATCCCCGAGGACGACCCGCGCAACGCCGCCACGATCGCCGACAACGTCGGCGACAACGTCGGCGACTGCGCGGGCATGGCGGCCGACCTCTTCGAATCGGCAGAGGTCACGCTGATCGCGTCGTTGATCCTGGGTGCCGCCGCCTACGCGGGCACCACGGAGGGCGCGATCATCGGGGTGATGTTCCCGCTGTTCATCCGCGCGGTGGGTGTGGTGACGTCGATCATCGGGATCATCGCCGTCACGCCGCGCTCGGAGGCCGAGTCGGGGATCAAGGCCATCAACCGCGGCTTCTTCGTGTCGGCCATCATCTCGGCGGCCGCCGCGTTCGTGATCTCCGGGCTCTACATGCCGAACTACAAGCCCGCGATCGCGGTGTCGATCGGGCTCGTGCTCGCGGCCGTGATCCAGGTGCTCACGCAATATTTCACCGACACGAAGTTCAAGCCCGTCCAGGAGATCGCGGAGTCCACCGTGACCGGGCCGGCCACCACGATCCTGGCGGGATTCTCGATCGGCCTGGAGTCCACGGTCTACTCCGCCCTGATCTTGGCCGCAGCCATCGTGTCGGCGTTCTACCTGGGCGGCAATACGGCCGAGCGGCTCTACTACATCGCGCTCGCCGGCATGGGGATGCTCACGACGGTCGGTGTCGTCGTCTCGATGGACACCTTCGGCCCGATCTCGGACAACGCGCAGGGGATCGCGGAGATGTCCGGCGAGTTCGAGGGCAGGCCGGCCGAGATCCTCGGCGGCCTCGACGCGGTGGGCAACTCCACCAAGGCCATCACCAAGGGCATGGCGATCGCCACCGCGGTGCTCGCCGCGACGTCGCTCTTCGGTTCCTTCGAGGAGGCGCTGCGGGGCGCAGGGTTCATCTTCGAGGGCGTCCGGATCGACCGGCCCGACGTGCTCGTGGGCTTGCTGATCGGGGGCTCCGTGCCGTTCCTGTTCTCCTCGCTCGCGGTGCGGGCGGTCGGACGGGCGGCGGCGCAGGTCGTGGTGGAGGTGCGGAACCAGTTCCGCCTGCACCCGGGGATCATGACCTACGAGGAGAAGCCGGACTACGGCGCAGTCGTCGACATCTGCACGAAGACCTCGCTGCGGGAGCTAACGACGCCGGGGCTCCTGGCCGTGCTCTCGCCGATCTTCGCGGGCTTCTTCCTGAAGGGTGAGGCGCTCGGCGGGTTCCTGGCCGGCGCGATCCTCACCGGTCAGCTCCTGGCGGTCATGCTCTCGAACGCCGGCGGCGCGTGGGACAACGCGAAGAAGTTCATCGAGGAAGGGAACTACGGCGGCAAGGGCTCGGAGAGCCACAAGGCGGCGGTGATCGGCGACACGGTCGGCGACCCCTTCAAGGACACCGCCGGTCCCGCCCTGAACCCGCTGATCAAGGTCATGAACCTCGTGGCCCTGCTGATCGCACCGCTCGTGGTCTCGCATGCCGAGGACACGGCCCTGCGGATGACGGTGGTCATCACGGTCGCGGCGGTGCTTGCCGTCGCGATCTACATCTCGAAGTCCAGGAAGTCCGAGCTGGGCGAAGAGATCAGGCAGGCCAACGTCAAGGCCTCGGCCTAGGCACAGGAAGGAAGATACCTCCGGCATGGGTGCGCTTCGTCGCTGGCTCGATCGGCTGACCGAGAGCGACGAGGCGCGCCTGGCGGCGGAGGTGCACGAATGGGCCGACGAGGTCTCCGGCACCGTCCGCATCGGTGACGCGCCGATGCGCGGCAAGGTGAAGATCGCCGGGGTGATCAAGCGCATCACGGTCTTCCCGATGCAGGACCACGAGTCCCTCGAGGCCGTGATCTCCGATGGCACCGGCCAGGTGACCGTCGTCTTCATGGGCCGCCGGGGCATCGGCGGCCTCTCGCTCGGGACCCGGGTGGTCGTCGAAGGCGTCCTCGGCGATCAACGCGGCGCGGTCCGGATGATCAATCCCCGCTTGGAGTTCAGCGCCTAGGGCCTTCGGGGGCACAGGTCCAGATGGTCGCTCTACGCCCACCCCGGGCGAACACGTGACGCGCCAGCCCTCAGACCGACGAGCACGGAGCTACTCGCCCAGTTCGACCTGGGCGGCGCCGTCGGAAGGGATCCCGCCGGGGGTGTCGGCACCCACGATCGCGTCCCGGAGCGCCCGCTCGGAGACCACGTCCGAGAGGGCGACCACCTCGTCGCCGGCCGCCAGCACCGTCTCGGGCTGGGGGATCACGACGTGGCCGTCGCGCAGGATCGCGACGACCGCGGCCTCGGTGGGGAGTCGGAGCTCGTAGATCGGCTTGCCGATCGAGGGCGCGGCCTCGGGCAGGGTCATCTCGACGATCGACACCCGGCCGCCTTCGAGACGGATCAGGCGGACCAGGTCGCCGACCGTGACCGCCTCCTCGACCATCGCCGTCAAGATGTGCGGCGGCGAGACCGCGGCGTCCACGCCCCACTGGTCGTTGAAGAGCCACTCGTTCTTCGGGTGGTTCACGCGGGCGAGTACACGGGGCACCGCGAACTCCTGCTTCGCGAGGAGCGACGTCACGAGGTTGTCCTCGTCGTCACCCGTGGCCGCGACCACGACCTCTGCCAGCGCGAGCTCGGCCTCCTCGAGGACCCAGGGCTCACAGGCGTCACCGAGCACCACGCGGACGTCGGGGATGATCGGGCGCACCTTGTCGACGACGTCGGATTCCTGCTCGATCAGCGTGACCTGGTGCCCGCGCGCGGCGAGGTCGGCCGAGAGGTGCCGTCCGACCGCGCCTCCGCCGGTGACCACGACGCGCATCAGTGGTGCTCCCCGGGCACTGCGAGCTGTTCGTCGAGCAACTCCATGCCGTCCTTGGCCATCATCACCACGAGGTAGTCGCCATCCTGAAGGGTGCTGTCGGGGGTCGGGATGAAGCCGCCGCCGCCGCGGGACACGCCCGCGGTGAGGATCTTGCCCGCCACGTCGATCGCGTTGGCCGCCTTGCCCACCAGGTGCGCGGGGACCGGCACCCGCATGCGCAGGAGATCGCCGCCGCCGATCGATTCCCGCAGCTCGCTGCGGTCGTGGAACAGCATCAGCTGGATCTGCTTCACGCCCCACTTGGTGGTGGCCACCGTCGGGATGTTCAGCCGTTCGTAGATCTCTGCCCGCCGGGGGTCGTAGATCCGCGCGATCACCTTGGGTACGTGATAGTGCTCGAGCGCCACGCGGGCCGAGACGATGTTCGAGTTGTCGCCGCTCGAGACGGCGATGAACGCGTCCGCGTCCTTGATGCCGGCCTCCTCGAGCACGTCACGGTCGAATCCGAGCCCCACGTACGTCCGGGCGTGGAAACCCGGAGGGAGCCGATCGAAGGCGCCCTCAGCCTTGTCGATGATCGCGACGTCGTGGCCGGCCTCGCACAGCTGGACGGTCAACTCGGAGCCGACACGGCCGCAGCCCATGATGATCACTCGCATCCAGGAAGCCTAGCCGAGCGTCGGGGCCGCGACACCGTGGCGCCGGTCGCTTCTGTTCGAGCCCGGAAAAGGACGGTGCCCGGGGAACTGCCAACTGGAGGGTGTCGGCGGTCCCCCGGGCGTTTGAGACTCGGAGGTTGGGTGACTCCGTGGTTGAAGTGTCGTCCCCCCGCCGTGAAGGGTGCGTGAAGGATCCCGAGGCTGGCGTGAAGATCGCGTGAAAGCCGCTAGCGTGGCAGCGTGAATCGCCCGACCATGGACGAGCCTCGCTCGCACGCCGTTACCGTCCGCGGCGTCGTGATCGCGATCCTCGCTCCGGCTATCGCCGCCATCGTGTCGGTGCCCCTGGCCACGAGCGGTCCCGCGAGCGCGATCGCGGTCTTCTTGCTCGCCTGTGTGATCGCGGCGGTCGCGGGGGGCCTGTGGAGCGGCCTGCTCGCCGCGGTGATCTCTTCGTTCGCATTGCCGTTCCTCTTCGGAACCGAGCGGTTCTCCCTGCAACTCGACGGCGCCGAGGACGTCGTGGCCGCGGTGGTGTTCCTCTCGGTCGCGCTGGTCGTCGGTCTCCTGGTGGGTGGCGCGACCGAGGACCGCGCCCGCGCGGCGAGGCGGGAGCGCGAGGCGCGTCTCCTGGGCCACCTGTCCTCGAAGCTCCTCACCGGCGAGGTGCCCGACCGCGTGCTCGACGACTTCGCGAACATCCTGCTGGACCCGTTCGCGCTCGCCTCGTGCGACATACTGGTGGAGCTCGACGGACATCCCCTGCATGCCCGGGCTGAGCGTGCCGGCGTCGAGCCCGGCGGTCCGAAGGCCCTCGTCCCGCTGGTGGTCGGCGCCGTGTCGTTCGGGACGCTCGAGGCCGAGCGCCCGATGGGGCGCCGGGCGCTCTCCAAGGACGAGGAGCTCCTGCTCGAGGCGGCCGCGAAGCAGGCGGCCGCTGCGCTCGACCGGGCGCGGCTCGATGCCCGCGTGCGCATGGCGCAGCTCGATGCCGAGACGAACCAGCTGCGCGCCGCGATGTTCTCGTCGGTGACGCACGACCTGCGCACACCGCTCGCCTCGATCAAGGCGGGCGTGACGAGCCTCCTGGACCCATCCGTCGAATATGAGCCCGAGCAGGAGCGCGAACTCCTCACCACGATCCTCGAGGAGACCGACCGGCTGAACCGGCTCGTCGGCAACATCCTCGACCTGGCGAAGATCCGCGCCGGCGCCCTGATCCCGACCCGCCAGGCCGCGGCGGTCGACGAGATCGTCGGGGCGGTGCTCAGGCGCATGCGTCCACGGCTGCAGGCGCAGGGGATCCAGGTGGAGTCCGATATCCGCCCCGATCTGCCCGACGTGATGGTCGACGAGATGCAGCTGGACCAGGTGCTCACGAACCTCCTCGAGAACGCGGCGCGGTACACCCCGGCCGGCAGCGGGATCCAGATCTCCGCCGGGGTCTTCCGGGAGGCCGTGCAGGTGCGAGTCAGCGACCGCGGCCCCGGTATCCCGCCGGAGGAACGCGAGCGGGTCTTCGAGGCGTTCTATCGAGGCGGCCGGAGTCCCGAGATGCCCGGGAGCGGGCTGGGGCTCGCGATCGCGAAGGCGATCGTCACGGCGCACGGCGGCCGGATCTGGGTGGAGGGCGCCCCCGGTGGCGGGGCCGCCGTCGTGTTCGAGATCCCGATCGGGGAAGGTGGGCCGTGACCCGGGTCCTGGTGGTAGATGACGAACCGCAGATCCGGCGCGCCCTGCGCACCAGCCTCGAGGCTCATGGTTACGAGGTCTCGACGGTCGGCACCGGTGAGGAAGGCGTGGTCGGCGTGGCCGAGCAGGCGCCCGACCTGGTGCTGCTGGACCTCGGGCTCCCCGATATAGACGGCACCGAGGTGATCCGTCGTGTGCGTGCGTTCAGCGACGTCCCGGTGATCGTGCTCTCGGTCCGTGAGGGGCAGCAGGACAAGGTAGCCGCGCTCGACGTTGGCGCCGACGACTACGTCACGAAGCCGTTCGGGATGGAGGAGCTGCTCGCGCGCGCGCGAGCAGCGATGCGGCGCAAGTCCCCCGAGGAGCCCACGGAGCCCCTGCTCGTGTTCGGCACCCTCGAGGTGGATCTCGCGCGGCGCCTCGTCTCGCGCGATGGCGATCAGATACACCTGACCCCGACCGAGTATTCCTTGCTGGAGACCCTCGTCGCGAACCCCGGCAAGCTCCTCACGCACCAGTGGCTCCTGCGCAAGGTCTGGGGCCAGGGCTACGGGACCGAGACCACCTACCTGCGCACCTACGTGCGGGCCCTGCGCAAGAAGCTCGGGGACGACGCGCAGGCGCCCGAGCTCATCGTGACCGAGCCCGGCGTCGGCTACCGCTGGGTGGGCGAGCCCACCGAAGGCGTGCCGGAGCACGCGGAGTAGCATCTGTCCCCGATGTCGAAGACGTCCTCCTCCTCGGCCCCTTCCGGAAGCGTTACGAAGCGTCTGCTGGTCGGCCGGGCCGTGTCCAGCGGCAAGCTCGAGCACACCCTGCTTCCGAAGATCCTGGCGCTCCCCGTGTTCTCCTCCGATGCGCTGTCATCGGTCGCGTACGCCAGCGAGGAGATCCTCCGGGTCCTGCTGATCGCGAGCGTCGGGACGGCCTGGCTCGTGGGCCCGATCGCGATCGCGATCTCGATGTTGCTCGCGATCGTGGTCCTTTCCTACCGGCAGACGGTCAAGGCCTACCCGAACGGGGGAGGCGCGTACATCGTGAGCCGTGAGAACCTCGGTCAGATCCCGGGCCTGATCGCGGCCTCCGCCTTGCTCGTGGACTACATGATGACCGTGGTCGTCTCGACCGTGGCAGGCGTGATCGCGATCATCTCGGCCGTGCCCTCGCTCTCGCCCTATCGCGTCGAGCTGTCGGTGATGTTCGTCATGTTGGTGACGCTCGCGAACCTCCGCGGCGTGAAGGAGGCCGGCACGTTCTTCGCGATCCCGACGTACGGGTTCATCCTGTGCATCGTCGCGCTGATCGGCGTCGGCCTGGTCAAGTGCACGACCGGGTGCCCGATCGCCGTCCTGCCCCCCGATATCCAGCCCGAGGCCGACCTCGCGACCGGGATCGCGGCGATCGGCGTGTTCACGATCTTGAAGGCGTTCTCTTCCGGTGCCACCGCGCTCACGGGCGTGGAGGCGATCTCGAACGGGGTACCCGCGTTCCGACGGCCGCAGGCCAAGAACGCGTCCACGACCCTCGCGACGATGGGGATCATCTCGATCGCGATGTTCATGGGGATCTCGTTCCTCACGACGCACATCGACGGCATCACGATCAGCGCCGAGCGGTCGGTCGTGGCGCAGATCGGGTCGGCGATCTTCGGCGAGGGCTCGATCCCCTTCTACGTCGTGCAGGCGTTCACCGCCGCGATCTTGATCCTGGCGGCGAACACCGCGTATCAGGACTTCCCCCGGCTCGCGTCGATCCTGGCGCGCGACCGATACATGCCGCGCCAGTTCATGAACCGCGGTGATCGCCTCGTGTTCTCGAACGGCGTGCTCGGGCTCGCGCTCGGGTCGATCCTCGTGATCGTCGCGTTCGACGCCGACCTCAACAAGCTGATCCAGATGTACGTCGTCGGCGTGTTCACCTCGTTCACGCTCTCGCAGACGGGGATGGTCCGGCATTGGCTGGCGGAGCGGCACAAGGGGCCCGATGCTGCCAAGGGCTGGCAGACCTCGATCGTGATCAACACGATCGGCGCGATCACGACCGGGGTCGTGCTCGTCGTCGTCACCGCGACGAAGTTCAAGGGTGGGGCTTGGCTCTCGATCACCGTGATGGCCCTGATCGTGCCCCTGCTGCTGTCGATCCATCGGCACTACGCCTCGGTGTCGGCCCAGCTCAGGCGCGGCGAACACCGGATCGGCGAGCCCACCACGAACCACATCGTGCTGCTCGTGCGTGACCTCGACGTCGCCACCGCGGAGGCGCTCGGGTACATCCGTTCGTTCCGCCCGGCGCACCTGATCTGCGTGTACCCGGGGGGGGCGGGGGACCTCACCGAGCGATGGCGAGCCTTCGCCGGCGGTGCGCACGAGCTGGTGTCGCTGCCCGAGGGCGGCGGGGACCTCTTCCACAAGGTCCGTGAGTTCGTGCGCGGCATCGAGCGGGAGCCCGACGACTTCGTCACCGTCGTCGTGCCCGAGGTCGTGCGTGAGGGGGGGCTCTTCGCCTACGTGCTCCGCAAACGGGCGCTGATCCGGCTGAAGGGCCGGCTCCTCCGAGAGCCGAACGTGGTGGTGACCGACGTGCCGGTGGCTCTGACGGCCCACGACCTGGGTGTCGACGCGAAGCCGCTGATCCCGAACCGGACCGTGACCCTGGTGTTCGTCGCCTCGGTGAACGATATGACGGTGCGCGCGGTCAACTACGCCCGCACGCTTGCCGCGGCCGAGACCCGGGCGATCTACTTCGACCTGGACCCGGACGCGGCGCGGCGCCTCGAGACCCGGTGGTGGGACGCGCAGATGCCGATCCCGCTCGACGTCGTTGAGGCGTCGTTCCGCGACCTGGCGACGCCGATGCTCGACGAGATCCGCCGCTACACGCGCCGCGCCGACACCGTCGTGAACGTGGTGATCCCCGAGTTCATCGTGCGCGATCGCCGCCACCTGTTGCTGCACAACCAGAACGCGCTGTTCATCAAGCGGCTCCTCCTGTTCGAGGAGCGCGCCGTGCTCACGAGCGTGCCGTTCGTTCTGGCGCCGCATCGCCACGCCAGCCCGCCCGTGGAAGCCGAGCGAGCGTGATCGCGGCCGCCTGCGTTAGGTTGCGCGTGACGATCCCGCACGGGAGGTTCCGATGAACATCCGGCCGGCGACCAAGGACGACGACGACTTCCTGAAGACGATGCTCTACGAGGCGGCCCGGTGGAACCCCGACTGGCCGCGCGAGCCGATCGCCGAGGTGCTCGAGGACCCGGTGCTCCTCCGGTATCAGGAGGACTGGGGCCGCGAGGGCGACGGCGGGATGATCGCTGAGCTCGAGGGCGTACCCGTGGGAGCCGCCTGGTACCGCCTGTTCTCTGCAGAGTCGCCCGGCTATGGGTTCGTCGACGGGAAGACGCCCGAGGTGTCGATCGCGGTGCAGCCGCTCCACCGCCGCAAGGGGATCGGTGGCACGCTCCTGCGCGCGGCCATGGTCCACGCGCGCGAGGAGGGCTACCAGACGCTCTCGCTCTCGGTCGCCGTCCACAACCGCTCGCGGATGCTGTATCAGCGGGTCGGGTTCGAGAAGGTGGGCGAGCAGGGCGAGAGCTGGACGATGCTCGTCAACCTGTAAGGACGTCGAGTCCGGATCAGGCCTCCGACGACGGCTCCCGCTCGAGGGCGCGCTGGGCGTCGAGCGCGGCATACTCCGTACGCACCTGCCGCCAGCGTCTCGCGACGTAGATCACGCCGAGCACGACCAAGGCCGCGAGGATGATCCACGAGATCGGGGCCAGTACCTTCTGGACCTCTTCCCAGTTGCGACCGGCCGCGTGACCGAGAAGCGTCAACGCGTACACGAACGGGACGCATCCCAACAACGTGTACAGCGTGAACTTCCAGAACGGCATCCTGGCGATGCCGGCGGGAAGGCTGATGAACGTCCGGATCACCGGGAGGAGCCGCCCCCCGAACACCGCCGCTTCGCCTTTCGTCTCGAACCACACGTGGGCGCGATCCACCTCATGGGGTCGGATCAGGAGGTAGCGGCCGTAGCGGTCGATCATCGGCCGGCCGCCCTTCCAGCCCACCCAGTAGGCGAGCCACGACCCGACGAGGTTGCCGGCCACCCCGGCGAACCCAACCCAGAAGATGCTGAGTTCTGCCCCCGGCCCGGCCACCGCCGCGGTCGTGAGGGCCCCGCCGAACAGCATCGTGACCTCGCTCGGGATCGGGACACAGGCGGACTCGAGGGCCATCAGCACGAAGATCGCGACGTAGCCGTAGTCGAGGAGCAGGCTCGTGATCTGGTCGGTCAGCAGGGCCACGACGTGCACGGACGGAACCTTCCGTTCGGGGGAATAGGAGAACGGTACCAGCAGGTTATCTGCGTCCTGTGCGGTTCTCGTGAGGCCTGAGCTGCACGGTTGTCCGGACGGTCGGTGGTACCGTCCCGCCCCAGGGACGCCCCGTGACCTGGGTTCCGATGCCTCACGTGAAGGTGCACGCCATGCCGAAAACCCTCGTGGTGGTCGAATCGCCCGCCAAGGCGAAGACGATCGAGAAGTACCTGGGCGGTGACTACACCGTCCGGGCTTCCTATGGGCACATCCGGGACCTGCCGAAGTCCAAGCTCGGCGTCGACCCCGCGCGGGACTTCGAGCCGGAGTACATCGTGCCCGAGGATTCCGAGCGGCACGTGCGCGAGCTGAAGAGCGCGCTGCGCGGCGCCGACGACCTGATCCTCGCAACGGACTACGACCGCGAGGGCGAGGCGATCGCGTTCCACGTGGCCGCCCTCCTGGGCGTGGATCCCGTCACTGCCAAGCGAGCGACGTTCACCGAGATCACGCGCGACGCGATCATCGAGGCGATCGGGAGCCCGCGCCAGATCGACATGAAGCTGGTCGACGCCCAGCAGGCCCGCCGCGTGCTGGACCGTCTCGTGGGCTACCGGATCTCACCGATCCTGTGGAAGCGGGTCCGGCCGGGGCTGTCTGCCGGCCGCGTGCAGTCGGTGGCCGTGCGGCTGATCGTCGAGCGCGAGCGCGAGATCGTGGCGTTCGACCCGGTCGAGTACTGGAGCGTCGACGTGCGGCTCACGCCGCAGGACGCCGAGTCTCCGTTCACCGCACGACTCACCGAGGTGCCCGAGGGCAAGGTCGCGACCGCGCCCGACAAGAAGGGGATCCTGCTCGGCGCCCAGGCCGACGCCGCGACCCATGTCGAGCGCCTGAACCGCGCCGACTACCGCGTGACGAAGGTCGAGCAGAAGGAACGCAAGCGCTCGCCCGCGCCGCCGTTCACGACCTCGACCCTGCAGCAGGAGGCGGCACGAAAGCTCGGCTTCGGCGCTCGCAAGACGATGTCGGTCGCCCAGCGCCTGTACGAGGGGATCGACCTGCCGGGCGAGGGCACCGTCGGCCTCATCACCTACATGAGGACCGACTCGGTGAACATCGCCGAGACCGCGCTGCGTGAGATCGGCGAGCTCGTCAAGAACGACTACGGCGAGGCCTACACTCTGGCGGAGTTCCGCCGGTACAAGACGAAGTCACGCAACGCCCAGGAAGCCCACGAGGCGGTGCGGCCCACGAGCGTGCTCCGCACGCCGGCGCGCGTGGCGAGCGCCCTGGATCGCGACCAGCTCCGCCTGTACACGATGATCTGGCAGCGCACGATGGCCACGCAGATGGCCGAGGCCCGCTTCAACCAGGTGGGCGTCGACATCGAAGGACTCGATGGCGACGTTCGGTACGGCCTGCGCGCCACCGGGCAGACGCTCGTGTTCGACGGGTTCCGTAGGGTCTACTTCGAGGGGCGCGACGACCAACCCGACGAGGACGCCGAGTCGATGCTCCCCGCGCTCACGGCCGAACAGCTCCTGCGGATGCTCGAGGTCCTGCCCGAGCAGCACTTCACGCAGCCGCCGCCGCGATTCACCGAGGCCTCGCTCGTGAAGACGCTCGAGGAGCTCGGGATCGGCCGGCCGTCGACCTACGCCTCGATCATGTCGACGATCGTCGACCGCGGCTACGTGCGCCTCGAGGACAAGCGGTTCTTCCCCGAAGACGTGGCCGGCGTCGTGATCGACAAGTTGATCGAGCACTTCCCCGACGTCGTCGACGTCAACTTCACCGCGCACCTCGAGGACGAGCTCGACGACATCGCCGAGGGCACGATCGGCTGGACCCAGGTGCTGCACGAGTTCAACGGGCCGTTCGAGCGCGCGCTCGAGAAGGCGGAGCATTCCTTCGAGCGGTACAGCGAGGAGCTCGACGAGACGTGCCCGCTCTGTCCCACCGAGGGACGTGAGCCCGGCACGCTCGAGGTCAAGCTCGGGCGCTTCGGCAAGTTCATCGGCTGCCCGAACTACCCGGAGTGCAAGTACATCCGGAACATGGACGGGAGCGAGCGCCCCGAGCCCGAGATGCTCGACGAGACCTGCCCCGACTGCGGGCGCCAGCTGCAGAAGCGAGTGGGCCGGTTCGGTCCCTTCGTCGGGTGCAGCGGCTACCCGGAGTGCAAGTACATCAAGAAGGACCCGCCGCGGACCCTCGGCATCACGTGCCCGCAGTGCAAGGAGGGCGAGATCGTCGAGAAGCGCACGCGCTTCGGCGTGTTCTTCGGCTGCGACCGGTACCCGGACTGCGACTTCGGGGTGAACAACGAGCCGATCAAGGATCACCCGTGCGCCGAGTGCGGATCGATCCTGGTGCAGCGCCCGAAATCGATCCGCTGCTGGAACTGCGGCGCCGAGTTCGACCTGGAGTTCGCGCTCACGAAGGAGGGTGACGCCGAGGCCGAGGCCGAGGCCCGCGCCGCCAAGGCCGCCGCCCGCGCCGCCCGGGCCGCCACCAAGAAGAAGAAGTCGCCCGCCAAGAAGTCGGCGGCGAAGAAGTCCACGGCGAGGAAGAAGCCCTCCGCGACCGGACCGAGCCCGTCGGCCGAGGCGCCCGGGGAGGGCTAGCTCCCGGTGTCGTCGATCGCCGAGGAGGTCGCCGCCCTTCGCGGGACCAAGCCGGCGACCCTCAAAGACCTCCTGACGCATCCGGCGTTCTCGCGGCTCCTCGCGGCGATGTCGGTCTCCTCGCTCGGGGACTGGATCGGGTTCGTGGCGGTCACCTCGCTCGTGACGCGGATCTCGGGATCGCCGGCCGCAGCCGGTCTCGCGGTCGGTGCCGTGATGACCGCCAGGATGCTGCCGGCGATCCTGTTCGGGCCGATCGCGGGCGCGCTCGTCGACCGAGTGAACCGCAAACAGATCATGATCTTGGCCGACATCGGACGCGGCGCGATGTACGCGTCGATGGCCTTCGTGCACGAGCTGTGGGCGATCTTCCTGCTGTCGTTCGCGATCGAGTGCCTGTCCCTGTTGTGGACGCCGGCTCGCGATGCGTCACTGCCGAACCTCGTGCCGCGCCGCCAGCTCGCGAACGCGAACTCGATCGGGCTCGTGAGCACGTACGCGACCCTGCCGCTCGGGGCCGCCATCTTCACGGTGCTTGCCGCGTTCTCGAGCGGGCTCGCCGCGCGCGCGCCGTACCTCGGGGAATGGCCCGAGACGCTGCCGCTGCTCCTAGATGCCGGGACATTCGCGTTCTCGGCCGTCATGGTGAGCGGCATCGAGTTCCCGGATCCGGTCGGGCGGACGCGCGGGAAGTTCGACCTCTCACGCATGTGGCGCGACATCGTCGACGGCCTGCTCTTCCTGCGTGAGGACTCGATCGCGTCGGCGATGACCGGGGGCATCGTGATCGCGTTCGCCTCGGTGGGGGCGGTCCTCGCGGTGGGCCCGATCTTCGTGCAGAGCACGATCGGCGCCCCTGCGTCGGGCTGGGGCGCAGTCGTGGTGGCGTTCGGGGTCGGGATGGCCATCGGCATGGCTGGCACGAACCAACTCGCGAAGTTCTTCGATCGGGGGATGACGTTCGTCTGGTCGCTGATCGCGGCCGCGGGCGCGCTCTTCGTGCTCGCCGCGATGCCGACGCTCTCACTCGTGGCGGTCGTCGCCGTGTGGCTCGGCACGTTCTGCGGCCTGGCCTGGGTGAGCGGCTACACGCTGCTACAGGAGAACGTGGAAGACGAATACCGGGGGCGCACCTTCGCGTCGCTCACCGTGCTCTCGCGGCTGGGGCTCTTCCTGTCCCTCACGCTGTTCCCTATCCTGTCGAGCGTCTATGGCGCGCATCACGAGATCCACGTCGGCGGTCAGCCCTTCGATTTCGCGGGCACGCGCCTCGCGCTGTGGACCGCGGGCGTCCTCGCCCTGGCGGCGGGGCTCAACACCCGTCGTCTCCTGGCCCGACACCGTCTCTCGCGTCCCCAACCCCTCGCGCTCGTGCCGAAGCTGAAGCGGCCGCCGGCGACCGGCGTGTTCATCGTGTTCGAGGGCGTCGAGGGCGCCGGCAAGGGCACGCAGATCCGGCGGCTCGAGGAGTACCTGCGGACGGCGGGGGGTGACGTGCTGGTCACGCGCGAGCCCGGCGGGACCGAGTTGGGCGAGCAGATCCGAGAGGTGCTGCTGGACCCGAAGACCGGCAAGCTCGACGCCCGGAGCGAGGCGTTGCTGTTCGCGGCGGCACGGGCGCAGACCGTGTCGTCGGTGATCCGGCCCGCCCTCTCGGACGGCAAGATCGTGATCTGCGACCGCTACGTCGACTCGTCCCTCGCCTACCAGGGGTGGGCGCGCGGGCTGGGCGAGGCCGACGTCCTCACCCTGAACGTCTGGGCGACCCAGGGGCTCTTCCCCGACCTCGTGATCCTGCTGCACGTGGAGCCCGAGCGCGGGCTGCTCCGATCCACCGAGGCGCCCGATCGCATGGAGATGGAGGGGCAGGACTTCCACGCGAAGGTGGCCGACGCCTACCTGAAGATCGCCGAGGAGCACCCCGAGCGGTTCGTGGTGATCGACGGCGATCAGACGCCCGACGAGGTGTTCGCGGAGGTGAAGGATGCGGTCGAGGCACGGATCCGCGACCGGGAAGAAGATCTCGGCCCCGGGTAGGCGAAGTGAATCCGCGAGGCCCCGTCGGCTGACCGCGGTAGCATCCGGCGCATGCGCACCCCCGTCCTCGCTCGCGTGCCCGGCCAGGATGCCGCGATGGTGTTCCTCGACGGGGCGGCCGAACGGCCGCACCACGCGTACGTGCTCGCGGGCCCTGAGGGGAGCGGGAAGTCGTTAGCAGCGCGCGCGTTCGCGGCCGCCATGCTCTGCAAGCACGGGGGCTGCGGCGAGTGCCGCGACTGCCGGCTCGCGCTCGAGGACCACCACCCGAACGAGTTCCACGTGGAGCCCGAGGGCCGCGATATCCACGTCGACACGATCCGCGAGGAGGTGTGGACCCCCGCATCCCGCACGGCGCCCGAGCCGGGCCGGAAGGTCTTCGTGATACGGGAGGCCGACCGGCTCTCACCGGCCGCCGCCGACACGTTGTTGAAGGTGCTCGAGGAGCCGCCGGCCGACGCGATCTTCCTGCTGATGTCGGCGCGCGCGCACGAGCTGCCCGACACGATCCTCTCGCGGTGCCACGTCGTCACCTTCACCGCATTGTCCGAGACGTTCGTGGTCGGGGTGCTGACCGGCGAGGGCGTGCCCGAGGTTCGGGCCCGCCTGGCCGCCCGTCTCGCCGGTGGGAACCTCGGCCGTGCACGCCGGCTCGCGGTGGCCGAGGACGGCCTGGCGTTCCGCGACGCCGCTCGGGAGGCGGTGATCCACGCGGCCGAAGGCCCACCGGGGGCGCTCGATGCCGCCGGCGTGGTGCTCGATGCCGCCGCCGTCTACAAGAAGAACCTGAAGGCCGAGCTCGACGAGGAGCTCGCGCCGTTCCTGGACGAGCGCGGCCGGCCCGAAGACGCGTACCGCGGCGCGATCAAGAAGATCCAGACGCGGTTCCAACGGCGGGAGCGGCGCGCCGAACGCGATTACGTCGACTGGGTGCTGCTCGGGGTGTCGTCGCTCCTTCGCGACCGGATCGCGTCGGCGGTCGGCGCCGACGACACCCGGATGAACCCGGACCTGCCGCCCGACGAGCGGCTCTCTGTGGCGCGCGCCGCCCGCGGGCTCGCCGGGATAGAAGAGGCGCGAGCCGAGCTCGCCGAGGACCTGAACCTGAACACCCGTCTCGTGCTCGAGCGCGCGTTCCTGCGGCTGGCCGAGATCGCGGCGTAGCCGGTCCGGCTGGCACCAAGCGGGAGGTGGTGGTGCCTGCCCCCCCAAGGATCGTGGTGGTCTCGCGGTTCCGTTGGTGGGCCGTGGCGCATACCCTGCGGCTATGGAGACGACCAGGACCGAAGCGCTCACCGTCGCCGGGTTGCGGAAGACCTTCGACTCGACCGATGACGAGCAGGTCCCGGTCCGGGCGCTCCGGGGCCTGGACATGTCGGTCGCCGGCGGGGAGTTCGTGGCCGTGATGGGCCCCTCGGGCTGCGGCAAGTCCACGCTGCTCAACCTGGTGGCGGGACTCGAGATCCCCACGGACGGGCAGATCGCGATCGCCGGCGAGCAGATCCAGGGGCGATCCGACGATGAGCTGGCCGTGATGCGTCGGCGCCACATCGGCATCGTCTTCCAGTTCTTCAACCTGCTCGAGGGGATGAGCGTGCAGGAGAACGTCACGTTGCCGATGGTGGTGGCAGGCCGCAGCCGCAAGCAGGCCGACTCCCGCTCGATGGACCTGCTCGACCTGCTGGGCATCGCCGACAAGGCCCGCAAGACCCCCGGGGTGCTCTCGGGAGGGCAGAGACAGCGATTGTCGATCGCACGGGCGCTTGCCAACGAGCCGACGCTCCTGCTCGCCGATGAGCCCACCGGGTCGCTCGACTCGGAGGGCGGCGCCGAGGTGCTCGGCTTGTTCCGCCGGCTGCACGAGGGTGGTCAGACGATCGTGATGGTGACCCACGACGACGGCGTCGCGGGCTCGGCCGATCGGATCGTGCGGATGCGCGACGGCCGGATCGACGACGGGCAGGCGCCCTCGACCGGCGCGGTCGGCGGCGTGTTCGGCGTGCTGGAGGATCGATCGCCGTGAGTGGATCGCGGATGCGCGCGCGCGCGGATGTCCGCGCCCGCCCGATCTCGCTGGTCGCGGTCACGATCCTCGTGGGCCTGATCGGCGCGGTGGCGATCGCCGCGTTCGCCGGGGCTCGCCAGACCGATTCGGCATACGCGCGCTACCGCGCGGCCAGCAACGAACCCGAGGCCATCATCCTGAGTTGCGACAACGGAACGTTCGGCGCCGCCGTCAACCTTCCCGACGCGCTCGGCCAGCCGAGCGTCGCCTCATCGGCCATCGTCGCGTTCGGCGTGGCGAACGTCCAGGCCGAGGACGGTTCCCAGCTCCTGTACGAGGACCCGAACCTCAATGCGAGCCTGATCGGCGTACGCGACCCTGCCGACGCATCCAAGCTGCAGCCGTGGATGCTGGAGGGGCGGATGGCGACCGCGCCGGATGAGGTCGTCGTGGGGTTCGGCGAAGGCGGTGCTCCCCGTCCCGCCATCGGCGCGACGGTCAACGTGCAGATGCTCCCCGCATCATCCGGTGAAGACGCGGTGAGGGGATCGTCGCCGGGCGAGCTCGTCACGATCCCCATGCGGGTCACCGGCACAGCGATCGGGGTCGGTGAGCTGCTGGGCAATACGCCCGCGTTGTACGTGAGCCCGTCCTTCATCGATGCGCACGAGGAGGACGTGTGGTTGTGTGACGGAGGCGTTGCGCACCTTCGCGGCGGCTTCGCCGGCCTCACGCCGTTCCTGGCGGGGGTCTACGGACTCGAGTCGAGGGCGTTCGTGCTCAACACGACCGTGGAGAAGGTGGCCGTCGAACGGACGACCCATCTGGCCGCGATCGTGCTGCGCATGGTCGCCGGGCTTGCCGCCATCGCGGGCATCATGGTGCTCGGCCAGTTCCTCACTCGACGTACCTCGCTGGGTGCGATCGACACACCCGTGTTGCGTGCGGTGGGCATGACCCGTGCTCAGATCGTCTGGGCGGCCGCGCTGCCCGCGGTCGCCGTGGCGGGCGCGGGCACCGCCATCGCCATCGCCGGCTCGGTCGCCCTCTCCCCTCTGTTCCCGACCGGCCTGTCGAGGACGATGGACCCCGACGTCGGCGTCCGGGCCGACGGGTACGCGGTCCTCATCGGCGTTGCGATGGTCGGCCTCACGACCATCCTGAGTGTCGTGATCCCGGCCCGGCGTCTCGCGTCCGCGCGCAGCGGCCCGGAGGGTGCCGTGGAGTACCGTGGCGCTGTGCGCCGATCGACCCTTGCGGCCTGGATCGCCCGGCTGCCGCTGCCGGCGTCC
>Ga0315278_10001390_pt1 | contig 21193 bp, 13 predicted proteins | sample YL17G06_0_MG_FD_203880 | JGI IMG/M metagenome (GOLD analysis project Ga0315278, IMG submission 203880) | Sediment microbial communities from Yellowstone Lake, YNP, Wyoming, USA - YL17G06_0 | ecosystem: Environmental > Aquatic > Freshwater > Lake > Sediment | place: USA: Wyoming | collected... | reverse complement strand
CTACCGGACTTGCGCGTACGCTCTCATTTTGAGAGCGGCGCGATACACGAGGGATTGTCATTGTGGGGTGAGTTTACAACTTTCGAAACGGGAAAGGCATCCATAAACTCCGACGGGTATGGCGCGAGGAGTTCCCGCAATGCACCGGGAGTGCTGGACAGATCAAGCCATTCCTTCTCGCGTTCAACAGGCAGTATGACCGGCATTCGGTTGTGAATGCCGCGCATAAGATCATTCGGTTCTGTGGTCAGAATGGTGTAGGTCAGAATTTCCTCGGCGGTCTTAGGGTCTTTCCAGATTGACCACAATCCGGCAAAAGAAAAGATGCCTCGGTTCCTGGTCGCGATAAAGAAAGGCTGCTTGGACTTGGACAGAGGTTCTTTCTTCCACTCGAAAAATCCGGTCGCCGGAACCAGGCACCTCTGTTTCCTGAAAGCGTCACGAAAGCTCGGTTTTTCCGCTACGGTCTCCGAGCGCGCGTTAATTAGTGAGTTCCCAACGGAAGCTTCTTTCGCCCAGTGAGGAATCAGCCCCCAACGCATTGTGCGAAGTTTCAGATCCTGGCCGTTAGTTATGATCGGGGCATTCTGAGTGGGCGCAATATTAAAACGGGGCGAGTGTACGAACGGTGACGTTGGCTCTTCAGTGAACCCGAATCGAATTCGCAGCGCCTCGTGTTCCTGGGCGAGAGCATACCTTCCACACATGGTCAAAAGAAAGCAAAACAGACTCGATACCGCAACAGCGGGATATAAGAATCCTACGAGGTCAATTTGGCTTCGTTCAGGAGAGTCTCTTCCTTTTCACGGCCAGCATGGTAATATCATCCGAGCGCGGTGAGTCTCCAATGAATTCGCTGACATTGTCAACTACCGCCTCAAGAAATTCTTTCGGATCCAGTGCGCGCCGGTCCAGCGCCAGCCGCTCCAGACGTTTTTCGGAGTACTGCTCCGCTTCGCCCTGTGCCTCTGTGACGCCATCGGTGAATATGAAGAGCATATCGCCCGGCTCCAAGCCGGTCTGGGCTTCGTCCCAGGTCATCCCTTCAAACGCGCCAATCATGACCCCGTTAGCAAGCAGGCGTTCTTGATCGCCGGTCTGCCGAAGCAACAGCGGGGGATTGTGCCCGGCGTTTATATACTTCAGTTCGTGGCTGACAGGATCGATCACGCCGACGAACAGCGTGGCAAAGTCCGCGGCCCCACTGCATCGGCACAGTTGATTCGACACCATAGTTATCACTTCGCTCAGCGAGAACTCGGTTACGTTATACAGAATCCGAAACGAGGCCAGGATATTGGACATGAGCAAAGCCGCGCCCATTCCTTTGCCGCTCACGTCCGCCACGCAAATCACCAGCCTGCCGTCGGACAGAACCGCCAGGTCATAAAGATCTCCCCCGACCGCGCGGCACTGTTGCTGATGGGTATGGATCAAGTAACCGGGGAATTCCGGTTTCTCCCGGGTAAGGAGATTCTGCTGGATGGTCGAGGCGCGCTGCAACTCCGCTTCATAAATATGCCGTTCCTGCCGCTCCTGCATCAGCGCGTAGTTCAGAAGCCGCGAAGCGATGATATTGCCGAAAGTCGCCAGCAAGCGAAGATAGTCGTCATTGTAATGATGCAGGGGATTGGCAGTATCAGCGTATAGAATACCCAGCACGCGGTTTTCATCGAATAACGGAACGGCCATAGCCGATTTGAGCCGCGATGCGATGATCGACTGCTGTGACGCAAACCTCGGGTCGCTGCGCGAATCGCTGATCAGCAGGGAGTTCTGCTGAGTCATGATTTCGTTGAAGATCGTTCGCGAGAGAGTAAAAGTGCCCGGATCACGTCCGGTGGTCAAAAGGGTTGCCGCCGCGTATACATCATGAGTGGCCTCATCCGTCATCAGTACTGCGAGCCGTTCAGCCGGTATTACTCGATGGACCAGTTCCAGCCACTTCTCCAGCATGACCTCTCGAGACTCGGACCACACCGAAATGCGCGCCGCTTCAGATAGAGCGGGAAGAAGTTCCGGCAAGTCGATCACATGTGATGGCAGAGGCTTTAGCGCCTCGCTGATCGGGATAACTACTGACCTGTCCGGATCGGCGGCAGAGAGCGGGGCCGCGGTCGAACGCGATACCGCCACACCCGAACCCAACTCTTCGCGTAACTTGAAAAATGTCTGTCCGAAACTGAGTGCGTCCCCGAGTTTCAATTGAGTCCGATCGGCGATGCGCACACCATTTATCAAGGTTCCGTTGTGACTGCCCTGATCGGTGATCCAGACCGCACCGGAGGCGGGATCAAATTCGATCAAGGCATGATTCCGCGACACGGTGTGGTGCGCGACACAATACGGCATGCCGGCGTCGCGGCCGAGCCGATGCTGACCAGGGATCAGTTCAAAGGCATATGCACGAGTGCCGTCGGTTCCTATGAGTTTCAGCATGAGCGAATTCTCTCGATGATGCGATAGTGTGCGATAGCACTGTCCATGATATCGATAGCTCCAACTATTTCCGTTCGCCAGCGATGAACTCGGTCCACGCTTGTGAAGGACGGCTCTGCAGAATGTCTTTCATCCACTCGAACTGCGCGTGGTCTATAAGGAATGTCTGTGCGTCGAAAGGAGTACCACATGCCGATCCCCACCTCGCCACAAAGCTCATCTGTTTAGCCATCTTTGTATCAACGACCTTTGCGTCAAGAGTGCCGCTCGGGCTATTTGGCACGGTCGGCCACTGTTGATACGGTCTGTCTTCAAGCTCCCAATGACTGCACAGCGTGCGTTCTCCCGGGTGATCATCTCCAAGGTAGACATCAAAGTGGTCGGCTTCGAACCGTTTACCCAATTCCACATCGATCTTCCCTGTGTATTGAGTCATGAGTTGCTTCCAACGTACGCGCCTGGCCACAGTAGATCCACGAATGTCGGTATCCTGAGTGTTGGTTTCGAATCGCAGAATCTTCGGATCCTCGGCAATGTTTGATCCCACAAAGTACCCGTCCTGCTTCTTTTCGAACCTGACATACTTCAACCCGAGTTCGAGTCGCGCGATTTCACCTGTGTTTACGTCTCCCAATAGCCAGGCGTTGGCGTATCCTCCGTTGTTGCCCTTCTTCATGATGTCACACCATTCGCCGATGGAGTCGGCGTCCTGAGTAGCGCGACGCATGCGGGCGAACTCCGGAACACCTTTCGGGTCGAAGCCTTCAAACCAACCGATTGTCGTCTCGGCTCCTACCAAGCCAGCATCAGTTATGAAGAAATCAGTGCCGCTGTGGATCCAGCCCGGATACGTTTGCATGAGAATCCGATGCCCCTTCTCCGGGACGATATCGATGACCACATTGGCAAGCGCCATCCAATAGCTGCCCATCGTGTTGTGTCCCAGGACGATGCCGCCATCCGCTGTCATACTCCCGGTGGCAATGAAGGCACTGCAAGACTGCTTGTTGGGCTTCACTTTGCCATCCTTGATCTTCTTGAGTTCTCCCGGCCACCAGTACCAGGCCAGCTCAAAGTAGGCATTGTACGCAATGATTTCATCACGGGATGACTGAATTCCAGCGGCCTGCAAACCCTCCACGATCCCGTCCAGTTCGGCAAGGTTTTCGTTGTCGATCTTCCGTGCAAACATCTTCGTCGATTTTGCCAGCAGCCAGCCCCACTCGGTCGCGGTCTGAAATTCCCAATCAGCACGAGTAGCCTTTATGCCGATGGCAATCTCCCTGGCCAGAAGGAAGCCGTGCTGAAATCCACGTTCTTGCGGAGACCCTTCGATGTGCAAGTAAACCCAACCGGCCTTTTCATTGCGGCTGGCTTTGCTCAGCAGGGCCTGTCGGCTGTCGGCTGATGGTTGGGCTTCTGCCGTTACGCTGGACGTCACCCCAATTAGTATCAGCACCGCCAGAGTAAGAGCAAACGGTGCAATCCTCCGTTTCGCGACCGGCCATCCGCGCCACGCGATGCCTCTCTTCATGACCTGCATTTTTGCTCCTTTCTCCTTCAAGGCTAAATTAGGTGGATACTGCTTTGATACTCTTTACAGTTCAGATTGGCGCTGGCGCCAATCTTCTCGACAATACGGTAGTGTGAGACCATCATGCCGGTGGTTAACGGCACATAGCTTTGAGTCTTGTCATCGTCAGGTTGGCTCACACCTCAAAGTGCTCCCACTCGTATTTCACGCGTTCCATGAGCTTCTTGAACCGTTCCTCGCCGCGGATGCTGTCAAGGAAGGGGTCTTTTTCCATGAAGGGATAGTTGATAGAACCCTTGTTGACTGCGTTTTCTAGCCAATCAAATGCCTCCTCTTTCGCACCAGCTTTGGCCAATATGGCGCCCAGGAGGTATGACCATGCCGCATCCCGTCGGCATGTACGCTCTACATCGGGTGTCAGTGCCAGAAAGGCTCTCTCCCTGTCCTTGTTCAAGGCATATTTCATCACCCGCAAAAGCTCAGCAACCGAACCTGTCGGATTTGCCATGATCGATTCGTCAATGATGGAAAGTGCTTCACGGGTGCTGTCGCAGTAGGCTAACGCCAGGGCATAAAAAAATCCGTTAAGAGGATCTCTTTGGCCCATCTGATAGGCCCCGCGGTATAGTTCAAGGCCTCGATAATACGCTCCATCGAAGAAGTGCAAATATCCCTGGACGACAAGTACTCTAAAACCCACCGGACAGACCACCACATACCTTTCAATCAAAGGAACCGCGGCAGATGCCTTTCCCACGTTTTCAAAATAAAGAATTGATAGACCGACAAGCGCACTTTCGTTGTTAGGGTCAATCACCAATGCTCTCTTGAAATGCTCCACTGCCTTTCGTTGATCCCCCAGGAAGGCCGAGTTAATCCACCCGATCATGGCATGTGCCTCTGGCAACTCCGGGTTCAGATTGAGTGCCTTTTGTGCATATTCCTGAGCCCTTGAAACACCCTCCTCCTGCGCAAAACCGCTATTGACCATCGACCAATATCCCCATGCCATTCCGCAATAGATGAGCGCATTATCCCCGACTATATCGAGACCTTGCTGAAGGTTTTGCATTCCCCGGGTTATGGCATCTTCTGTGCCTATCCAGATTTCATTATTTCCTCTGAGGTAGTAATCAAACGCCGCAGTACTGTTGAACGATCGTTTTCCCAGCTGGCGGGTCTCATCAGGTGTCAGTTGTATCCTTATTCCTTCAACAATTGCACGGGTTACGCTATCCTGCATGTCGAATACATCTTCCAGCGTACCGGTGTATGTGTTCGCCCAGAGGTGGGCATCATTGGCAGCATCGATCAGTTGGGCCGTTATCCGCAACTCCTTGCCGGCCTTGCGCACGCTCCCCTCGACGATGTACTGCACCTTGAGCGCCTTTGCGATCTCGGGAATCGTCTTGTTGCTGCCCTTGAACGTCATCGAAGAACTGCGAGAGATGACACACAATGACTGAACCAACGAGAGCTTGCTGGTCAGCTCTTCAGTCAAGCCGTCACTGAAGTACTCTTGATCGGGATCGGGACTGAGATTCTCAAACGGCAGCACCGCCAGCATCTTTCGAGCAGATTCCGGTTTCTGCCCGTCCTTGGTCAAGAACTTTGTCACCCCCCAGTAACCGATTACAATCAGGAGCACGGCGACTGCTGCTGTCACTACATAGCGGTTCCACAGATCTCGGCGTGGTGTTTGTTGCTTGACTCCAATTGTCGAGAGCCTCTTGAGATCTGCAGACAGCTCGTCGGAGTGTTGATATCGTGTCGCAATAGTCTTCTCCAGCGCCTTATCAATAACAGTCTGCAGTTCCCGCGGAACCTCGCGACGAAAACGCGCGAGAAGCTCCGGTTTTGTATCCGTGATGGCGTGTAGGGTAGCCGCTTCAGAATCCGTCTTGAACGGCGCATGGCCGGTGATCATTTCGTATAGCACTACCCCGAAGGAAAAGAGGTCGGTACGATGATCAACTGTCTCACCCCGCACCTGCTCGGGGGACATGTAGCCGATAGTGCCCAGAGTCGAGCCCGTCTTGGTCAAATGATCCGATCCCATCACTGAAGCAAGCCCGAAATCAACAATCCGGGCACGGCCGTGCGAATCAATCAGGATGTTGGACGGCTTGATGTCCCGGTGCGTGATTCCGTTTTCATGAGCCGTCTGAAGTCCTTCGCATACCTGGATGCCGATCTCGAGAATGCGATCAAGTGGCAGTGCCTTACCCGCCAGGACCTCTCTGAGAGTCTGACCCTCGACGTGCTGCATGGAGAAGAACGGTCGCCCCTGGAAATCGCCGACCTCGTGGACGGCGACAATATTGGGGTGGTCTAGCTTCGCTGCCGCTTGAGCCTCACGCTTGAACCGAGCGCGGCAGTCGGCATCCTGACAAAGATGAGAAGGAAGAAACTTGAGCGCGACTTTACGGTTCAACTCGGTGTCCTCCGCAAGGTACACCTCACCCATCCCACCGGCACCAATCTTCTCGATGATCCGGTAGTGAGTGACCATCGTGCCGCTGGTGAGCGTCACATGGGTTCGGGTCTTGTCGTTGTCAGGTGCCATGTCCCTTTTCGTATTTCTTGTAACTTCGGAGCAGGAGCCTGATGGCTGCGAGTAGACAAGCCGTTGTTGAGTTTTTAAGATACGTAAAGCCCCATCCTTCCGAGAAGATCGACAAACCGCACATCGTCGCGAATTGAATCAATCAAAGGGAAAGAATAGATTACCGGAAGAAATGACTCTTTCTGCTGCCTTGCCAATTCAAGAAACCTCATAGCTTCGTCTCTATTCCCAAGACCCATGTATATGAGCGCCCGGTACAACTGCGACACATATCGCCCGCGGGCAAGAAAGTCTATTTGTTCAAGTGATTCATGCGCTCGATCAGCATTTCCGGCGAGAGCACTGACGGCGCCCAGGTAACCCAGGGAAACAGCGCTCCCGTTGGTCAGCGCAACAAATTTCTCGCAGGCGGCAATGGACTCAGGCCAGGCACCTTTGCCTGCATAAGACCAGCACAGGTACAGGTAAGCCTGCGGGAAAGATGGTTCAAGTTCCAAAGTTTTGTTCAGTTGCACGATGGCATCATCAAAGCGTCTCGCCCAATACAATCCTACTCCCAGGATCGAATTCACGACTATTGAGAGTGGATCCAAGTCGACCGCACGGCGCACTTCCGCCACGCCTTCATCAACGCGCTGCATGACGGCCAGATAAAGGGCATACCATTCATGGGTCACGGCATCATTTGGATTGAGCTTCAAAGCTTCGCGGAATTCCCTTTCCGAACCTGCCCAGTCCCAATCGTGCCAGAGCTTGATCCATCCGAGTGAAGCATGCGCCTCGGCAAGTGAGGAATCGATCGACAAAGCCTTTTCAACTGCTTCCTTGGCTTTGCGGTAAGCCTCTTTCGGCTCAGTGTAGCCCCAATGGGCGAGCTGATTATGACAATCGGCAACCCCAACATAGGCCGGCGCATACATGGGATCTCGGAGAACAGCCCTTTCGAACGCCTCAATCCCCTTCTGGAGTCCACCTTCATGACGACGATTCCAGAAATGCCTCCCCTGTAAATAGAGATTATACGCCTCCTGGTCTTCCGTGTAGCGTTTAGTGAGCAAAGCTCTCTCACCGGCCAGCAACTGAACCTTTAGCCGGTCGACAATTGTCAGTGAAATCTCATCCTGGATGGCAAAGACATCTTCCATTTGTCGATCAAATCTCTCCGACCACAGGTGATAACCATCCGAGACGTTAATAAGCTGGGCAATAACGCGCAAACGGTCGCCAGACTTGCGCACGCTTCCCTCCAGCAAAGTGTCGACATTCAGCCGGCGTCCAATCTCACGGATATCGAGATCCTTGCCCTTGAATGAAAACGAGGAAGTCCTGGCCACAACTCGCAGGTTTTCAACATGATTCAGCGCGTTGATGATTTCCTCGGCGATTCCATCGCAGAAATAATCCTGTTCCTTATCGGCGCTGAGATTGGCAAATGGAAGCACTGCCATCGACGGCTGACTATGGACCTTCCCCTCTGACGCAGTCATATCCCGCAGCCTGTTTCTCACATCTCTAAGGTCAGAAAGTAACATGGCTGCGTCTTGATAGCGGTGGTTGCGATCTTTCGCCAAAGACTGTGTCACAATTGCGACAAGTTCCCGAGGAATGTTAGGTCTCAGTTCGATTAACCTTAGAGGTTCTTCGGTGAGTATTGCATGCAGCGTTGCGGCTTCATTTGCGCGATGGAACGGTGGCTTGCCTGCCATTAGTTCAAAGAGTACGACGCCGAATGAGAAGATGTCTGACGCACCGTCAACTTTCTCTCCACGCACCTGTTCCGGTGACATATACCCGATAGTTCCCAGCGTCGAACCGGTCTTGGTCAATTGATCGGACCCCATCACCGAGGCCAGGCCAAAGTCAACTATGCGCGCCCGACCATGCGAGTCAATCAGGATATTGGATGGCTTGATGTCTCGGTGGGTGATGCCCTTTTCGTGGGCCGCTTGAAGTCCGTCGCAGATTTGAATCGCGATCTCGACAATCCGCTCAATTGGCAGTGTTTGTCCGGCCAGCACTTCCTTGAGTGACTGTCCCTCGACGTGCTGCATGGAGAAGAAGGGACGTCCTTGAAATTCGCCGACTTCAAACACTGAGACGATGTTGGGATGATCCAACCGGGCTGCCGACTGAGCTTCGCGCGTGAAGCGCTCACGACACTCAGTATCATGACAGAGGTGTAGTGGCAGGAACTTGAGCGCCACCGTGCGATCAAGCTTGGTATCCTGTGCCAGGTACACCTCCCCCATGCCACCGGCACCGATCTTCTCGATGATCCGGTAGTGACCAACGGCCGTGCCTTTTGACAGCACTGTCACGGCCCGAGTTTTGTCGTCGTCAGGTGCCATACTTCTCCACCAGCTTCTGATAGCGCGGCAACTTGCGCAAGGGATCGTACCGAGGATCAAGGCGCAAAAGAGGAACCGAGACCCATGAAGGTACTGAAAGCAGATATTCCATCTGGTTAAACGCAGAATCATATTCGCCCACCATGACATAGATCTGGGCGAGATCTTCCACTCTGCAGGGTCCTATCCAGGCGTCCTTCAAGACAGGGAACAGTCCGACACCCAACTTGCCTTCGCGGATTGCGTCATCTTTGCGACCCAAACCTGCATAGACAACGCCCAGCGAGCTGTGAACGCGATGATCGTCGGGCCGTACGTTGAGTTCATTCTCCAAAATGACGCGTGCAGAATCAAAATAAGCGCGGGCACGGTCCGGGTCATTCATGAGGTCATAGATTATGGCCGCCAATTGATCTCTTGGAACAAAACGCAGTTGGTCGGGTTCCGGAACCCGGGACATTTGTGCAAGCTGGCTGATGGCTGCTCCATAGTTGCGCTCATTCAGGTATAGCCGAAACCACCCCAGCCGAGTTCTATCTTCATTCTGTTCCGGAATAGATGTCAATGTCGCGTTAGCCGACATCGTATCTCCGCGCCACAAACAGTAGTTCACCGCCTTATATAAATATGCGTTGATCTCATCCGGCGCTAAGGAGATTGCCTGGCTAAAGAACTTCTCCGCCGATTCGTACTCATGCGGGATTACATAGGTTTCTGCGATGAGATAAGCTAATTTGCCATCACGTGGATTCAGCAAAAACTCCTGTTGCATCTGCTCAACCGCAGCTTCAAACTTCCCTTGGCGCCGCCAGATATAGGCCTTGGTTAACAGGATCTCTGGATAGTTTGGAAGCCCGGCCTCAGCAAGCGCGAGCTCGCGGAGTGCCTGATCGTAATCCCGATAGCCCCAATAGTAGTAGTAACACAAGGCGAAGTGCCCCCAAGGGATATTTGACTGAACTGAAAGCGCCCGATCGGCCGCGCCCTTAGCCTGGGCAAGGCGCTCTGGAGTAGGGTCGTGCCCGTAGTGGTACATCCCAGCATGGACATACGCTAGCTGGGCGTACGCCAATGCAAATGTGGAGTCAAGCTCCACCGCTCGTTGAAACATTCGCAAAGCCGACAGCGAATTCTCTCGGGAGGCGAAATCCGGTCCCTGTCTGTGATTCATCCCACGCAGGTATGCTTGGTACGCATCCATGTTTCGCGTCGGCATCGACTCCAACGCAGCACGCTCCGAACCAAGCAGAGTGACGTTCATTGCCTCGACAATCCGAGTGGCAATGTCTGCCTGCAACGAAAAAATGTCTGTCATTGGCCGCTGGTACGTTTCAGCCCAGAGATGCGTGTCGTCCGATACTCTGATCAATTGAGGGAGGATTCGCACCTTGTTCGTGTCAGTTCCCTTGTCCCAGCGAATCGACCCTTCCAGAATGTAGTCGACGCCAAGCTCCTTAGCGATCTGCCGAAGATTCTTGGTCGTCTTCTTATACTGCATGGTGCTGGTACGAGAGATCACTCCCAATTCGCGAATCGTCGCGAGCTTACCGGTTATCTCATCGGTAATCCCATCGGCGAAGTACTCATCTTCCGGTGAACCGAGGTTTTCAAACGGCAGCACCGCCAGCATCTTTCTTTTGGATTCAGGCACTCCGCTTCCGAGCGGAGCGTACCTCGTCACAAGCCAGTATCCCGCCACAGCGACGAGAATGACCGCAGCCGCTATGACCACATACCGATTCCACCAGTCACGACGTCGCTTCTCACCTGGGATTGACATTTCGCGCCTTGACAATGCTTTCAGATCCGCCGCCAGGTCATCAGCATGCTGGTAACGGGTCGCCACGTCCTTGTCCAGTACTTTGTCGATCACTGTCTGTAGTGCGACTGGAACCTCGCGTCTGAAACGAGCCAGAAGCTCGGGCTTCGTGTTCGAGATGGCAAGTAAGGTGGCTGCTTCTGAATCAGCTTTGAACGGCGCATGCCCAGTGATCATCTCATACAGCACGACGCCAAAAGAGAACAGGTCCGTGCGGTGATCTACCTTGTCACCCCGCACCTGTTCCGGTGACATATACCCGATAGTCCCAAGGGTAGAGCCGGTCTTGGTCAGATGATCAGACCCCATAACCGACGCCAAACCGAAATCTACAATTCGGGCTCGTCCATGGGAATCTATCAGTATATTGGAGGGTTTGATATCGCGGTGCGTAATCCCACTTTCGTGCGCCGCTTGCAGGCCATCACAAACTTGAATACCTATTTCGAGAATGCGATCCAAAGGCAGCGCCTTTCCGGCCAGCACCTCCTTCAGTGACTGCCCCTCGACATGCTGCATGGAGAAGAAGGGACGTCCTTGAAATTCGCCGACTTCAAACACCGAGACAATATTGGGATGATCGAGCTTCGCCGCCGCCTGAGCTTCGCGCTTGAAACGGGCGCGGCAATCGGTATCCTGGCACAGATGAGGGGGGAGGAATTTCAGCGCAACTTTGCGATTAAGCTCACTATCCTCCGCCAGATACACCTCACCCATCCCACCGGCGCCGATCTTTTCGATGATCCGGTAGTGACCAACGGCCGTGCCTTTTGACAGCACTGTCACGGCCCGAGTTTTGTCGTCGTCAGATTCTGGCATATCTGATTCACTTCGTCACTACTCAAGTTTCATTTTTCTGAGTAAATCAATAAATCTTGGGTCAGAGCGCAGTGTCTGCCACATTGGGTCTACTCTCAGGAACACTAGCCAAGCATCATGTTCCTCAAAAGCTCTCGTTAGCCATTCAAAAGCTTTGTCGTTCTCTCCAAGGTCGGCATGCATCGCCGCTATGTAGCAAGAAGGAACACACACCGGTTCCGATATATGCACGAGTTCATTAAATAATCTGTTGGCTTCCTCCTGTTTTCCAGATATAGCATATGCATGCCCTAATGCACCCAGCATCAGGCTACTGCGGCCAAATAATGAAATCGCACACCGAAATTCCATAATTGCCTCGTCGAACATAGATTTTGCTGTGTATATCATTCCCAGGAATAAATGCGCCGGGACAAAGTTCTCGTCCAAGTCAAGAATATTCTTGCATTGTTTCTCCGCTTCATCATACTGTAGTGCAAAATAGAGAGCCAATGCCCTTAGAGCCCTGATGATAAGTGAGAGGGGATCAAATTCGAGTGCTCGATTAGCTTCAGTCATGGCTTCATCCATTCGCCCCATACACAATAGAAATTCGGAGTACCAGTGGTGACATGTGGCATATCCAGGACTGAGCGTAATGGCTCGCTTAAACTCGGTTTCAGCCTCCTCCCAGCGCCAATCATGGTACATTGTTGCAAATGCAAGCGATGATAGGGCTTCAGAGAGGCTGTCATCTATTGCCAGCGCGCGCTCTGCTGCAGATTTTGCTTTTGGGAAAGCCTCCATAGATGAGATAACACCATAAAACCCCAATAGATTGAAACAATCGGCTATACCTGCGTGCGCCAGTGCATAGGTGGGGTCCCTCTCAACCGCGCGCTGGAAATGATCCAGCCCTTTCTGAAATCCGACCTCTGTTCTCTTGTTCCAGAAGTATCGCCCCTGTAAATAGGAGCTATATGCATCGACATCTCTGCTATGCCGTCCAGCCATTGCTACTCTTTCCTTCCCTAGGAGTGTGATCTTTAGCTGGCCTGCAATGGACAGAGATATGTCATCTTGGATGAAGAAAATATCTTCTATTGTTCGGTCGTATGTCTCAGACCACAGATGGAAACCGTCAGAGACATTGACGAGTTGTGCTGTTATACGCAAGCGCTTACCTGATTGTCGGACACTTCCTTCTAGCAGAGTCTCCACGTTCAGCTTTCTGCCAATCTCGCGAACATCATCATGTTTGTCCTTGAATGCAAAAGATGACGTGCGAGCAACCACATGTAATCCCTTAACCTGAGTCAGAGCATTGATAATTTCCTCCGCCATCCCGTCGCAGAAATACTCCTGTTCCTTGTCTGTACTCAGGTTGATAAACGGAAGCACTGCAATAGAAGGTGGTCGCTTTGCCAAATCTGTTTTTGGTGCTCCAACAATTCTTTTCAAATCAGTTCGCAAATCATCCGCATGTTGGTAGCGCAGATTCTTGTCCTTGGCGAGTGCCTTGCTGACAATGTGCTGAAGCTCATCCGGCACATCGTTCTTGTACCGCGCCAGCGGCTCGGGAACAGATTCAACTATATTCTTTATTGTCGCCACTTCGGACTCAGCCTTGAAGGGCGACCGCCCGGCAATCAGCTCGTAGAGGACAACGCCAAAGGAAAACAGGTCTGACCGGGCATCGGCCTCTTCGCCCCTCGCCAGCTCGGGCGACATATACCCAATAGTACCGAGCGTGGAGCCAGTCTTCGTTAAATGCTCGCTTCCATGAACCGAGGCCAATCCAAAGTCGACGATCTTCGCACGACCGTCCTGATCGATGAGAATATTGGACGGCTTGATGTCGCGGTGAACTATCCCAGCCGTGTGCGCTTTGGCCAGCCCTTCGCAGACTTGTATTGCGAGCTCGATTATTCGACTGAACGGGAGCTCCTTGCCTTTGCCGAAATCGCGAAGAGTTTGTCCTTCAACATTCTCCATCGCAAAGAAAGGCCGCCCGCTGAATTCGCTGACTTCATGAATTGTGACAATGCTCGGATGATTCAGCTTCGCCGCCGCCTGGGCCTCGCGGGTAAACCTGGCTCGGCACTCGGCGTCCTGACACATATGCAGGGGCAAGAACTTCAGAGCTACCTTGCGGTCAAGCTTTGTATCCTGTGCAAGATACACCTCACCCATCCCACCGGCTCCGATCTTCTCGATGATCCGGTAGTGCCCGATTATGTTGCCGTGTACGAGTTGAACGTGCGATCGGGTTATGTCGTTTGAGTCGTTTTCTGGCGCCATTGACAATATCCCGTATTGGCGGTCTCAGCCCTGCGTATCTCTAATTGCCAGTCCCTAAAATAGGCTTTATTAACAAAGCAGACAACAACTTAAGGAACCCACGATTCATGGTGCAGGCAAGAAGACCTCGGAACCCGTTATCCTGTCGCGACTTGGCGTTGGTTTTCGGGATGGGGCGAACCTGCAATCTTTGGATTTTGAACCTCATCTGTGGAGTGAGCGCGACAACACCAGAGACCAAACTATCGGAGGACTATCCAATCGCAGGATAATGAGTCCCTGGTTGGTCTGATTTGACGGGGAAAGGTCAGGCTTTAAGTTGTGTTCGCATGTAGTCTTGGCGTCTGGGCCACGCAGAAAACCAGTTGAACCATTCTAATCAAGATATATCTTGGAGTCTGGAAAGAGGTTCACAGGAGATGACATGTCATTCATAGAAATCGGCGGCACCAAACTTGAACTCAACGAAGAAGGGTATCTGGTTGATCCCCAGAAATGGTCACAGGACGTCGCTGCGATCTTGGCCAAAGCTGAAGAGGGATTGGACCAACTTACATCGGAGCATTGGGCAGTAATAAACTTCATACGACAGCATTATCTGGAAAATGACAGCGCTCCAATGGTGCGCTCGATTTGTAAGACCACCGGCTTGCCTTTGAAGCGAATCTATGAACTGTTTCCATCGGGACCAGCCAAAGGAGCCTGCAAACTCGCCGGTCTTCCAAAACCGGACGGGTGCGTATAAGTCTTCGTGATGAATCTCATTTCTATTTTGAAAATTGGGACAGTCCTTGCGGCGCTTTATGCTCTTGGAGCATTAGCCCGGATGCTTGTTCAGACCGGCAGACGCGGGTTGGAGCCGACATTCGCAGTTGGCCTCGGATCAGAAACCAAGGGGATCGCTTACGCATTCTTCAAGGGTATGTTGCCTTCAGAAAAGGAGAGCGTCAGAAAGCACTGGCCGACATTTGTAGGAGGCATCCTTTACCATACAGGCCTATTTGCGGCCTTCATATATCTGGGCTTGCAAATTGCGCAGACAGAGATATGGCCGACGGCTTTACTGCTGATTCAGATTATCATGGTCCTGGGATTCGTTAGTGGCGTGGTTCTACTGCTGAAGCGGCTCGTGTTCCGAAAGATGCGAATCATCAGCACGATGGATGATTTCGTCGCCAATGTTTTGGTGAATCTGTTTCTGGCCTCTGCAATCTCTAATACGATATGGCCGACTATCCTGTCGGTGTACTTAGTCGTGACTATGCTCTTGCTCCTGTATGTTCCGATGGGCAAAATCCGTCACTGCGTTTTCTTTTTCTGCACACGAACGATTTTTGGACGGTTGTTTGGCCGACGAGGAGTGCTGCCACATCCTGCCCGCGAAAAAATGGCAGGTTTCCGATGACCAAGAACTCCGACGAATACGCTGATCGAGTAGATCAGTCAACAGACCAGAAGCTTGCCGTGGGTCTTCGTGCGTTCCGCGAGAGGATCGATTACACGATGGCGGCATCGCTCAACGCCTGCATTCACTGCGGTCTTTGCGCGGAATCATGCCATTACTATCTCGCCACCGGAGATCCCATAACGCAGCCGGCGTATAAAGTTGCCCTTGTGCAGGCGGTGTTCAAGCGGTACCACACCATGACCGGCGGGACACTGCCGGCTCTGACCGGAGCTAGAGCGTTCGATACCACGCTTGTGCGTGAATGGATCGATTCTCTCTTTGGAAATTGCAGCATGTGCGCTCGATGCACTTTGAGTTGCACAGTGGGTCTCCATATCCCGCGCATTGTTCGAGCCGGCCGAAGTACGATTGCGGCGATGGGGCTTGTCCCTCCGGAACTGCAGTCCACCGTCGATGCGGCGGTGCAGACCGGAAACAACATGGGGATTCCAAAGGCGGAATGGCTGGAAACGGTGGAATGGCTCGATGAAGAGTTGCGCAATGAACTTGGGCAAGGTGAATCCTATCTGCCCATAGATCAAGAACAGGCCGAGATGCTTTATGCCGTCAATCCTCGCGAAGTGAAATTCTTCCCCCTGTCGCTGATGGCCGCAGCCCGAATCTTCCGAGCGGCAGGGGCGAGCTGGACTTTTTCGGCAGACTATTTCGATGTCACCAACTATGGTTTATTCAGCGGCGACGATGTGGCCGCTCGACTGATTTCCGGACGTCTGGCGGAATCGATGAAACGACTCAAATGCCGGACGCTGGTGCTTGGAGAATGCGGACACGGTTATGCTGCAAACCGTTGGGAAGCTCCGGAGTGGCATAGGCAAACTCCTGAGTTTGCAGTCAAGAGTATTGTCGAACTCATTGCTGACTACCTCAAGGAGGGTCGCATCACGCTTGACCCTTCCAAGTTTGCCAAGCGGGTGACACTCCATGATCCATGCAATCTGGTACGGATGGGAGGAGTGATCGAGGAACAGCGCTTCGTCCTGCGGCATGCCGTAGCGGATTTTGTCGAAATGTTTCCAAATCGGGAAAATAATTATTGCTGCGGTGGCGGTGGCGGTCAGCTTTCGATGACTCGTTATGCCAAGCGCCGGCTGGCGGCAGGTCGGATAAAGGCGGATCAGATCCGTGCGACTGGAGCCAAAGTGGTTGTGGCACCCTGTCACAACTGTATCGATCAACTCGGCGAATTAAACAAAGAATATCACCTTGGGGTTGAGGTAAAGACGCTGGCTGAAATTGTAGCCGAAGCCTTAGTCGTTCGTCCTTAGACTGGGCGACTGACCCCTCAGTTACACGGTCAATTCGGCTTCGTATCCCGAGGCGTCACCTATACACGCGCGGAACTCTTAACTGCCCGCTTGCGGCTTTGGGCAATCTCCTTTACAGCACTAAGCACGGAATCGATTTGGTCTGCCGTATTGTGCGGACCAATTCCGAATCTTACCGCGCCGTGAATTTTGTCGGTGCCGATTTGCTCGTGAACCAGCGGTGCACAGTGCAGGCCGGTGCGGCAGGCGATATTGTAGTCTACATCCAGCATAGTACCCGTATCCGACGCTTCCAGACCTTCGATATTAAACGCCAGTACGGCAATGTGATTGGTCAGATCATCCTGACAATACATGATGACGCCGTCGATCTCTCGCAGGCCATCGCGAAGCTGTTTCAGCAGTCTGGTCTCGAGCTCGTGAATGGTGTGGCTCCCTTTCTCCTCGATCCACCTGACACCGGCGTTGAGGCCCGCGATTCCCGGAAGATTCCCTGTTCCGTATTCCAGGCGATATGGGTATTCCTCCAAATGCCCGCGGACAGCCGAGCGGACGCCCGTGCCGCCGGCACGCGTGTGGCGGATTTCGACACCCTCGCGGACGTACAGGCCGCCGGTGCCCATCGGACCCAGCAGAGATTTGTGGCCAGTGAACGCGATCACATCGATGTTTTGCGCTTCCAGATCAACCGGAATTTTGCCTGCGGTCTGGGAGGAATCGATCAGGAACGGAATGCCACGCTGGCGACAAAGCGCGCCAATCTCCTTTATCGGCTGAACGGTGCCGATCACGTTTGAGCCGTGATTCACTACGACTAAACGGGTATTCTTCTTCATTCTCTTCGCGAAGTCGTCCGGATTGACAAATCCTTTGGCGTCGAACGGGATGTAGTCGACCTCGACACTACTCTTTGTGCTCAAGTGATAGAGCGGCCGAAGCACGGAATTGTGTTCAATGGTCGTTGAGATAGCATGGTCGCCCGGCGCCAGCATGCCGAAAATGGCCAGATTTAAGGCGTCGGTGGCATTGAGCGTGAAGACAAGACGATTGTAATCTGTACCGTTGAAAAATCTCGTCATGAGTTTTCGGGTATCTTCGACCATATTACCCGCCACCATGCACATGTCGTACCCCGAGCGGCCCGGGTTTACGCCATAGTTGCGGTAGAAGGTCTCCATCTGCCGATAGACTTCTTCAGGCTTTGGGAAACTGGTGGCTCCGTAGTCAAGATAGATAAGCGTATCCATTCCATTCCTCATTTAAGTTGTGAAAAAATAGAGACTAATCCCGGATAAGTCAACCTGCGGAACACGGTCGCCGTGCCTGACAACCAGTCTACTTACTACTTATGCGTTCATTGCGTCAACGGAACGCAGGACAACACCGGACACTAAGTTGTAACAAGGACAACAACTTACAACAGTTCCATTTGTCCGGTGTTGTCCCTTATTATCCCCTGTTTTGGCTTGTTTTGTCAGCAAAATGTTAGCAAGAGGTGTTTGTCAAATGTGGACTCACAAAAAGCATGGCTGCTGTACTGACTAATTCCTTATCTACCAATCCAATCCTTGGCCCACAAACCCCTCTCGGTCCGACTCTTGCCGAACTGCTGCAATCACTTGCGCTGGAACCTCTTACTTCGGTCATAGGGAACAATATCAACAATCTCCCCTCGCTTCACGCGCCGTTGCATCTGTCGCCAGAAAGACTGTAAGTATAAATTGGCATGAACCGCATCGAATACTCCCTTCAGAGGAAGTGGAATTCCCGAGAATCGCTCGATCTCATCCAGGTAGAAGTCATCGGATTTGGGCGAAATTCGCTCTTCGTCCGGAAGCATCTCCTCGTTATTGTCTCGGGGTTCCGGCTTAATGCGGAAATTTGCTCTCTCCAATGGCTGAACATCATCGTAGTCAAAAAGCACTACTCGTGAACGGCGGGTCACACCATAGTTCCAAGTATTGAACAGGTCGTACGGGAATATACCGGTCGCCGCCAAATCTTTCAGAAAGTAGCCGAAGTCAAGGATCACGCTTCGGATTTCCTCGGGGTCGCTTGTCTGGTTCAAAAACATGGGTATTGGAAGCACCTTCCGTTGCACATACATGTGATTGATGATGACATAATTGTGGTCAATCGTCACCGACTCGCGCGCGGCCAGCTTTAGCTCGCGAAGTAGTCCTTCTGAAAATCGCTTCTTTTTGAACTGCAGGTTTTCGAATTCCTGGGTGTCCACCATGCGTCCGACACGATCCCGGTGGCAAACAAAATCGTAATGCCGGCGTACATCCTCTTGGCTGGTCTGCTTGGTCGTAATGTCCCCTGATCTCAGGAAACATGGGCGATCCTTGATCACCTTGAACACGTACTCGAAGTCGGGAAAGGTGAAACCAATCATGACGGCACCTTCCTTGCCCGGAGCGATGACGAACCGTTCCTTAGACTCATGTATGAAATGATGCAGACTCCGGTAGAATTCGGTCTTACCGTGTTTGTTGTATCCGAGCGAACTGTACAGTTCGGCTACGGGTTTCTCCGGGAGTATTGATCTGAGGAATTCAATCAACGGGCCATGGCGCTGGACCTCAACGTGGAAATACGAATTGGCAAAGCCGAAGACGATGCTTGCGTCTCGTTCGCTAAGCAGTACGGTATCCACGTAGATGCCGGTACGTTCGTTATATAAGGGCAGCACCAAAGGGACGTATCGTCCCCCCGCATTCACCCTGCCTACGATGTACGCTACCTTGTTCCTGTAGAACGGGGATGCCACAACGTCGATGGATTCGAACCTGTCATACGACGCAATTGGCCAGAGGTACAGATCCACTTCATCGGCCACTCTCTGAGCATCGCGATTCAGGTTTTCATAGTCCACCGCAAATCGAAAATCCCTCAGAATCGCCTCAATAAGAGATCGCGAGCTGCCACTCAAAACATATCGTCTGAATACCTGGGCATCAGAATGTTCTGTCGGTGGAGGTTCCAGTCGGAAGAACTCGATTTCACGGTCGATTCCGACAGTCATGAGGATCTTTCGCGTCACGGAGTTGAAAAACGTTTCCATCAACTCCGTGTCGTGCTGCTTCATACTCAACTTGGCAAACGATCTCTTAACGGAGACCCAGAAGACCCGATCCAACGCCAGCGGACCGAACTCGCGGGTCATCGCTACAGCGATGTCTGCCAGCACATTTTCGTACAGGTCGAAACGCTCAATAGCATCCTGTCGATTGCCTCTCCAGTCACGCGTCTCAAAACGGCTCTTAGCTCGTCGAGTAATCTGAAGGAAACTCGTCGCGTACTCATCGTAGGCTCTGCGGATGAGTTCTGCCGCTCCATTAGCTGCCGATATCAATGACCCGGGCTTGGATGGCCTGTGGCGTCTGTGAGAATGCGGTCTATCTGGCATTGATGGAAACCGAAGCTTAGACTTCAAAGGAAGATATGCGCTCAGCCTTGCCGGAACAAGCAAAATGCTGTGCTCCCTTGTTCCCAGACTAGTGCTCTGGGCGGTGGTGCAGATGATCGCGAAAGCGACTACCGCCCTACCGGATGAAGAGTGGGTCGGAAGAGGTTGACGACGACGTTCTCGTCCGGCCTATCTAGATAGGGATAGAGTGCCCGATATCGGGTTCGCGCGAAGGAGTCGAAACGGCGCTCAGATCCAGCTTCCGGCACCAACTGGAAGAAACAGCCGTTCGTGGAGAACGGGTCGGAGAAGTAAGGTATACTATCTTCAAAGGTTTATCGCCTCACACTCTGCGTCTCTCCCTACGGGTAGTTCGGCAACACGTACCCGTCCTCGGTCAAGTAGCTGACGAGCGAGTTCCATTCTTGAAAATAGCCACCCTACCGGTGTTCGACCTCGGCTGAACCGATACACAATTTATCGATGCCGATAATCTTTTCAGGCGGAATTTCTTCCCGCGCTGGACAGAGCTGGCTTACGCCGGATACGCTTCCATGATCTCCGGCACACGTATGCTTCATTGCTGATCGCACAGGGTGAAAACATCAAGTTCATACAGTCACAGCTGGGCCATAGTTCAGCCAGGACGACCTTGGACCGCTACGGTCACTTGATGCCAAATCTTGAAAATGATGCAGTTCGGAGATTAGACAAAACCGTTTTCGGAAATTTTGTTAGAGAACTGTTAGAAAATCCGGTTTCTGAAGGAAATCCCCCCAAAAAAAGAAACCTCCGAACTCGTTGGCCCTCAGAGGTTTGATATTGGTAGCGGGGGCAGGATTTGCACCTGCGACCTTCGGGTTATGAGCCATCTCTGATTCCCAAACAGCAGACAACACCGGACACTAAGCTGTAATAAGGACAACAACTTACGACAGCGTCATTTGTCCGGTGTTGTCCCTTATTACTGCCTGCGCTGGCTGATTCTGTTAGCGAACTTTTAGAAAGCGCTGAAGTCGAACGTGGACTCATGCTCGACACGGTCACGGGACTTGAGTTACACTACTTTGAAGAGGAAGAGACGCCATCGCACGACTAACAAAGAAAGTGGTACGCCCAACGGACTGTATGTCGTCAAACAAGTCGGACACGTTGCTCCTTAAGCTAAGACACACTTTGCCTCATGGCAACTGCTTTTCGGTACTCAGTTCTCCTTCGGTTAATGGTCTCCCGTTTGGTTCGT
>Ga0315278_10001384_pt1 | contig 21247 bp, 19 predicted proteins | sample YL17G06_0_MG_FD_203880 | JGI IMG/M metagenome (GOLD analysis project Ga0315278, IMG submission 203880) | Sediment microbial communities from Yellowstone Lake, YNP, Wyoming, USA - YL17G06_0 | ecosystem: Environmental > Aquatic > Freshwater > Lake > Sediment | place: USA: Wyoming | collected... | reverse complement strand
GTCTCGCCCGGCTCTCCTGCGTGGTGTACTCCTGCTGTCCCAGACATGCAGACCAGTGGATTTCCGGCGGACCGGCTTTGTTTTTCCACAGCCTGCTAGAATTCTCACATTCAACCTAACACAGGCGCTGCTGGCTGAGAAGAAAATATCGGGATCTCACCGGGGGCTACGCAGGAGGCTCAAAAAGGCCGTCCAGCGGGCGAGGTAGGCTGAGGTCGAGGTCAAGGTTGAGCGAAGATCTGACTTTCTTTTTCTCAACCTGAGCCTGAGCCTTAACCTTCCCCGAGCTGGCGGACTGTTTCCGTATCCTGCTAGGCGGAGGGCGGCGCCGACGTCCCCAGAAGCGCGTCCACGAAAGCATCGCTCTGAAAATCCTGGAGATCCTCGACCGACTCCCCGACTCCGATCAGCCTCACGGGCAACTTGAGTTCCTCGGCGATCGCGACGACGATCCCTCCGCGAGCGGTGCCGTCGAGCTTCGTCAGGACCAAGCCGGTGACGCCGACCGCCTGATGGAATTGACGGGCTTGGGACAGCGCGTTCTGCCCGACCGTGGCGTCCAGCACGAGGAGCACTTCGTGCGGTGCACCAGGACATTCCTGTCCGATGACGCGCGTGATCTTGCGGAGTTCGTCCATGAGATTCGATTTCGTGTGCAGCCGGCCGGCCGTATCGATCAACACCACGTCCACCTGCCGTGCTTTCGCGGCAGCAATCCCATCGAACGCGACGGCGGCGGGATCGGCTCCATAGCGGTGACGGATCACGTCGACGCCGACTCGGTCGGCCCAGACTTGCAGTTGATCGATTGCTGCCGCGCGAAAGGTATCGGCAGCGACCAACAACGGCACCTTCCCTGCCTGCACGAGCCGTTGCGCGAGTTTGGCGATCGTAGTGGTCTTGCCAACACCGTTCACGCCCACTGCCAGGATGACAAACGGCTTAGGACCTTTCGCGAGCAGGGACTCCAACGGTTGCCCTTGCACGGGCGTCAGCACGTCGAGCAGGGTGTCCCGCAATACCGTATGCACCCGACCGGGTTGCGAGGCATCGGTCCCTTGAAGCTGTTTCTTGAGGCGCTCCATCAGGCGATCCACGACGCGGGCACCGAGATCGGAGGCCATGAGGGCCGCTTCGAATTCCTCCAAGAGGGCAGGATCCGCCGCACGGCCAAGCAGCCGATTCAATGACCCGCGAACGACATCGCGCGTTTTGGTGAGCCCGTGACTCAGTCGCTGCAGCCATCCCATAGAGCTACTCGTGCTGTGTGCTGTGTGATGCGTCCCTCGATTTGGCTCGGGACGGTGAGCCTGTCCCTCGACTCAGCTCGGGACCCTGAGCTCGCCGAAGGGTCGAACCGTGACGCGTTCGATTCACTCGTTTCGGCAACGGTGCAAGACGGCTCAAGATCATCCGTTCACGACGCTGCATCCGGCGCGCGTCTTTCTCACTTCGCTCATGATCGTAGCCGCAGAGATGCAGAATGCCATGGACCAAGAGCGCCGTCAGCTCCTCGTCCAGCGATCGCTGGCCCTGTTTGGCTTGGCGGACTGCTGTCGGCACGGCAATCACCACGTCACCCAGCATATCCGGCGTGAGGCGTCCCTCGACTTGGCTCGGGACGGTGAGCTTGTCGAACCGTGAGGCGTGAGGCGTGAAGGATTCCCGCATGGCAAAGGCCAGCACGTCGGTCGTGCAATCCTTGCCCCGATACCGACGATTGAGACCCCGCATCCGCTGATCGCCCACGAACAGGACGCCCAGTTCCGCCGACGCTTCCCCGACATCGGAAAGAATCGCCCGTGCCAATCGATCCAAGCGCGCCTGGTCAAACGCCACACGTCGAATCTGACTCTGCATAAGGACCGGCATTGTAACTACTCAGGTGTTCAGACTGAAGGCTGAAGGCTATAAATTATCTCGCACAGCACGAATCAAGCCATTCAACACCTTCTCGGTTTCTAGGAGCCTGTCCGACATTGCTTTCGTGACGAGGCGAAGGAGGTGAGGCCAGATGCGAGGCCGCAGGCCCGGAAAAACCGGAGGCGTATTCGCTGGAATACGTTGAGGATTTTTTCGGGCCGAGAACGACGCAGATGGTCTCGGATCGTTCGCCGCAGTAGAACAGTCAATGTCGAACAGGCTCCTAGGACCTTGGATGCAAGCAGAGATGAATCCTCGTTGTGCAAGAAGCCCAAACCCTCAAAGCCTTCAGCCTATCTACCTGAATAGTTACCCTGAATTAATGCGACTGGCCCCAAGGGTCCGTGAGCGGTGAAGAAGGGGTGGCAGGCTTCGGCTGCTTATGATGCGGCACCGGCGACGGTCGACGTCCCGTCGCGCCGGATGAGAAACCGGAAGACTGAGTGGGGCGCTGATGCTGATCGTAGGCTTTGATAATGTCCTGCACCAACCTGTGACGGACCACGTCGCGCTCGTCGAAGTAGACGAATTCGATGCCCTCGACGTCGCACAGAATCTCCCGCACCTCGATCAGACCGGAGACCCGTTCTGGCGGCAGATCTACCTGGGTAATATCACCGGTGACGACCACCTTGGAATGGAACCCCAGCCGCGTGAGGAACATTTTCATTTGCTCCGCCGTGGCGTTCTGCGCTTCGTCGAGAATGACGAACGAATCGTTCAACGTGCGGCCTCGCATAAACCCGAGTGGCGCGATCTCGATATCGCCCCGCTCGATCGCGCGCATCGCCCGGTCCATGTCCATCATGTCGAACAGCGCATCGTACAGGGGGCGGAGATAGGGATTCACTTTGGCGTACAGATCGCCCGGCAGGAACCCGAGCTTCTCGCCCGCCTCCACCGCCGGCCGCGCGAGAATGATGCGGCTCACTTCTTTCTTCATCAACGCGCTCACCGCCATCGCCATCGCCAGATAGGTCTTACCCGTTCCGGCCGGGCCGATGCCAATGACGATGTCGTGCGTCTCGATGGCGTCGATATAGGCTTTTTGCGTCGGCGTTTTCGGCGCGACGAATCGTTTCTTGGTGACGATGGCTGCGGAGCTGGACAGTAATTCCTTGATCGGTGTCTCGGGACTCTGCCTGAGCGCGCTCAAGGCGTGGGTAATGTCGTCCGGCTGGAGGACCATCCCGTCGTTGGCGAGGGTGGCGAGTTCCGTGAGGACGCGTTCCGCGTGGCGTGTGGCGTCGGCCGGACCATCGAGGGTGAGTTCTTCGCCGCGCGCCGAGAGGCGCACACCGAGGTCTTCTTCGATCAGCTTGAGGTGCCGGTCGTGGTGACCGAACAGCACGGCGGTATTGGTGCCTTCTCTGAGTTTAAGTTTCTTCACGCAGGTTTGGCTAAGAACACTCCATTGTTTGGACGTATTCTAGCAAACAATCGACAGCACTGACAAGAAAATGAAAGAACAGGAGAACGATGAGTCGAATGAAGAAGATGAAGAAGGTGTTGGAGAGACGTCGAACGCTTGAGAGGCCCAACCTTCTCGGCTCTCTTTGACCACCACGTTGACCGGATACGAGCCGGGTGAGGCGGCAGGAACTGCCCACTGAATGCGTCCGATCCGTTCGTCAATCGTCATCCCAGGGGGGTACCGCTTCCAGAGAGACGGTCATTAGGATCATTCTCAGTTCTGAAAAGGCTTTGCAACAGCCTGCCGGCACCGACAAGCGCGCCGGATGACTCCTTGCCGGGATGTGCCGGAGAGGCCACTCGTATAAACAATTCTCGCAAGCGGAGAAGAAGGAGACAAGCTACGGCAGGATCTCTCCCAGCAGGAGGTTGTTCGAGGACATTTATTGTTCGAGGACATTTCAGAGATCGAGCGCGCCGAAGTTCCTGAGGTAGATAGTGGTCTGCTCAACGACGCGCAGCACCTGATCGGCCGGCTGAGCGTTCCGGTTATGGTCTTCCAGGGAGGGCGGTACCACAAACAGCACGTCAACGAGGGGCCGGCTGGTCCGAGCGGTCAGCGACAGCCGTACGGCCCGGACATTTTGTAGTTGGGCCGTAGTCATACCGGCAAACGTGGCGCTGGTCACATCTCCGATGATGGACTGGTCCTTATTGATGAACGCAACTTGCAAATCCTCCACATTGCGCGCGATCTGCTGGTTCGCGCCTGCCGTTCTCATCATGAGGTTGCCACCCTGAACCCAAAACGATGATTCCTGGACGGTGGCCACCACAGTCCCGGCAGTAAACGCAAAGCTAGTGGGATTGACGAGGGTGATTGTAGTTGCGCCCACGTTGCTGGCGGCAGCGACACGACGCACATTGACGGTTTGCGGGGGACTGTAGATGGCGATCAGGTCCCCAATCTTAATCGCAAAGATCAAGGGCTGCACCGTCAAGGTCAAAGACCCGGCAGCGGGCCACGGCGCGACGAGCGCGGCCACCGGCGCCCCGACTCCCGTCAACGGTCCTTGGGCGTAACGCACGGTGAGGGACTCGGTGTTGGCATCCACCACCGCTCCCGTGATGGGCTGGTTGACGGCGATGGGCGGGAGATCTGGAGCGGTGTCCCATCCCACGATGTAGCCAGCGTTTCGGATTTCCTGACTGATGTAATCGCTCGTCAACAGCGCTAGAGTCTGGGTCTGGTACTTCTCCTTGTTGTGGACATACATTTTGGACGTGTTGGCATAGGTCTCTGCGAGGTACAGGATCACCAGGCTCGCGATCGCCAGAGAGATCATAACCTCGATGAGCGTGAAGCCGGCCGCGGATTGAAGGCGTTGCTGCTTCACTGCGCCACCTGCAATGGCAACGTGACGGTATGAGCCCCCATAGCGTCTTGCCAGGTCACAGTCACCGTGACCGTGGCGAAGGTGGCCCCGAACACTGCACCGACCTGCAGCAGGCCCTGGGGCAATTGTCTCACCCGGGTCTGCCATTCGGTGAAATCCGTCGCACAGACCGGCGCCGGTGCGATATTGGGACAATTGGGCTTGGCCCCGGTGCCGGTGTTCATGCTGGCATAGGAAAGGGCATTCACGGAGTTTTTCGTGATGCGCTCCGCGGCATTCCGGACCAGGTTATTGGCAATGGTGATCATCCCGCCCGACGCGAGCGCCTTTATCGCTACGCCCTGCATGACCGCTACTCCAAGCAGGCCGACGGACAAGACAGCGAGCGCGACCATCAACTCCAGGAGAGTGAAGCCCTCGCTTCCGCGATATGGCACGGCTCTGGAGCGGCGCATGCTCGATCCTCCCTATTGAATGTAGATATCGCCCAGCAGGCCAACGTTAATGGCGACGGCTTGGCCCTTCCCATCTTGAACGGACAGGTTGAATCCGGCCGGCGTGACGGTCCCCCGTGGTGCAAAGGTGAATGGGCCAAGCGCCACGCCTACCAGCCCCACGGCCTTATAGTCGGTGCCGGGGCCCAGGCTCACGGTTCTCGTCCAATTCACGGGCGCGCCGATCGTGGCCGATATGGTTCCCCCCGGCGCTGCGGCCACCTGGACCAGAGTCACCGTCGCCGGCACAGCCGTGCTCCGAGCCATGGAGCGGGCTTGATTCAGCAAGGATTGAATCTCTTGGGCCGCGGAGCTCGTCTGCTGCTTCAGCAGCACGCCTTGCAGCGTGGTCACCCCGATGGCTGCGAGGATGCCCACCATCGCGACGACTATCATGATCTCCAGGAGGGTAAAACCCTCGGACTTGCCGTACAGGCCTCTCATGGCGCTTCCTCGATTGAAAAGGATAGAGCGCCGCGGAAGCCCAGACCGCGTTCGTCTTCCAGCTCTACCGTCAGCTCATGTGTGCCCGACCGGATCGCCGCAACGGGCCAGCGAACGGTGCCGTCCGGCTGCACCGTCAGGCCCGCAGGGCCGCTCACCAATCGCGCCGCCACATGATCGCCATCGGGGTCCGACATCGGGATCTGTCCGACCCATTCCTCACCGCGTTTGGCGAAGCCTTCAAGCCCTCCGTTGAGCGCGGGCGGCCGGTTCTGAATGACAACGGAGAGGGAGCGCTGAGAAGCAAGCGGTTTTCCATTCGCACCGGTTATCGTCGCGATGACGGACACGTGATCGCCAGTGTGATACTCGTTCAAGACCAACGTACCCACCTCCCCGGTCTTCATTGAGACGTCGTTGACCAGCCACTCATACGACACGAGCATGCCGGGCCGTCCTTGAGGCTCCCACTCCAATAACGCGGCGACGTTCTCATCTCTGTTGGGGAAGGCCGGGCGCAGGGTCAATGCTTTGATCCAGGCGCGAAAATTATCCTCGCTAGATACTCCTTGCCGGACGCGTGACGCGACGCCGCCCGGCTCCTGGCTCGCCACTGCCGGCTTCTCGGGGCCGGCAACCGGCTTCTCTGCTCCGTAGCGGATCACACCGAGCGCCGCCACGGTCACGACCAGGACAAGCACAGTGTAGACCCTCGGACGTTTCATTTATTGGTGCCCAGATCAAAAATCTCGCGCCAGCTCTTCAGCTTGAACCAGCTCAGCGCGGACGGCTCCGCAAACGTGCCGGTCCCAATATCAATGAGCTTTCCGTCCAAGGTCGTGGCGTAGATCTCCCCTTTGCTGACGAAGACGCTTCCTCTGAATTTCCCATCCACCGCGGACTTCCAGTTGCTGGTCTTGTCGGTGGCGGAGATCCCGCGGATATTGCCTTTGTCGTTGAGCGCCACGTTATCCGAGGGATTCAGCCCTTCGATCTGGCCGAACGCCGTGGCGAAGTAGAAGAATCCTTCCGAATAGGTGAGCGCGCCGAAGGCTTTTTCTCCCTTGTCCAGGACGAACTTATAGGTCAGGGATGCCCCCTTGAGCTTTCCGAATGTATCGAGCACCTGGTACACGTTCACCGTCGTGATGTCCAAGACATACGTCGCGTAGTAAAAGCTGTCCCCGGCCCATTGGGCGCCTCCCGTGGCCCAAGCAATGGATGTCCGTGAGCCTCGCGTCACCACGGTGGCCGAAATCCCGATCGGCTGATCCTGGCCCGCTTGATAACAGGGAGTGGGACTCGACAGGGGCGTCTGGCCGACCGGGCAGGCCGCCTCATCGCGAATGGGGGCATAGAGAGGGACAATGTCGGGAATGACATCGGGCGACCCGGATGAGGTGGTGCTGTCGGTGAAGTTGGAGTTGCCCTTGATCAGCTTATCTTCGAGACCGTTCTTGTCGTAATCCGGCACGGTGGGCAACAGCCACAGATTTCCCTCCATATCGCCGAGGACCACATAGTCCATCGCCCCGTTCTGATCCACATCCGCCAGCGAGAGACTGCCCGGGACATCGTTCACCCCGGAGGTGTACACGCGCTGGAACCGCCACTTTTGCGTACCGGAATAGAGGTCGAAGGAGTAGATCTGGATGCCTCCGCACAAACTTCCGTTGCCGAGCGGGACCCCCTGTTGATCCTGACAGGGCACTTTGTCCTTCAGGGCGGTGGTCACGTACGCGCGATACTCGGTTTGTCCCGCGAGGTTCGTCACTTGGCCGATGGCGACCTTAGAGCCACTCCCCATCGTGACCGTGCAGGGGGGCGTGCCCAACCCCACGTTCGCGCAGGAGGCCACATCCACCCCGCTTCGTTCCCACAGAAGTTTGGGCTTGGCCGGAGTGGTGGCGGTTGGATCGGTCACATCGAGCGCGACGAGGCTGTTGCCGCCGACCCCCATCGTCGCCAAGATCACGGTGAGGTATGCACCGGCGGTATTCGGGTCCGGCACTTCTGAATACGTCAGCGAGGCATCGACGGACGGGTAGTTGCTGAGCGTATTGGGATCGCGGAAATATTGGAGCTTCGGCAATTGACTGCTGGGGATGAAGGACCACAGCTCTGTACCAGCCCCCAGCATTTCTCCAGGATCACTGGCTGAGGCGGCGGTGTTTACGCCGGCATTGACCGCATGGATCATGCCGTCCAGCGCCCCTACATAGGCCACCGTGGGACGGGTGGTGCTGGTAAGGGTGCTGGGCCCGATGATCGCGGGCGCCGAATGCTCCACGCCGCCCATCACGTTCGGTTGTTTTAACCACCCGAGGGTCGCGCTATACTTCATGCCATATCGCTTGCTGACCACCTCCTGCGTTTGGCTTGTCGTTAAGGCCGCCAGGACGCTCATGCGCGGCTTGAACAGATCGGCGTTTTCAAATGTGAATAGCTTGAGCTTTGTGTTATCCGTCAGGGTCACGCCGGTCTCAAGTCCCGTTTGCGTGCTGCCATAGATGTTTCGTCCGGACAACTCGCCCGTATCGACGCCTTTATTGCTGTTTCCGTCGCTGAAGATCGTATCCGTCGTCAGCAAGGGCGCCGTATCGCCGGCGGTGCCGAAGTCCGAGACTAATTTCAGCCCTTTCTTGCCGGCGCCGAGATCGGCATTGACCTGAAATTTTCGAAAGTGCCCGCTGTAGGCAGGATAGTCAAACGACCCCTGATAGAGGAAATCCTTAAAGACCACCGGTGCAGAGCGCACGTACTGCACCTGGGCCACGACGTTCAATTGGAACAGGGTGTTGAGGACGTAGCGGATGCCGGCGCCCGTACCGCCGTTCGCCGGCCCGCAGCCGGACGTAAATGTGGCGGGGGTGACAAGCGTCGCCTCGGAGAGCGCAATGGCCACGGCTCTCGCGTGATCCACATTACTCGCTTCGATGTTGGTGTTGGTGTCCATAGTGATGAGGATCACTTTGTCGCTCTGGTTGGCCGTCCAGTCGAGGGTGACGCTCGTGATCGTCAAATCTTTAGTCGCATGGCTGTTGGTAAGCTGGATCCCCGTGAGGTTCTTGCTGGCGGTGCCCGTGCCTACGGCGGCCGACGAAAAGTCCACCGTCAAATCCCCTGACGTGACAGGCGGCGTAGATGCCGGGTTGGCGGAGTCGACCCCGCTGACCGACAGTGTATAGACCGTGAGCGGCGAGCCGGTTCCGTCCGTAAACTTAAAGGTCATCGTGATATCGCCATGCGAGTTCGCATTGTTGCTTTTGAAGCCAAAATTTATCGGACGCGAGGGACCTGCTACTGACGGCGTGGCCGCGCACTGCACATAGGAGTGTCCGCCCAGATAGACCACAGTGCCATTGTCCGGATTGCCGTCCATGTTGCCGGCGACGTAGTAATGCCATTGATCCAGGGCCTGCTCTCCGTTCACGTAATTATGAATGTCCGGAGCCGGAGAGGTGCCGGCGGCTGGTGTCGGCGGTGGATCGTCATAGGTAAAGACCTTGACGGTCGCCTCGTAGCCTGTCTTCGCCTGGGTAAAGGTGGACTTGAGATTGGTTGGGGAGGGATTAAAGGCCATGGGGACCGGGGTAACAAGCGAAAGATCGCCCGTCTGGAAGGGCCGCCAATTGTGGATATGCCCGCCTAGCGGCGTAAACCCTAAGGATCCAATCTGGGTGTACGGTGTGCCGAGCTCGTTCTTGTTGTAGTACACGTAGAGTGGATTGTCGCTGCCACCGTTTTTGCCGATGTCGAATTTCGAGAGAAAGCGGCCATAGGGGCTGGCCTCCATCGACTCGATCCCCGCACACTCTACGAAGAGGCCGTTGCCGGTGCCCACGAAATCCCGGATGGCCATGATGGTGTCGTCACCATCTTTTTTCGTGGCGGGCATGGTGCCGACGAGGGGGTTAAACGACTTGTACTGACCGAGCGTGGCTGTGTTTTTTGTGTACTCCCAATGCGGTACCCAGAGAAGGTTGTAACGGGGGAGCGGCGTGGTGGCGCACCCTGCGCAGGTATAATCGAAGAGCAGACTCTGCCCGTTCAACGCCGCCCCGCCCCTGTCGGCCAAGGTATTGATCCCGCCTACCTCGTTGGGCGTCAGGACGTCGTAGATGCAGTCTGGGCCGGAGGTCGGAGCGTTGAGCGGATTACAATTTGTCGGGTCATTGACGATCCCAGCCGCGAGCAGATAGTTATCCAGGATCTTCGTCGCATTGCCGGTGCGGCTTTCCGCATCGTTCATCAGCCCGAGCTTCGGTGGTTTTCCGTAGAGCTCGCGTTGCACCTCCCCGGTAAAGGGCGCTTTGGCCACATGTATGTTCACGTTCTGATAGCCGCCGGACCAGATGACTTTGGCGACGGCGGCGTTGGCGCTATCGATGACGAACGGCCCGCCCGAATAGGCAATCGACGTCGTCACGCCCGCGATGGCAATCTCACCGGAAGCCTTGTACTCCTTCGCGACGGGATTGACGGCCGCGGAGATCGTCAGGTCCGCCGCGGTGATCGAGGTTTTTGTATCATTGATGATCCAGTAGACAGGAATGGGATCCGCGGTGACCCCGTCGGCGGCCCTGTGGTCGAGCAGCTTGAATATGAGCCCATAGGCCACGTAAAGCCCTCCGTCCGTCTCCGGCTGGTAGGTACTGCCGTCCATGGGGATGATCAGTGAGCCGGTGCCGAAGGTCTTATCCGTCCCAGCAAAGGCGGGATCCGAGCACAGCCCGCAAATGACGAGCGCCCACAAGCCGTGGGAGATCAACTTCTTCATCTTCTTCATCTTCTTCATCGTGGCATCCTCCTGATCAAAAGAGCGTCGCCTGGCTATTGACATTGTTGGTCACGTTCTTGCCGGAACTCTGATCGACACTCGAGCACTGGGCGGTGACGCATTCTTGCGATCCGATCGAGTTCGGCGGCTCATAGCGAAACACCGACTCGACCCGCTGCTGCACATTGTTATAGGTGCCGGTCGAGCTCACTAACACCGTCTTGTCGGCAACGGTTCCGAAATCTGTGATGGTGTAGACAAATTTCACGGGCTGGCCCTGGACCGTGAGGTTGTAGGACTTTTGCGGAAGTCCGCCCATCACCCCAGCGACCAAGGTGGTGTCGGCCGCCGGCCACTGCCCGTTCTGGGGCACCGCCACCACGAAGCTCTCCATGTCGTTGCGCGACTGGGTGAGCCCGCTCTCAGCGCCCGAGAACGATTGCGTCGACATCTTTTGATAGGCAGCGGACTGGATGTTGCTGGAGGACAGACCGATGACCAATAAGCCGAGCAGGGTCAGAAGGAGGAGCATCATCATCGCGATACCTAAGATCACTCCGTCCTCGCCGCGGACGACAACTTGAATCCTTTTGTCTAAGTTCTTCATGGAGATACCCAAGGTCCTTGTAAGTACTCCCGCTAGGGGACAGGTTGCTTGTGGGCACCAGTTCACTCTCGCGGCATGACACGAAGCAACTCCGGTGCCGCCTGTATCCGACTACATGATCATTCACAAGCATTTGATTTCATATGTGTCTTCCCCCTTTAGTAGGGGTTGGACATGTCCAAAAAGTGTCACAAGCTGCGACAATTATCGTCGGAAGTGAACGGGGGGGCTCTTGGCGGCCCCAAAGCGGTGGTCGGGAGTTGGTCGAAAGGGGGCGGGGTCTGAAACCAGTTGAAGACGTCCGACGCAGTAGGTCTCCGGCTTGGCTACATTCGTGCAGATCGGAAGCGCCGCATAAGTGCCCTGATGGACAGGGCTAGGGAAACAGACTACTTCACTGCCACGGAGCGAACCTGTCGGTAGGTGGTCTGTCCTTGAAGGACTTTGCGAATGCCGTCTTGAACGAGGGTCAGCATGCCGTTCTTCTTAGCCAAACGCAGCATCTCGGCAGTGCGCGATCGAGTCTGAATGAGCTGTTTCATGTCTTCCGAGGGAAGCAGCAATTCATGGAGGGGCGCTCGCCCCTTGAAGCCCGTTCGGTTGCAGGCCTCACAGCCTCGTCCACGGTACAGACTCCAATCGGCGCGGTACTCGATGCCAAGGGTGGGCCAGTCCTCTGCGCCATACCCCTGCACCAGTTCGTCATACTCCTGTCGACTCGGACGATAGGCCTCTTTGCACTGGATGCAGATCCGTTTGCACAGGCGCTGGGCGAGCACTCCCAACATGGCGTCGGCAAAGTTGAACGAGTCACACCCGAGATCCAACAAACGGATCACCGTTTCGACCGCACTGTTCGTATGGAGGGTGCTGAGCACCAAATGGCCGGTGAGCGAGGCTTCAATGGCGATGTCGGCCGTCTCTCTGTCCCGCATCTCGCCGATCATGATGACGTCGGGGTCGGCACGCAGAAACGCCCGCATCGCGGTCGCGAAGGTGAGACCGATCTTCGGATGGACCTGGACTTGGCGGAGACCGTCCTGGGTAATTTCAATGGGGTCTTCGGCCGTCCAAATCTTTCGTTCGTCGGTATTGATGTACTTGAGAATCGCGTGCAAGGTCGTCGTTTTGCCGGACCCAGTCGGCCCGACACAGAGGATGATCCCGTGCGGTTTTTCCGCGATGGCTTGAATGGCCTGGAAGATGGTGGGGGCAAATTCCATCGCCTCGAGCGGCATCGGTTGCTTGGCCGTCAGGAGACGCAGCACGACATCTTCGTCCTGTTCCGCGGTGGGCAGGGTCGCGACGCGCAATTCGATCTCTCGATCCTTCGCCAACCGGTACCGGATCTTGCCGTCTTGGGGCCTGCGTCGTTCCGCGATGTCGAGATTGGCCATGACCTTGATGCGGGACACGACAGCACGCCGATAGGCCGCGGGAATCCTCGTGTAGGTGAAGCAGGTGCCGTCGACGCGCAGGCGCACAGCCATGTCTTTACGATCCGCGTATGGTTCGATGTGAATGTCCGACGCGCCGAGGCGGTCGGCTTCGGCGATCACTTGGTTGGTCAGCCGCACAATGGCTGAGTCGTTCTCGTCGATCCCGCCGGATACGGGGTCGATGGCAGGCGCAAGATGGATTTCATTGACTAACTCACCGAGAATGGCGCCGATGGACCCGCTGGTTCCCTGGCCCCTGGCCAGATGGAGAAATTGTTCGATGTCCCGGCGCAGACCCACGGCATAGCGAATGGTCATTCCAGGAAATGTGCGCCGCACGTCCCAGCCCTTGTCGAGATCGTGGGGATCGCTGGTGAGCACGTCGATCAGTGAGCCTCGGCGCGCGATCGGCAGCCAGAGGTTCTTCTTGAGATAGTCGAGGTTGAGCGTTTTCAGCAGATCGGCATCGATGACCGTTCGTTCGTCATACGGCAGGTAGGGACATTGATAAAAGTCGCTCAGGGCGGCCCCTAAAGCGTCCTTCGGAACACAATAGCGGTCGAGGAGCACCGTTTCGAGGTTGAGGCTGCCATCCTTTGAATCGTCGACCGCCGCCAGCACGTCGGCCTGACTGATGATTCCGCGATAGACGAGCGCATCCAGCACGTTCTGCTCGATCGTGCGAGACGGTTTCGCTCCACGGTTCCCCTTCTTGGAAGAGCCGTCACTCCGCTCCGTCTTGCCCGCCCTTCCTCCACTCAGAATGTCCGTTTCGATGGTCATATCCAATGCCTCATCTCAATTCCCAGCCTTTAGCAGGCTGCTGAAGAGGTAGGCTGAGGTCGAGGTCAAGGTCGAGTGAAGATCGACTGCCTTCATCTCAGCCTTAGCCTAAGCCTTAACCTTCCATATCGTTAGTACTTCGCCAACCAGGTTCCCGGCGCTCGATACACAACCGGAAGCCCCCGAAAGAGTCCCTGCGCCAAATCGGCGTTGTACCAGACCTCGATAACGGTACCGGTTCCGATCGACGTCACGCTCTGTCCTGCCATCATCGCCCCGTACAGGCGCGCGGATCGTTCAATCCTGATCGCACCCGCCGCATACAGCAGGCCGTTGACGTGGATGCCGGACAATTGCACCGGCACCCTTGTCCCTAGCGACTGTGTCCCCGGCGAAGATGGACTGAGGACCGGAACAGATTTCCCTACTGCACGAGGCCTGAACACCACATGACCCTGCACGACCAGAAGCCCTTCAAAATAGTCCGTATCCAGCACCAGCGTTCCCATATTATCGACCAGCGGCGGTTGCCCATCGACTGTGTCGATGAAGACCAATCCACGAGAGTCTCCGATGGCCTGAGATTCCAGCGCGTCTGCAGGCGTGATTCCCTGATCCGAGTCCGAGGCCCCCTGCGGATGGAGCTGCCCCACACGATCGAGTCGATAATAGGTCCCCCAGCGCAGCGCGATCTTCTTGAGCGAGTCGTAGTCCCACCGATCGAGCCTCACCCCCGGCGTCGGATATTGGTGCAGGTGCACGTTTTCAGGAAGCGAAGGATTTGCACCTTGGCCGGGTGGAGGAGAGATGACCGAGACGGTCCCTCCAATCCAATATTCCGTCCAGCGATCCTGCGCATACAGCATCTGGTCATACGACTGGCCGGTGACTGGGGCCGCAGTGCTCTTGAGGACCAGATCCTCGACCCGCTGCACCGCGAGATCGCCTAATACCCGCTGATCGCCCCAATGCACCAGCACGGGAGATTCACCGCCTGGTTGCAGGGTTCCGAGCGCCTGCCCGACTTGCACCGCCGCGCGAACCGCGGGAATCGACACAGCCCCAAGCTGAAGCTGAACCGTTCGTGCGACCGGCCGGCGATCGACCGTCGTGGCCGTGACCTCAACCGTGCTCAGCAAGCCTGGCTGCAGAGGACCATAGACTTTCAACTTAAGAATTCGGCCTAGTCCTCCCAGGGCGTTGTAGAAACCGCCGGGGGACTCATTGAGCGTCTGATTGTCCGCCTGGTTCGCCGCATCGAATAGAATGTCGGGACGATCGGCGGTCCCGACAAACTGCGAGCGCCCGGCCGAGTCGAAGAACGACGGCCCACTGGTGAGATCTCCCTGGCGCTTCACGAGCAGTCCAGTCACCACCATCGGTGTGGCACTCGGATCGTGGAACCAACTCATCACAACATCCGCCGCACCGTCGGCCAACTGTTGCGCGGCGTGGTCTTCTCTCATGGCGCTGACGCCCGGTCCATCCTGACCTGCCAGATACAGAGACGTCATGCCGGCGATCCCAAGCAGAAAGATCAGCATGAGCGCCGCGAGAAGCACATGTCCCTTTTCAGGAACGTTCATGAATTTCAACGTGCGCCGTTCTCCCCTGTCCATACTCTCACTCCTATGTTGATTACATCAGCCGCCGTTATGTCCTGAGGCTCATTTCCCGGACTGCGCGAATTCCTTGATCGGACATCATGACCTCAACGACGACCAGCTTGACGAGCGCCGGCTGTGTCACAGCCTGCCCGTTTTCATCCCAGTAGGAGAACCGCGCCTCCCTGATATCTCCCACCAGGACACTCGCGCCGCCATCGACCTGTCGCAGCAACCTCAGAACACCCTGGTCATCGCGACGGCTGTAGTAGCGGACACGATTCAGGAGGAAGACGAAGGCCCCGGCTGGAATCGCCCTTGTCAGCGGCTGCGCCACCGTGAGCAGGCGCCGTTGTCCATCACGAGCCAGGGCAAGCGTCTCGCAGCGCTCGGCCCAACAGGCCACAATGGTTTTCCGATCATCCCACTCTCGCCCGTCTTCGACCGACAGAGCCGTTTGGCCGATCGCCGCCGCTGCCGTGACCGTCGTCGAGAGGCCTTGCAGATTCGCTGAAAACTCCACTGAGTCCAAAGCCGCCGTGGTGAGAGAACCGGACCCTGCGAGCCGCAATTCCTGCTCAAGGACTTCTAACCCAAGGCGAAGATCTTGCTGTTGCGCGACCTCACGTTGTTGCCTCATAAACTGGTGTTGGAAATAGGACAGGGTCTGAAGCGTGGCGCCCAAGACGACCAGCCCCGCCGCCATGGCAAGCATCAGCTCGATCAGGCTGGTCCCTGCCTCCGTCCTCGCCCTGTGGTGGATATCTCCTGCCCGTTTTTCTGGCCACATTCTGTCTGCTCCGAACGGCGGCACGTTATTGACTTCCGACGAACCGTGGATTGGCCCTCAGGGTGCCGACTCGTACTTCACGCGGACCAGCACCGGCTGCGTAGACTGCGCGAGCCTCAAGGAATACATGCCCTGAGGCCGACAGCAAACCGGCACGGCTCGGCGTCACCGTCCAGATCAGATGGACGCCATCCTGGTCCCAACTACCGGAGTACACCCCATCACCGGCCAGCACATCGCCGTCTGCTCCATCGTCACGCATGACAAGATCCGGGACACCATCGTGATTCAGATCATCCAGCAAGAGACGATCCCATCGCGCAGCTCGTTTGGCCTCAATCCGCGATTCCGCCATCGCCAGGGCACGCGTCGCCAATATCCCCGATCGAAGACTCCGTTCTGCTGCCTCAAACGCCGCCATCGCACCGGCCAACCCGATCAACGTCAGCGCCATAGCCACAAGCACTTCGGCAAAACTGGCTCCGCCCTCTGCCTGAAATAATCGATGTCGTGTCATGAGACGGACACTCTCCCGGTGATGCTCACAGTGAATGTGGTTTCCCGGCCCTGGCTGTCGCGCACGCGAATGGTTGTAGGGGTCGCCGACCGACCGCTGGGATGAAACAGAAGTTCAGGGCCGGCAGTTGGCTCCTCCACGACCACCCCCTTGTCCGCATACTGATAGACGTGCAGGATGCCCTCGACATCCGCACGTTGGAGCGTGATCGTGCGGCGCTCTCGATCGAATATGACCCGCAGGCGCTCTCGCCTGCCCATCGCCAGTTGTCTGGCGAGCCGGAGCTCCGAAGCAATCTCGACGGTGGCGCTGCGCGCCTGGACCCTTGCGGTCAATGTCTGATAACTCGGCCCGGCCAACAGACTCATGATGCCCATGATCGCCAGTACGATGAGGAGCTCTATCAGACTCCAGCCTTGTTCTTGTATCTGTGATGCTCTCGGCATGGCGTCCCTCTCGCAGACGAGTTCCCCTTACGAAGATGAACATGGTCTCCAAGACCCGTGCCCGCGCTGGTCCATACCCAGATGACCGAATGCTTTGTGCGGAGCGGGAGCGGAATACTTCGCAAGTTCGCGCGGTTCGCGTTGTCACGAGGAAACATGGAGGCGGAGCAGGCCTTGCACTAGCCAAGAAAGAGGAAGGAAACCAGAGAAGCGCCTCACTCTTTAGATACAGGGATTCGCCCGAAGAGATACAGGGAGACGGTTAGTAGGCAGGGCCAAGAAGACCTTGATACCAATCGAGGAGCCGCTGGGCGAAAAACATGGAGAGGAGGGCTCCCAGCACAAGGAAGGGGCCAAAGGGGATATAGTCGTCACGCTTGATGATGCGCAGGGCGATCAAGCTGATGCCGATGATAGAACCGGTGAGCGAACCGATCATGATGGTGAGGAGCGCCGGCTTCCAGCCAAGAAACGCGCCGATCATAGCCAGCAACTTGATATCGCCACCTCCCATTCCCTCCTTGCCGAAGAGATAGGGGCTCAGCCAGGCCAGGAGCCAGAGGATGCCGCCTCCCACGGTGAGGCCGAGCATCGAATTGATCACACCCACCGGCAGGACGGTCACTGCGCCCAGAAGTCCGACCACCATTCCCGGTATGGTAATGACATTGGGGATCATCTTATGGGTGAGATCCGTTCCCGTCACCACGACCAACGCCGAAAACAACAGGGCATAGAGGGCGGCCGTCCAGCTTGGACCGAAGGACCATAAGATTGCGAGATAGCCTAGCGCATTGCTGGTTTCGACGAGGGGATAGCGTATCGAAATTGGCGCGCGGCAAGCCCGGCAACGTCCACCAAGCCACAGGTAGCTCAGCAGAGGAATATTATCGTAGTACTCAAGAGGGTGAGCGCACGAGGGGCAATGGGAACCGGGCCAGACGATCGATTCGCCTCGGGGCAGTCTGAAGATGCAGACGTTGAGAAAACTGCCGATCAGCGCGCCGAGGGTCCCGACCACAAGATAGAGAGACCATTCATGCATAATCGACTCAGGAACAGACTCCGGCACGAAACACCCGAGTCGCTTCGCGTGCCAAATGAAATAGATTAGGTAGCTTCACTGGAGCCACTATCCTATAGTTTACTTATGGCGAGAGAGCTCCTATAATCCGCTGCCTGGTGGGCGAGGGTTTGCTCTTGCGCGTTTCTCCGTCAAGGTGAATTATACCGTACTATTTCATTCGTCAAAGGAGAACAAGATAATGGCACGGACTGCAAAGACGAAAACCAAACCTTCCCTGGCCAATCTGACTCCGCCACCCCGCAAAAAGCGGCCTGAATCGCTCACCAGTCGGGAGCAGGAGATCCTTGAACTGATTTGGGCCGGGTTCAAGAACAAGGAAATCGGTCAACGACTCAAGATCAGCGTCAAGACCGTCGAGGCGCATCGGGCCAACATGATGAAAAAGATGCGCGTGTCGAACACCGCTCAGCTGCTCAAAACCGCGATCCAAGACGGGACGATCAAGATTCGCTAGGCGTCGCCGCCGGGACGACGCTCCTGCGACGCTGGCGGACCACTTCGAACAGCGTGACGGCTGCTGCAGCTGAGACATTCAGCGACTGTATGCGGCCCTGCATCGGAATTCTGATGCGGTCGTCGCACTCCCCCAACACACCAGGGCGAAGGCCTTCCCCTTCTCCTCCAAGCACCAGCGCGATCGGCCCGGTCATGTCGATGTCGGTATGAAGCTTCTCCGCCTGTGGGTCCACGCCGTAGACCCACAGGCCGGTTTTTTTGAGGTCCTGAATCAGACGAATCAGATTGCCCACGCGCCCGACAGAGATGTGATCGAGCGCCCCGGCCGATACTTTCGCCACCACCGATGTCAGGCCGACTGCGCGGCGTTCCGGGATGAAGACCCCATGGACACCCGCCGCTTCAGCCGTCCGCAAGACCGCTCCCAAGTTGTGCGGATCTTCGACCCCATCAAGGAGCACGAGAAAGGGCTGCTCACCTCGTGTCTTCGCCCGCTCGAGAATCTGCTCCGTCGTGTCGTAGGATTTCGCCGCGATGAGCGCAATCACGCCCTGGTGGTTTCCGCTCGGCACCAATCGATCGAAGGCAGGCGGAGGTTCGATGTGCACGGGGACTCGCTGCGCCTTCGCAAGTTGGACAAGGTCGTGGAATTGCCGATCGGTGCGGAGGACAAGAAGCCGCTGCAAGGGCCGCGTGCCGGCCCTCAAGGCTTCACGCACAGCATGCAGCCCGTAAATCAGGTCCGGCGGACTATCGCTTCCACCGGCTGGTGCCATCGGGCTTGTCCTCGATGACGATGCCGCGGGAGGCGAGGGACTGACGAATCTCGTCGGACCTCTTGAAGTCTTTCTGTTTTCTGGCTTCATTGCGTTCGGATACTTTCCCTTCGATCTCAGAATCTGTCAGATTCGTTCCAATTGTTAGGTCCGCTCTTACAGAGATAGATATGGTCGCATGTGCGGCAAGCTCGATCGTCGCAGGATGAAAGCGCCACTTGTCTAGTTGAAACAATCCCAGACAGTTCCCTAGCGAACGAAACTCTTCTCTGGCGATCTTTCGCGCCTCGGTCGAAAGCCCCTGACCCAGCAGTTTATTGACATCGCTTTTCAGTCGCTGTAGTTCCGCAATAGCCACTGATGTATTGAAGTCATTGTCCATCGCCTCGCGGAATGCGACCCTGCATCGCTCAATCACTTCGATGAGCCCCTTGTCAGCCGAGGTTCTTTCCTCTGGCTCAACCAGTCGTGTTACCAGAAGTTCGTAGAACCCATTCAACGCATTCTTTGCTTCTTCTACACTCTTGTCTGAAAAATCCAACGGGCTGCGGTAATGGGTTCCGAGTAGAAAATAGCGCAGCATCTCGCCGGTAATATCGTCCTGCCATTCTGATTTTTCAAAAATCTCTCTGATGGTGAAGAAGTTCCCCAGGGACTTGGACATCTTCTCCTGGTTGATCTGCACAAATCCGTTATGAATCCAATAGCGCGCGAATTCTTTCCCTGTCGCACCACAAGACTGTGCTATCTCGTTTTCATGGTGCGGAAAGATGAGATCCATCCCCCCGCCGTGAATATCGAAGGTCTCGCCCAAATGACGCATCGACATGGCGGAACATTCGATGTGCCAGCCGGGGCGCCCGGCCCCCCAGGGACTGTCCCATGACGGCTCGCCCGGCTTGCTGCTCTTCCAAAGCGCAAAATCCATCGGATGGCGCTTTCGTTCATCCACCTCCACCCGAGCGCCGGCCTGCAAATCCTCGAGCTTGCGTTTCGAAAGGCGGCCATAGGCCTGGTATTTGTCGACCTGGAAGTAGACATCGCCGGCCACTTGATAGGCGAGGCCTTTCTGAATCAACGTCCCGACCAGCTCAATGATCTCGGCCATATGCTCAGTCGCTTTCGGCTCGTTCGTCGCCCGTCTGATCCCGAGCTTCCCCATGTCCTGATAGTAGGCTTCGATATACTCGGCGGTGATCGCGTCGCAGGATACGCCTCGTTCGTTCGCCCGCTTGATGATCTTGTCATCCACGTCGGTGAAGTTCTTGACGAATTCAACCTGGTAGCCGCTGAACTCAAGATACCGCCGGATCACATCGAACACGAGCGCGCTGCGCGCATGGCCGATATGGCAGTAGTCGTAGACGGTCACGCCGCAGACATACATCCGCACGATCCTCGGCTTGAGCGAGTGGAACGGCTCCTTTTTCCCTGTGAGCGTATTGTAGATCGAGAGCATGGGCTGGTTACAACTCCGGAGTGATGCGGCGCTTCGGCCAATGGGACCAGAGAAAATAGCCCAGGGCGAGCGCCAAGCAGAGGCCGATTACGATGTCGAACTGATGGAAGTAGTCTCTCAGATGCTCCCACTGCTCTCCCATTTTCACACCGATATAGGCCAGAAGATAACACCAGGGCAATGCACCGAGAAACGTGTAGAGAATAAACCGATAAATATTCACTCTGGCGATGCCGGCCGGCAAGGAGATAAAGGTCCGGACGACCGGAAGCATCCGGCTGAAAAATACGGCGACATCGCCATATTTCGCAAACCATCGATCCGCCATCTCAAGCTCTTTTCGCGACACCAACATATAGGGCCCGTATCGCTCGACGAAGGGCCGACCGCCCCACACACCGGCGTAGTAGGCCACAAGCGACCCCGCGACGTTCCCAATGGCGCCGGCCAACGTCACGCCCAGCATCGTGAACTGTCCCGTCGTCACAAGATACCCGGCAAAGGGCATGATGATTTCGCTGGGCAACGGAATGCAGGCGCTCTCAATAGCCATCGTGAGGAAAATGCCGGTATAGCCGAACGCCGAGATCATCGACACGACAAACCGGCTGAGCTCTGTAATGATCGCTTCGATCAAGTTCCCCATAGCACCCTAGCCCGCATTATTCGTGAAGGTTCGTCGCGAAATCGCCCGAAAGTTCGTTCCTCGTGAAGCGTATCTCAAGAAGACCGTCGTTCGTGAAACGTGAAGCGTATCTCGCAAGCAGGAAAATCAATGCTTGCGAACGACGAGATACGAGCGACGAGTTAGGAACGACGCTTCACGCGCAAG
>Ga0315278_10001383_pt1 | contig 21265 bp, 25 predicted proteins | sample YL17G06_0_MG_FD_203880 | JGI IMG/M metagenome (GOLD analysis project Ga0315278, IMG submission 203880) | Sediment microbial communities from Yellowstone Lake, YNP, Wyoming, USA - YL17G06_0 | ecosystem: Environmental > Aquatic > Freshwater > Lake > Sediment | place: USA: Wyoming | collected... | reverse complement strand
CCTGCAGGAGCTCGAGGAAGACGGTCTCGCCGTGCTCGGTGATGCGGTAGACGTGCTTGCGGCGCCCGGCGGCGGGCTGGTCGCCCTGGATGACCTCGACCGCGGCATCGCGCTCGAGCCGCCGCAGGGTCGGGTACAGGGATCCGTAGGAGACCCGCCAGAAGCCGCCGAGCGCGTCGCCCAGCTCGCGGGAGAGCTGGTAGCCGTGCATCGGCTGCTCCTTCAGCAGGCCGAGGATCGCGAGTTCGAGCATCGGTGGACGGGTCCTTCCTGGCCGGGTGTGACGGTTCGATATATCGGGTGCATATATCGCTTCGATATATCTATACCGGCGGCTCGAGGCTCCGTCAACCCCGGAAGTATCGTTGGGGAGCGCGGCTCCGTCAGGGAAGATAGGTTCCGGAGGTGACCGAGATCCGCCAACCCCCCATCCATGTCCCCCGGGCTCTCTACGACGAGCTGCGTACGGTCGCGCTCGCATCCGGGGTCGAGGTCGACGAGCACGTGGCGCGCGCGCTGCGGGCCTATCTCGACGACGGCGGCCACGATGCCGCGGTGGCGGGGTTCGTGGAGCGAGCCCGGCGACGCCATCGTGGCGCCCTCGACCTGCTCGCCGAGCCATCGAGATCCGGTACCTGACTCCCGGCGACGTCGGGTCGATCGCCGCGCTCGAGGTGGGGGCGGGCGCCGCCTGTGACGTCGATGCGCTCCAGGCCGCGGTGGACCTCCCACGGGCCCGCGAGGGCGACCGGGACACCTACCCCGGCATCCACCTGAAGGCGGCCGCGTTGCTCGAGGCGTTCGTGCGGACGAGACCGTTGCCCTGGGGGAACGAGCAGGTGGCGCTGGTCGCGGCCACCGTCTTCCTGAATCTGAACGGCTGGGATCTGGACGCCGAGCCGGACGAGCTCGCGCTCCTCGTCCGGATGACCGCGCAGGGGCGACTGCCGCTGTTCGACATCGCGGCGGGGCTCGAGTCGGCGACGGTCAGGCTGTCGCTGGAGGAGGAGTGAGCGGGAGCGGCATCGGGCGACGCCCGGCCGCGAGCGCCATCGCCGCCGACGCGAAGCCGAGCAGGCCGCATCCCAACCACAGTGCCGTCACGTTGACGTCGTAGATCGCGGTGCCGGCGAGCGGGCCGGCGATCGCGGCGGTCGCGTACATCATCCCGAGCGACCCCTGATAGCGGCCTCGCGCGTGCTCGGGCGCCCGGTCGGCCACGAACGCCGAGGTCGAAGGGGACTCGACGATCTCGCCGAGCGTCCAGATCACGACCATCAACGCCAACCCGGGCAGCCCCTGGACGACGGCGAGCGTCGCGAACCCGAGCCCGACGAGCACCGCGCCACCCGCCACCATCCGCGTGCGCTCGTGGCGCATCGCCCACGAGGTGATCGGCAGCTCGAGCAGCACGACGAGGATGCCGTTCGAGGCCTGGAGGAACCCGTAGGTGGCCGTCGAGTAGCCCAGGTCCCGGACGTGCAACGCGAAGGTGCTCGCGTTCTGCATGTACACCACGGCGGTCAGGAACACTGCCCCGAGGAACAGCTGGAACCCGTGGTCTGCGGCGATCGAGCGTCCGGCGGACCCCAGGCGGCGCTCTTCCTGCTTCGTGGTGCGTGTGCCGTGCGGGAGCGCGACGAGCGCGATCACGGCGAAGGCTCCCGACGTGATCGCGTCGCCGACGAATAGAAGGTCGAAGGAACGCTGGGCGAGGAGTCCCGCGAGCGCGAGGCCGAACGCCCACCCGATGTTCAGCATCAGGCGGTAAGCGCTGAACGCCGCGACGCGATCTTCCGAGGGGACGAGGTCGGCCACGAGCGCGCTCGAGGCCGGCCGGTACAGCTCGGCGACGAATCCGAGGAGGAGGATCACGCCCACGATCCCCAGCAGGCCGTCGACCCAGACGAGGGAGAGCGTGAGGACCGCGCCGCCCGACATCGAGAGCACGATCGTGTTGCGCCGCCCGATGCGGTCGGCGAGGAGGCCGCCGACACCCTGCGCGCCGGTCGCCCCCAGCCCGTACGCCGCGAGTCCGAGTCCGGCCTGGGTGGCCGAGTACCCGCGGTCCGTGAGGTACAGGGTGATGAACGGGAGCACGAACGTGCCGAGCCGGTTCACGAACGCGCCGACGAACAGGATCCAGACCTCGCGAGGCAGCGCCCGGAGGGTCGCTCGCAGGGAGCGAGCGTCGGGGGCGTCGCTCACGCGTTCGGCCGGCGGTAGTCCGAGAGGTAGGCCGGCACATCGATGCCGCCGCCGAGCGCGGCGTCGGGCTCGGGGATCCCCGTCGCGAGGCCGATCGGCAGGACCCCGGCCCACACGGGCAAGCCCAGGTCGGCCTCGCCGTCGACCGGCGGGCCGTTGCGGATCTTCGCGGAGGCCTCCTCGATCGGCACGGCCAGGATCATCGTCTGGCGGAACTCGTCCTCGGTGGGCAGGCGCGCCTCGGCGCCCCGCCCGGGGGCGACGTGGTCGGCGAGCGCGCGCGCCATCGCGTCGAACTCCTCGCGTTCGGTGACCTCGCGCCCCCGGCCGTACATCACGACCGAGCGGTAGTTCATCGAGTGATGGAAGAGCGATCGCGCGAACACGAGGCCGTCGACGATCGTGGCCGCGATGCAGACCTCGGCGCCGCCCCGGAGCGCGCGCATCGTCTGCGAGGCCCGCGAGCCGTGCACGTACAGCGTGTCGCCGACGCGCGCGTGGAGGGTCGGGATCAGACGCGGGGACCCGTCGTCATCGACCCACGAGATGTGCACGATCAGCGCCTCGTCGAGGATCTGCCTGACGACCTCGAGGTCGTAGTCGCCTCGCTCGGGATGCCGGCGCACGCGCGCCCGGTCGGACGGGGCGCCGAGCGGCGTCGCCGGGGTCTCAGGCTCGGGGCTCAGTGCTCGTCCCAGTGGTCGCGGTGCCACCAGTGGCGATGACCGTCGTGGACGTAGTCGACGTGATCGCCGTGCTCGACCGCCTCGTGACCGCATCCCTCGCCGTGCTCGTGTTCCTCGTGCTTCTCGTGGTGGCGGTGCTCCTCGGCGTCACCGTCCGACGGGAACGCCTCGGGGTGCTCCCAGAACTGGGGCGGGATCTTCGACATCGACGGCTCCTTCCCTCGTGGCCGACGGCGCCGGCGTCACGTTCATATCACCGCCGACCTCCAGTCGCATCCGCCGGGCCGCCCGGTCGAGCGAGCCGAGGAGCGGCCTGCCGAGCACGAGCACCAGCACGCCGTTGCCCACGGCGCGGAACGTGTCCCACACGAACGAGGTCGCCGCGTAGAAAGTCAGGTAGTGGCGGAGGTTCTCCGCGGCGGTCGCGTCGGGGCTCCAGCTGACGGCCGATCCGGTGGTGAGGAACGGCCATGACCACAGGTTCATCAGGGCGCCGAAGAGGTACCCGGCTGCGACGCCGTACGCGGCCAGCGCCCATATCCGCACACGCCATGAACCGGTGCGGGGCAACAGTCCCGCGCCCATCCCGACCCAGCCGACCGCCACCATCTGGAACGGCAGCCACGGTCCGAGCCCGCCGATGAACAGCCCGCTCGCGAAGGTGCCCACCGCGCCGAGCAGGAACCCGAACGACGGTCCGAACGCGTTCCCGGCCACCAGCACGATGATGAACATCGCGCTGAACCCCGCGACGAAGCCGGGGAGCCGAAGGGCGACCATCGTGGCGCCCAGCACGCCGAGCAGGGCGACGGCCTTGGGCCCCATCCCGCCCCGGCCGAGCTCCACGAAGAGAAGCGTCCCGAGACAGACGAGCAGCACGAGCAGGATCACAGGCCCGTCGGCATGATGGTTCTCGTTCCCACCGGTGAACGCGGGGAGCGCGAAGGGCCAGAGGAACGCCATCAACCCGACGACGTTCAGGACGATCAGGGCACCTGCGCGCAGACGGGAGCCGCCGGTCAGGGTGCGGACGCTCATCGGCCGCGCGGTCGTGGCGGCGCTCACGCGAGGGCCTCTGCGACCTGCTCGGGCGTGAGCCATCCCGGGCCGAACGCGCGGGTCATCTGGGGCGCGAAGACGTGCGAGTCGCCGAGCACCGACGCCGGGTCGCCGTCGGCGATCACCTCGCCGCCCGCGAGCATGACGACACGGGTGGCCACGGTCGCGGCGAGCTCCACGTCGTGCGTGGCGAACAGCACCGTGCCGCCGTCCGCGGCGTGCGACCTCAGGAACCGAGCGAGCCGCTCCTTGGCCTCCGGATCGAGCCCCCGCGTAGGCTCGTCGAGCAGGAGCACCGGGGCCTGTCCTGCGGCGATCGCGGCGGTGGCGACGAGGAGCCGCTGCCCGGCCGAGAGGTCGCGTGGGTGATGCGCCGCGAGATCCGCGATCCCGAGCTCCATCAGGACGGCCTCGGGCCGCACGCCGTCGATCCCGCGCGCCTTCAGCGTGACGGCGACCTCGCCCGCGACGGTCTCGGCGAAGAGCACGGACTCGGGCTCCTGGGGGCAGAGCGCCGCGTCGATCCCCGGCCGTGGTGCGTGGCCACCCACTTGGACCGTTCCGGAGGCCGGCGCGTGCACTCCCGCGATCGAACGCAACAGCGTCGTCTTGCCGGCGCCGTTGCGGCCCATCACCGCGACGATCTCGCCTTCGCCGACGATGAGGTCCACGTCGCGGAGGGCGCCGGCATCGCCGTGCCGGGCCGAGAGGCGGCGCAGCTCGACCCGCGTGTCGCCGGGCGCCGGCGTCACGGGATGCAGGCGCGCCGGGAGCGCCCCGGCGAGCCGCCGCGCGTCGCGGACGGTCAGCGGGACGGGATCCCAACCGACGAGCCGCCCCAGCCGCGCAACCGGCGGTCCCATCGCGAGGCGCCGGATCACCGCGGCGGGGTCGCCGGCTGTCACGCGCCCCTCATCGAACCCGAGCGCGAGGTCGACCTGCCCGGCCACGCGCTCGAGCCGGTGCTCGGCGAGGATCACCGTCATCCCCTGGTCGTGCACGAGCCGCTGGAGGGCGGCGAACACGTGCTCCGCCCCCTGGGGGTCGAGCTGCGAGGTCGGCTCGTCGAGCACCAGGATCCTCGGGCCTGCGGCCAGTGCGGCCGCGATCGCGACGCGCTGCCGTTCTCCACCCGAGATCGATCGGACGCTCCGTCCGCGCAGCGGCTCGATGTCGAGGAGGTCGAGCATCTCCTCGACCCGCCGCCGCATGTGGGCCGGGTCGACACCGAGGTTCTCCATCCCGTAGGCGAGCTCCTCTTCGACGCGGTCGAGCACGAAGGACGCCCCCGGGTCCTGCGGGACGAAGGCCACCGCGTCGGCGAGCGCGCGTGGCGGATAGGCGAGGGTGTCGCGGCCTGCGGCGAGGACCCGTCCGGTGAACGAGCCGCCGGTGAAGTGGGGGACCAGACCGTTCGCCACGCGAAGGAACGTCGACTTGCCGGCGCCGGTGGGCCCGACCGCCAGGGCGAATGTGCCCTCCTCGATCTCGAGGGTCACGTCGACGAGCGCGGGCCGGGCGGCGTCGGGATAGCGGAAGGAGACCGCGTCGACGCGGAGCGCCTCCGTCATGGCTCCTCCCGGGGGCGGGGCGCGAACGCCGGAAGCGCGAGCAAGCCGATCGCGGCGAGGAGCGCGGGCTGGACCTGCGGCCAAGCGAGCGGCGAGGTCGAAGGGTGCAGATCGCCCCGCTGCGTCCATGCGGCGACGACGAACACACCTGCCGCCACGACCGAGGCGACCGAGACCACGACGGCGGCCGGGGTCCAGTGGGCAGGGCGGTACCGCGTCCGACGGCCGCGTCCGTGGCCACGCGCGTCCATGCTCTCGGCAAGGGTGACGGCCTCTTCCATCCCGGTTTCCAGCACCGGCACGGCCAGCGACGGGAGGGTCCGCCACGAGGTGAGGATCCCGCGGAGCGTCTGCGCCTCGCGGACGCGGCCCACCATCGCGACCGTGCGGGGTGCGATCGATAGCGCGAGCGCCGCCGCGAGCGCCGGCTCATGGAACCGGCGTGGGGCCAGGCGCACGACGCCGAACGGATCTGTCACCGCGTTGAAGGTCCCGAACACGATCAGCAGCGTGGCCAGGCGGGCGCCCTCGAGCGCCGCGAACGCCACGTTCCCCGCGTCGACGGTGCCCAGGAAGACGAGAGAAGTGCGCACGACCAGGGTGATCAGCCCGGCGATCGCGAACACGCGGAACGACCGGGCGGTCGGGCCCGGAACCCTCTGTGCCGCGTACACGAAGAACGCCACCGCCACGATGAGGGCCAGGTAGAACGGGTTCGTCGTGGTGAACGTCACCATGCCGGCGCAGGTCGCCCACAGGATCCACGCACCGGGATGCATGCCGCTACGGCCCCTCACGTGCGCGCCTCCGTCTGAGCGTCAGCCCGCCCGCGGCTCCCAACGCGACTACCGCGATCAGGGCGATCAGCGCGCCGGTGGGGGGACCGCCCGATCCCGACGATGCCGCGGCGGCCAGGGCGCTCACCGGACTCGCCTCCACGATCTCGGGGCCGTCGCTCACGGTGGGCGTCGCCGATGCGGATCGCGTGGCGCGCGCGCTCGCATGGGTGGACGGTCCGTCGCTCAGCGGCGGCGTGGGACTCGCGCTCGGTGTGCCCGCGCCGGCATCACCGGAGCCTGCGTCCTCGCCGCCGCCCCCACCACCTGAACCCCCGCCGCCCCCAGAGGGAGGCGGGCTCGGGCTGGGGCTGGGGGAAGGGGAGGGCGCGGCCTCGCATATGTCGTCGAACGCGAGTGCGGGGGGCGAAGCATGCGTCGTGCCGGAGTCGCCCGGCCCCCAGACCCAGCCCTCCATGTCGCCGACGCCGACCGACGCCGACGCCGCCCCCGATCCGGCCCAGCTCCATCCCCCGTTCCCGTCGCCGTGCCAGTACCCCCAGTAGTCGGGGTAGTCGGCGAAGCAGTCGCCGCCGCCCGGCCCCACGCCGTCAAGCTGACAGACAGCCTGCCCCCCGAACCCGAGCCGGTACTGCAGCCCGTACTGCTGTGCGGCGAGCTGGATCAGGCGCAGGCCGCTCACTGTGGTGTCGTCGAGCGCCACGCAGTAGGTCGTCGTGCGAGCCCCGTTGTCGACCACGAGCGCCGCATGGGGCGTGCCCGCAGCCTCGGCGGCGCATGCGCTCACCGTCCCCGCCATGGCGGGCCCGAACGCGGGAAGCGTCAGGATCAGCGCGGCGGCGAGCGAGCGGAGCCGCGGCATCGTCATCGGCTAGGTCGCATGGGCGAGACACAGGCCGGGATCGCCGTGGCGATCGGTCCGATGACGGGGCCGGTGAACGGGAGCGGCTTCAGCAACAGCCCGGGGACGGCGCCGATCGTGGCGCCGACGTCGGGGACGCCACGCTTCGCACCGTCGTACGAGTACGCCCATGCGCCGCATCGCTGGTGCTGAAGGGCCCGCAGCGCCGTACGGCCGCCCGCGGGCACCGGGCCGCCGGCCGCCGCGTAGGCCTGCAGCACGAGCGCGGTCGAGTTCGCGTCGGTGACGATGAACCCGGCCGAGTAGCTCCACCCGCCATGTGCGTCGTCGCGGACCGAGTCGAAGAAGGCGAACGGGTCCGCGACGAAGGTTGCGCGGTTCGCGGCCTCGAGGGCCTGCACGACGTACGAGGTGGTGTTCGAGTCCGAGGTGAAGTAGTCGCCCGGCGTGCCGTCGTAACAGGAGCCGTCGTCGGTCGCGGCGCTGTAGGGCTCGTCGTACGCCCAGCCGCCGTCGGGGCATTGGGCGTTCCGGAGCCAGTCGGTGACCGTGAGCGACGGCTTCAGACCGGCGCTCTCGAGGGCCAGGGTCGCGAGTGCGTCGTCGAACACGGCGGCCGTGCCGAACCTGCCGCCCGAGATCGTGCCGCGCAGCGCGGCGACGAGGTTCGTGCCGCCGAACGCCCTGGGGTCTCGGCCGGCGGCGCTCACGGCGAGCACGACCTTGGCCCGCAGGCCGACCCCGTCGACCTTCCCGGTCTCTACCTGGCGGCTCAGGTAGCCGAGCGCGTCCTTGACGACGCCGCGGCCCTGTCCGACGGCGACGGCCGCGAGGACGGCATCGGCGGTCGAGCCGATCGGCGAGAACGCAGGGATCGAGCCGTTCGCCTTCTGCCGCGACGCGATGTATCCGAGGCCGCCCTCGGCGCGCCCGAGGTCGGTGGCGGCCAACGCCGACGCCGGGACGGCGAGCAGCAGCGCGCCGGTAGAGAGCAGAGTGAGGATCTTCGTGCGGGTCGAGCCCATAGGGTCGACTCCCTTCCGGACGTCCGCGCGCCCAATAGAACGAACCCCCAGGAACACGGGAGGGTCGACGTCGGGGCGTGAAGCCCGGCGGCGCGATCCCCTGTCCACGAGGGTCGTTCGGCCGTGCGTCGCGCAGGGCGGCCTGGCTCGTCCACTCGGGCGGTGGACCTACAGTTGCGGGACAGCGCCGGAATCTGACCGGCTTCGCCTCCGCGACGCGTTGTGTCCGCGACGCTAGCACGCGGCCGCGGCGCGTGGCCAACTCGGGCGTGACCCGCGGGATCATGCCCCACCGTTGCCCGTGCCTTGGGGTGACGTTTACCCGCAGTGGCGTCTCATGGAAGCGATCGACCGTCCCTACCGACGACCGTGAGGAGAGGTGAACCGCGATGGAGACGCTCCGTGAGGAACCGACCCAGGCCGCGGCCCAGGCGAAGGGCCCCGCCGCCGTGAAGCAGATCCCGCAGGCGGAGTCGTCCCCCCCTCGTTCGATGCCATGGCTGGTGGCCGGGCTGATGGTGATGACCGCCGCATTCCTGGTGCTGGCGATCCTGACGATCGTGCCGCGCCTGCGGCCCAGCGCGCCCGTGCGGCTGATGGATCAGGCGGTGGCGACGTGGGACTCGGGCACGCCCTCCGAGTTCGCCGCCACGTACGCGCGCGACGCCGTCGTGGTCCACGCCGACGGGACCAAGGTGACCGGGCTCCAGGGGATCATCGCCGACGCGAAGGCGGCCGGGCCCGACTTCACGATGGTCCGAACGGGCGACGTCTCGGTGACGCATAGCGGTTCCTACGTCGCGGCCGTGTATCGGTACACGGGTGCTGGCCGGGGTTCGGGGCTCCTCGTGCTCCAGATCGCGGACGGGAAGATCACCCAGCAATGGAGCTACGACCTGCCGTGACGGCGGCGCCCACGAACGTCAGCACCGTGGCGCCCCGGTCGTCTTCGGTGCGGGCGGCGTCGAAGCGGTAGCCGACGGGGAGCTCCCATCCGCTCAGGTCGTCGGGGCCCGCGCCCGGGTTGGCGAGCAGGAACCGTACGAGCGCTCCCTTCAGGAACTTGTTCCGGTGTGAGACCGCGGCGAGCGATCCATCTGCGCGTCGTTCGAGGAACCTCGCCGAGTACTGCGCCAGACCGCCCGGCGCCTCCCAGGCAGCCGCGTGCTCCTGGGGGAGCAGGTTCCAGACGGTGCGGCCGGCGGCGCGCTCGGCGATCGCCGCCGAGAGGTCGTTGCGCCACCAGGCCGAGAGCTTCCCGAGCCGCAGGAGGCTCGCCCCCATCTTCAGCTTGTAGTCGGGGATCGGATCGGCCGGTGCCACGGCGCCCCAGAGCCCGGAGAAGATGAGGACCGAGGCATCGAGTCGGCGCCGCCGCGTGGCGCCGAGCGAACGGTGGTCGAGTGCGTCGTACAGGACCCCGGTGTACCGCTCGATCGCGGGCATCGTGGGCGCGGAGCGCGCGTGGCGGTCGGCCTCGGTTGCCGCGGCGAGTGCCGAGCTCTTCACGCCGAGGAGCTTCCCGCGTGCCGCCTCGCTCCCGCGCATCGCGCGCACGAGGGCGTCGAGCACCTCCGCGCGACCGTCGTCAAGGTCGAGCACCATCGTGCCGGGCGACCAGGGCTGCCCCTCGCCGCCGGACGCCTTGCCCTCGGAGGGGGGCAGCAGGATCAGGGGGAGCGACGGGGCCACGCGCGGTTACCGGGGGTCGTCGCCGGCGTCGCGGAGGTACCGCTCGATCTCGGTCGCGAGCTCGTCGCCGGAGGGGATGCCGTCCTCCGGCTGCTGGGCCTCGAGGCGGGCGACGAAGTCGCGGGTTTCGTCCTGGGACTGCACGGCGCTGTCGAGCCCGATCCGCTGGGCGTTCGCCTCGTCCATCAGCGAGCCGAGGGGCACGTCGATCTCGAGGTGGCGGGCGATGTGCTCGACCAGTGCGATCGTGCCCGCGGCGTAGGGCCCGCCGACGTAGGGCGGGATCTGCGCGTAGAACCCGGTGGTCGGGATCCCGGCGCCGCTCACCCCCATCTCGACGACGCTGAGCGCCGCCGCCGGGACGCGCAACAGGCCCTCGGGCCCCTGCGTCTCACCGTGGCGCAACAGGCCCGCGTCGGAGGCGGTCGCGAACACTGGCACCGGGCGAGTGTGGGGCACCGCGGCCGGGACCGCGCCGATGCTCACCCACTCGACCACGCCGTGGGTGAGCGCGAACTCCATCACGTCGTCGGCGAGCTGCTTCCAGCGGAAGTCGGGTTCGGCGCCATGGAGAACGAGGAGGTCGCGGCCCCCCAGCTTCCGCCTGCGGATCGCGAGTTGCGGGTAGTCGAGGCGGCTCAGTACCCCGTCGACCACGTCGAGCACCGGCCGGCGCGAGCGATAGTCGAAAAGCGCGTCGGGATCGAAGGTTGCGGCGATGTCGGCGCCGTACGCGAGGTGATCGGCGGTTGCCGAGGCCGCGCCGGCGGCGTCGATCCAGCCGTCGAACGCGCCCACGAGGACGGGCGCCGTCAGATCGTCGAGCGGGGTGATGAGTCGGATCAGGTTCACCCGCCCAGGATAGGCGGCGGCGGGGGTGGACGAAGGCGGGAACCTCGCCCGGCGTTGACCGGGCGTCGCGAGGACGCCACGATGTTGGGGTGACGCGGACGCACACCAAGAACCTGGATGACCCCGACGAGTCGATCCGCATGCCCGGGGTCGTCGAGGACCTGGTCCACATCGGCGACTACACCGTCGGCCGGGCGACGCAGGACGTCGGGTGGCGCTGGTCCACCGACATGCAGCCGATCGTCGGCGGAGACTGGTGCGAGGCGCGCCACATCGGGGTGGTGATCTCCGGGCGCCAGGGTGCCGTGCTGCGCGACGGGACGGTCCTCGAGTGGGGGCCGGGCGACGTATACGACTGCCCCGCGGGCCACGACGGCTACACGATCGGCGACGAGTCCTGCGTGATGATCGAATGGTCGGGGATCGAGACCTGGACCGGGTTCCGGACGGGCCTGCAGAACCGGGTGCTCGCGACGCTCCTGTTCACGGATCTGGTCGACTCGACCGCGACCGCGGTGCGCCTCGGTGACGCCGCCTGGCACGAACTCCTCTCTCGGCACTTCGTGGCGATCCGGCGACAGCTCGAGCGGTGCCACGGCCGAGAGGTGACCACCACGGGAGATGGCGTCCTCGCCGCGTTCGACGGGCCCGCGGCCGCCTTGCACTGCGCCGCATCGATCCGCTTGGTCGCGAGCGAGGAAGGGCTGCACGTCCGAGCCGGGGTGCACGTGGGTGAGGTGGAGGTGGCGGGCGGCGACGTCCGTGGCGTTGCAGTGCACGAGGCTGCTCGGGTCATGGCCGAGGCCGGCGCCAACGAGATTCTCGTGTCGGAAACCGCCCGCATCCTGGCCCACGCGACCGACCTGCGCTTCGACGATCGCGGTCTCCACGACCTCAAAGGCCTGCCGGAGCCGCGGCGCCTCTTCGCCTACCTCGCCGACGACTGATTCGGTCAGCCGCACCGGAGCCGTTCCATCTCGCGCTGGACCCGGGCCTCGGAGGGCTCGCCCCGGGGGGAACGTCCCACGCGTGGAACGCGATCCCGAGGCCCAAGCCCGTGATCGGGAAGATCGGCCAGAAGAACCCGCCGCCGCTCATCGCCCAGATCGCCTGGCCGGTCCCCGGCGGGCCGGTCGGGTAAGGGGTGGCCTCGCCCGTGCCGATGGAGCGTCATGCGTCGGCTCCCGATCCCCTCGGCCGAGGACGGCTCGTCCCCGGTCGAGACCCTGCTGCTCGCGGCGCTCGCGGTCGTCCTCGCGGCGGCCGTCGTGGGGGTGGCGCTGATGGTGACACTCGAGCCTCGCATCGCTCCCGACCCCACCGACCCGGCCCTCGCGACCGGGTCGCCCGTCGCCGCCGTGCCGGTACTCGAGATCGCCTGTGGCGCCGATGCCGCCTCCATCGGGGGCGAGGCCGTCGACGCGAACTCCAGCGGAGTTCCCGTGAAGATCAGCGGCGACGACGGTGCCGCGCTGTCGTTCGCGTCGCCGGGGATCCCCGGGTATCGGATGCAGTTGTTCGAGCCGTCGGGTGAGTACGCCTTGCCGCTCCCGCCCGGCCCATGGGTCGTGAGCTGCGTGGGATCCGACGCGCTCTCCGGCCCGGCGACCCTCGGTACGTTCGAGGTGCGCGATCCCGGCCGGGTCTACCTCCGCACGTCCCCCGACTGCCCGGCGTCCGGTTGCTGTGACGAGGTCGTCGGGCTCTCGCCCGGGTTCGTCGACGACGAACTCGGGGTCCTCCACGACGGCCTCGCCGGCACCGGCGTGCTCCCGACCGACACGATCGAGCGCGCCGCCTATGCGCGGTCGCGGCTCACCGCGCAGCCCCCGAACCCGCTGGTCTACCGCGTCGTACGGAACCTGCAGATCGTGGCCCGCCTCGACGTAGCCCGCGCAGACGGTACGTGGTCGGCGCTGGTGTTCGGCTGCCCCGCGGCCTGAGCACGGGCCCGCCTCACCCTTGCAGGTCAGCCTCGGCGAGCACGTTCCTCAGGGTGGACATCGCGTTCATCGCGACCGGGAAGCCGGCGATCGTGGCGGTGTGAAGGAGCACCTCGCGGAGCTCGTCGGGCGTGAGCCCGGCCTTCAGCGAGGCGCGCAGGTGCTGGGGGATCTGGGACGAGCGGCCCAGCGCGACCAGGGCGGCCACGGCGGCGAGCTCACGGTCCCGGATCGAGAGCGCAGGTCGTTCGTAGAGCTCCCCGTAGATGAACTCGATGATCGTCCGCCCCAGGTCGCCGAGCCCCTCCACCGCGGCCAGCGCCTTGTCGTCGTGTACGTCCAGGAAGCGCGCTCTCCCGCGCTCGTATCGGTCGTCGGTCATGGGTGTCCTCCTCGCATGTGTGGCCGGCGCCTCGCGCTCGACCCTAGCCGGTAGGGTGCGGCGCATGGCGGAACCGATCGAGACGATCGTGGGCCCCGGCGCGGTCCGGGTCGATGAGGTGGGCCAGGGCCCTCGCGTGGTGCTGGTGCACGGCGGAGGCGCCGCCGGGTTCGGTGCCTTCGAAGCGCAGCTCCCACTCGCGGCGGACTGGCGGCTCGTCGCGCCGCATCGCTTCGGCTATGAGGGGAGCCCCGATCGCCCAGAGGATTGGGGGGTCGACGCTCCGGTGGTGGCGGAGCTGCTCGGGGACGGCGCGCACCTCGTGGGTGCGTCCTACGGCGGCACCGTGGCACTGCTGGCGGCGGCCCGGCGCCCGGGCGCCGTGCGATCGCTCACCCTGGTCGAACCGGCCGCGATCTCGCTCGGCATGGACGATCCTGTCGTGATCGAGTTCGAACGGGCAACCCGCGAGGCGTTGGCGCTGCCCGATCCGGGTGACGCGCTCAGGTCGTTGTTCGCGGCGATCGAGCCGACGGCGACGTGGCCCGATCCGCTGCCACCGCCGCTCGAGGAGATGGGGCGTCGACTTCAGCACGCACGGCTTCCCCAGGACGCCGTCTATGACGTCCAGGCGTTGCGGGGCGGTGGGTTCCCGATCGTGGTGGTGACGGGCGGCGCACGGCCTCCGTTCGAGGCGATCGCGGCGGCGCTCGTGCGGGAGCTCGGCGCGCGGCACGAGGTGATCTTCGATGGGCCGCACGGGACGCAGCACATGGGGCTCCCGTTCAACGAGCTCGTCGAGCAGGTGTGGCGCGAAGGGGAGACCGGGCGGTCGATCTGAGGCGATCGGCTCAGGCGGGCGCTGGCTCGGCCGCCCCGACCTCGCCGATCTGAAGGAAGCCCGCCCTCACGTAGACCCGCGCGACGTCGTGGCTCCCGGCCGACAGGCAGATCACCTCGACCCCGCGGGCGATCGCTTCCTGGATCAAGGCGGAGGTGACCGCAGCGCCGATCCCACGCCGCCGATGGGCTGGCAGGGTGGCGACACCGACGATCTCCGAGGCCCCCTCGCAGGGCTGGTGGCTCCCGACGGAGACCGGCTCACCATCGACGAAGGCCCCGGCCGTGACCGTGAAGCCATCGCGCACACGCTCGCGCGAGAACGCGAGGATGCCGGGATCCAGGGCGGCCGCCGCATCGGGCAGCGCCTCGACGCCGACCTCGCCCTCGTCGGTCCCGGGGCTCCCGAATCCGACCATCGCGACGGCGGTCATCGTGGCGAGGTCGTCGTCGGGTCCGACGATACGGATCTCGACACCGTCCGGTGGCGCGACGGTCTGCGAGGCACCGGCCGGGAGGTGCATCAGCGGCATCCGGCGGATCGCGAGGCCGGCCGCTTCGGCCGCCGGCCCGACGTCCGGTGCGAGGCCGACCACCCACTCGATCGCTTCCGGCTGTCCGAGCTCGCGCTGGCGCGATCGGACGGCCTCGACGTCGTTGGCCGTGAACGAGTGGGCGCCCGGCGTCGGCCGCGCGTAGTAGCGCCACCCGTTCCCTTCCCGCACGAACAGCGTGAACGGACCGATCGCCTCGGTGCGCACCGCGGATCGCGGCACCGCGTCGAGGTAGGCGTCGATCCTGCGCAGCAGGGCCAGGTCGTCGGGCACGCCGCCCAGGTTACGTGGGGTCCGGCGATAGCGTCTCCGCAGGCGTCGGAGAGTTGCCGCTGAACGGTTCCAGTGCGCCGGCCCGGCGCCCGTCGATCGGCGCTCAGGGCGTTCTCAGGTAACGCTCAGGATCCGCGGCTACCCTGACGTCATGAGCGAGCCGCGGGTCCTGGTCGTCGACGATGAATCGAACATCACCGATCTCGTGTCGATGGCGCTGCGCTACGAGGGGTTCGAGGTCGAGACGGCCGCGACCGGCCGCGACGCGATCCGCATGGTGGAGAAGTTCCGGCCCGAGCTCGTGATCCTCGACGTGATGCTCCCCGACGTCGACGGGTTCGCCGTGACCGAACGTCTCAAGAGCGCGCGCGTGAAGGTCCCCATCCTCTTCCTCACCGCGCGCGACGCCGTGGAGGACAAGGTCCGCGGACTCACGCTCGGCGGCGACGACTACGTGACGAAGCCGTTCAGCCTGGAGGAGCTCGTGGCGCGGGTGCGCGCACTGCTCCGCCGCGCCGGGGCCGAGGACGAGGGCGGCCCGCTCGTCTTCGCCGACCTCGAGCTCGACGACGATACGCACGAGGTGCGCCGGGCCGGCGCGTCCGTGGACCTGACCGCCACGGAGTTCCGCCTCCTCCGATACCTGATGCAGAACGCGCCGCGCGTGCTGTCGAAGGCGCAGATCCTGGACCACGTGTGGAACTACGACTTCGGGGGCGACGCGAACATCGTCGAGACCTACGTGAGTTACATCCGGCGCAAGCTCGACGCGGTCGGGCCGCCGTTGATCCAGACGGTGCGTGGCGTCGGCTACCGCCTGGCGGCCCCCCCGTCCGAGGGTTGACCCCGTGACCCTCCGAGCACGGCTCACGATCGTGCTGATGGTCCTCCTCGCGGCCGGCCTGATCGTGGCCGACGTCGCGACCTTCGCCGCGCTGCGCTCCTTCCTCGTGCAGCGGGTGGATCAGCAGCTTCGGGCTGCCGCGACGCCGGTCGGCCGGGTACTCGCTTCGTCGGACCTGCCCTCGGGCCAGGTGCCGCTGCCCAGCGACAGCGACGACGCCTTCGTCCCTTCGGGGACCTACGCCGTGCTGTACGACGCGAACGGCCAGGAGCTGAACCACGTGACGTTCAGCTACGGCTCCACGGCGGACCCGGTCCCCGAGATCCCCTCTGACGTGACGTCGTTCGAGGGGCAGTCGCAGCTGTCATCGACGGGGTCGGTGGTCGGGGCGTCCGGCTTCCGCGTGATCGCGGAACGATTCGAGGGCGGCTACACGGTCGTCGTCGCGATCCCGCTGACCGAGGTCCAGCAGACGCTCCGCCAGCTCGTCGTGATCGCGGGCCTCGTCACGCTCGCGGTGCTAGCGGCGATGGCGGTACTGGCGTCCTCGATCGTGCGGCGAGGTCTTCGGCCGCTCGAGCGGATCGAGCAGACGGCCGGCGCGATCGCCGCAGGCGACCTCTCCCGCCGCGTAGAGGACGACGACGCCCGCACCGAGGTCGGACGCCTGGGTGGCGCGCTCAACGTGATGCTCGGCCGGATCGAACATTCGATGGACGAGCAACGGGCGTCCGAGGAGGCCCTCCGGCGGTTCCTGGCCGACGCCTCGCACGAGCTGCGTACGCCGCTGACCTCGATCCGCGGCTACGCCGAGCTGTTCCGTCGCGGGGCCGAGGCCGATCCCGGGGACACCGCGCTCGCGATGCGACGCATCGAGCAGGAGAGCGCACGGATGGGCGTGCTCGTCGACGACCTGCTGTTCCTGGCACGCTCGGGGCGCGGCCGGCCGATCGCCCGCGAGCCGTTCGATCTCGCCCGGGTGGCGGCCGATGCCGCACAGGATGCCCGCGCCGTGGACCCGTCGCGGGAGATCGTGCTCGACGCGCCTGCTGTGGTCACCGTGGTGGGTGACGAAGGTCGCATCCGTCAGGTGCTCGCGAACCTGCTGTCGAACGCCCTCACGCATACGCCCGACGGCTCGCCCGTCGTCGTGCGTGCGGGCACGACTGACGGCTGGGCGGACCTGGTGGTGATCGACCGCGGGCCGGGGCTCAGCACCGACGAGGCCGCGCACGTCTTCGAGGCGTTCTACCGCGCGGATCCTTCGCGGGGCCGCTCGGCCTACGCCGAGGGTGCCGGCACGGGCCTCGGGCTCGCGATCGTGGCCGCGATCGCCGAGGTACATGGCGGCAACGTGTCGGTGACGAGCGAACCGGGGGAGGGTGCGACGTTCATCGTGCGGCTGCCGGTCGCCGGACCGCCCGACCCCCCTCCCGCGACCCGCCCGGACACCGACGAGGCTTCGGCTATGCCGAGCGCACCCACCGCACCGCCTGGAGCTTGAGGGCGAGCACCGGACACGACGTCACCGCGCGCTGCGCGTGGGCCATCAGACCGGCCGGCACCTCGCTGCGATCGAGGATCGGGTAGCCCCAGTCGTCGAGACGGATCATCTCGGGCAGCAGGTCGGCACAGAGGCCGTGCCCGTCGCAGGCGATCGGGTCGAGGGTGAGGGTCGTCGCGTCGCGCATCGGGTCGTCCTTCTAGTAGAGGGGGAGGAGTGCCTGGGCGGGGTCCGCGTCGCATCGCCCGTGGATCCGGTGACGCTCGATGTCGGGGGCGAAGACCTTGATGCCGCTCCGGACGAACCGCACCGTGCCGTCGGGCAGACGGCAGGCTCCGCGTCCCTCCACGTCGTCGCTCCAACGGCGGAGCTGCGAGGCAGTGTCGCGCCCCCCGCCCCGCACGAGCATGCCGAGTCCGCCGGCGATCGACGCGAGTCCGTGCACGCACGGCCCGCACTGGTTCGCGGTCTGGCCCGCGAACCACGTCGCGACCCGTTCGGTCTCGCGGAGCCCGCAGGCCCCCCGCGGCAGGAACCAGAGCACGCCGGCGCCGAACGCCGTGCCGTGCGCGGCCAGGTCGGGGTCGCTCAGTCGAACCTCGAGGGCGTGCTCGATGTCGATCCACGCGCCGAAGTAGCCACCGATGAGCACGGCGGCGACGTCGTCGCGTTGCCCGCCCGCCGCGCGAAGCACGTTCGCGATCGGGGTGCCGCCGGCGACCTCGTACACGCCGGGCTTCTCGACCGCGCCCGACACGGTCACGAGGCGGCTGCCGGGCTCGTCGTCGGCGCCCACCTCGCGGAACCAGTCGGCGCCGAACGCGGCGATCTGTGCGAGGTGCGCGAGGGTCTCGACGTTCTGAACCAGGGTTGGCCGGCCGTCCACGCCGCGCTCGAAGGGCCGCGGTCCCATCGCGGGGATCGCGGGCCCGCCGCCGATCGCGCGCACGAGCGAGCGCTCCTCGCCCGTGACGTAGGCCCGGGGCACCCGGACGATCCGGATCGTGGGACCCGGCCGCTCGGGGCCGCGTCGTGCGGCGAGGGCTGCCTCGATCGACCTGGCCGCGTCGTCGGTGTCGATGCCGAACTCGATCCGGTCGGCGCCGACCGCGGCCGCGGCCGCGAGCGCCCCGTCGAGCACGAGATGGGGCCGGGTGGTCAGGAGCAGCCGGTCCTTCAGGCTGGCCGGCTCGCTCTCCGCGCCGTTCACGACCACGATCGCCCGACGACGGCCGGAGGCCACGGCGTGGAGCTTCTTCGCGGTCGGGAACCCGGCGCCACCGCGGCCCAGCAGCCCTGCGCGCTCGACCTCGTCGATCAACGGTCGGTTCGCGCCGCGGCCCGGTCGCGGGGGCGGCGGCATCAGCGAGCGGTGCGCCGCGAGGTCGGCGGGCCCGCCCGAGCCGGCCGGAGTGGCCAGGATGCGTGGCAGGCCCGTGGGGGCGGTGGGGGTCAAGGGCTCGACTGCGGCCATGATGACGTGCTCCTCAGACCGAGCTTCCGGCGGGGGTCAGGTGGACCGTGCCCTGTGTGGTGCCGGCCTGGTCCAGGATCTGCATGGTGAGGTTGACGTCGACGATCGCCCCGGCGTCGTCGGTGAGACGCGCGGCGATGCGCCCCCCGCTGAGCGTCTGGATCACGCCGACGTACCGCGTCGATGCCGTGCCGAGCGATACCTGCCCGCGCTGCACGGAGAGGCCGTTCGACGTGGCGGTGCCGTCGAGCACGATCTCGATCGGCATCGAGGAGGTGTCGAGGGTGCCGATGATGTCGAGCACCACCGAGCCGTTGGCGTTCGCGCTCTGACTCGCCTGAGCGGAGAACGACGAGCTCGAGGGCAGCTGTGCCGAGGCGCTCTGCGCGCCGGCGGCGATCGTGTGTGCGGGCGTGCCCGCGGCGCGCGCCCAGCCGGGGGCGAGGGGCCCTGCCACGAGCCACGCGGCGATGCCCACGACCCCGAGCGCCGTCGCCCCGAACGCGGCGAGTCTCGGCAGCACCTGGGGCGGCTGCACGGTGTACGCGCGCCACCACACGGCGCCGACCACGGCGGCGACGCAGGCCGAATCCAGGAGGAGCATCCACGCCGTGGACGTGTCGCTGCCGGTGCCGAGCCCGTGCATCAGGGCGACCGGCCAGCATGCGTACGCGAGCCAGTGGATCGCCTTCCACGAGCGGTAGCCGAGCCGCACGCGCACGAGGCTCGTGACCACGAGCGCCAGCAACAGATCGAACCCGACCGCCCCCAGGCCGAGCCAGACCGGGCGGTATGACGCGCCGAACGGCACGAGGGCGTCGACCCATCGGATCGGCGCGTAGCTGTCGAACACGGCGGTGGCGACATGCACGCCCAGGAAGGCCACGGCCAGGAGAGAGAGGTTGCGGTGCAGGCCCTGCGTGATGAAGCGGGGCCACCGTCGGCTGGCCCAGCCCACCGAGCCCGCGATCCCCAGGACCACGACCCCGGTCAGCATCAGCAGGGAGATGGCTCCCGTCCCGCGGGTCAGGAACCAGAAGGCCTGCGTGCCGATCACGGTCATGCCGCGGCCTCGGCCGGCCATCCGCCGGTGCGCACGATCGTGCCGTCCGTGCGTACGAGCCGGGCCGGCATACCCAGTCGCTGCAGCCAGAGTGCGGCCGGTTCGCCGCGTACGATCGCGGCGGTCGCGGCGACGTTCGCGTCGACGCAGGTGGCGGCGGCCACGCTCACGGTGCGCCACACCTCGGTCGCGGGGCGGCCGGTCGAAGGATCGACCACGTGATGGAGCCGTCGGCCGCCCCGGACCCACCGGCGGACGGTGGTGCTCGACGTCGCGAGCCCGCCGGCGTCGATCCGCACCGTGTGGCCGGGCTCGGCGGGCGCGGCGTGGGAATCGGCGAGGCCGATGTCCCAGCCTCCGCGAGGCGCTCGGCCCGCGACCGCGATGTCGCCGCCCAGGCTCACGAGGACGCCCGTGCCGGTCGCGTCGGACGCGGCCCTCGCCGATCGGTCGGCCGCGAAGGCCTTGGCGGTCGCGCCGAGGTCGAGGCGAACGCCACGCGGGATCCGCACGCGCGAACCCTCCCGGTCGAGCTGCACCGTGTGCCACCCCGGGGCGGCTCGGAGGGCGCCGATCGGGGGTCCGTCGCGGTCGAGCCCCGCGAAGTCGCGGTCGTAGCCCACGAGCAGCAGCGCCTCGCCCACCGTGGGGTCGACGTCGCCGTCGGTCAGCGCGGCCGCGCGCAGGGCCACCTCGATGGCGTCGAGGAGGAGCGGGGCCGCCTCGACCCACTCGCCGGCGTGATCGTTCAGACGCATGAGCTCGCTGTCGGGCCGGAACCGGCTGCAGGCGAGGTCGATCGCGTCGACCTGATCGCGCACCGCGAGGATCGCATCGGGCAGCGTCTCCGGGTCGGTCGAGACGATCGAGGCGGTCGTGCCGAGCGCGCGGAACGAGCAGCTGGCGAGCGGATACGTCACGAGCCCCCCGTCACGGCCTGTCCTCCGCCGACGCCGCCGAGCGGCGGGTTCGGGGGAGGCTGGAGCCCCGAGACACCGGACGGCGCCCACGGAGCCTCGGGGTCGGCCCGCGAGACGCCGGGGTCGGTCGAGGTGGCGCCGACCGAGGCGTTCGAGCTCGCGTTCGCGTTCGCGCGGGCCACGCCGACCGAGATCAGGGCGGCCGCGGAAACGGCGGCGCCGGCGACCCATCCCGTGATCGTCGTGATCCGGCGGAGTCCTGCTTCGCGGCCGTTCGGGGTGGGCATCGTGGTCTCCTGAAGAGGCGGGCATCCCACCCGACCGGTCGGGGATCGGAGAGAAGGGAGGGTGGCCGGCCGGACGGGATGCCTCCTGTGGTGCTGTCTCCACTCTGGCCGCGCGACCTGAGGCATCACCGAGAGGAACCTGAGAGAAAGGTGAGCGTTCTGCGAGCGACCGCGGCCTCAGTAGCGGGCGCCGACGGCGGGCGGGAGCGCGTCGAGCTGCGCCATGTCCTCGGGTGTGAGCGTGATCGTTGCGGCGGAGACGTTCTCCTCGAGATAGCGGAGGCGCTTCGTCCCGGGGATCGGCGCGACGTGCGGACCCTGGGCGAGCACCCATGCGAGGGCGATCTGGGCGGGAGTTGCGCCGTGTCGCTCGGCGATGGCCCGTACTCGGTCGACGATCGCGAGGTTCGCGTCGATCGCCTCCGAGGC
>Ga0315278_10001382_pt1 | contig 21277 bp, 19 predicted proteins | sample YL17G06_0_MG_FD_203880 | JGI IMG/M metagenome (GOLD analysis project Ga0315278, IMG submission 203880) | Sediment microbial communities from Yellowstone Lake, YNP, Wyoming, USA - YL17G06_0 | ecosystem: Environmental > Aquatic > Freshwater > Lake > Sediment | place: USA: Wyoming | collected... | reverse complement strand
CGAATATTTTGACTGAATTGAAGAAAGATAAATACATTCATCATATCGTTGGTTGTTCGCCAAAAGATCAGTTGACTGTTGATAATATTCTTGAGAAACTTGAGCAGTATTTGATTTCATAAATTGAGACGGCGCGTTCCGCCGAAAAAGGGACGCGCTAAAAATTAAAAAAAAATTGCCGACAAGATCGCTAAAGTCTGGTAGGCTGTCGCGGATAATAAATTTTTGATAAATTTTAGAGGATGTCAGACGTAAAAAGTGATACAATAAGATAACAATATAACCAAGTCCCCCGCAGACCTGCGGGGAAAAAGAAATGTAACTTTTTATTGAAAGGAATTGTAAAATGGCAAGATTTCCACTGAAAGAACCGGATGTTGTAGCATTAGCGCAGGCAATGGTATCGGGACTTACCGGCAACGCAGCGCTTTACCCAGCGCCTCCGGTATTACCGGCGGCTTTGACGACTTTGGTCAGCGCATATACGACCGCCAAAAACACCGCTACACAGAATAGCCTTCAACCCGCATTTTTTTGCTACGAACAATGAACTTTTACCCGCCTACGGCGGGACCAACAATAAACTCGCCATTCCGGCGCTCAATCAACCACGCGCATAAAATACAATATTCTTGATTGGCCGGTAAATCGGATTTATCCTATTTAGTTATGAGGATTGCTTTGACGAAATACGGCCTGCCGCAGGCGGTCATTTTTCCGCTGATAATCGCGGCAATAATCATTGTTTGTTTGGCGAAAGATATTATTTCCCTTGCGATAATCTGGGGTATTGTGCTGATATGGATTTTGTCGTTTTTCCGCGACCCCGAAAGGACCCCGCCGGCAGATAAAAATATCCTGCTTGCGCCTGCCGACGGCACAATACGCGACATCGAAATCGTTGACGAAAATAATTTTATCGGCGGCAAGGCCCTAAGAATAGGAATATTCCTCAGCATCTTCAACGTCCATATCAACCGCAGCCCCTGCGATGCAAAGGTAGCGAAAATCACCTACAAAAAGGGCAAATATGTGGACGCACGAAATCCGCAGGCAGGCGCGGTAAATGAATCAAATGATTTATGGCTGATAAAAACCTGCGGGCCGAAAGATAAACTGATTGTTCGGCAAATAAGCGGTGCGATAGCAAGGCGAATTGTCTGTCGGGCAAAAGAAAATCAGGAATTGGCTGGCGGCGAAAAATTTGGTATGATAAAGTTCGGCTCAAGAACGGAACTGTATCTGCCGCAGCAAAAAAATGCCAAGCTGCTGGTTAAACCGGGCGATAAGGTGAAAGCGGGTCTGTCGCCCCTCGTAAGGTATGAGCAATGCGCAGATTAAAGACATCCAACGCAAGAGAGAAACTGCTTCGCCACGTGCGCAGGCAGCGGCTGAAATATATCGCCGTTCTGCCCTCGCTGATAACAATTCTCAACGGCGTATGCGGGTTTGCCTCGATTGTTTTTGCCGCCAAAGCCGCCTTTGCAAAGGCCGGTTATATGCTCTTGCTGGCGATGGCAGCCGACGTGCTCGACGGCAGGCTTGCGCGAATGAGCCGAACCACATCGAGCTTCGGCGGGCAGCTCGACAGTCTGTGCGACGTAATTAGTTTCGGTGTTGCGCCTGCTTTTCTGACGGTCAAGGTAATGGAAAACAGTCTGGGCGTTACCGACATCAGTCAGGCCTTCGAAAATTTCTTTCATAGTTTCATTTGGCTTGCTGCAGCGACGTATATCAGTTGCGCAGCCATCCGGCTGGCCCGGTTCAATGTGGAGAACATAGAGGACGAATCGTCCCATATGAGTTTCATAGGGCTGCCCAGCCCAGCCGCCGCCGGTGTGATAATCAGCCTCGTAATCTTCCAGCAGGAATCTCTGCCTGAACTGCTGCAAACGGAGAAGCACACTCAGCTTTATCTTTTTTGTGAAGACGCCCTGATTTATGCCCTGCCTTTCATAGCCGTCGGACTGGCTATCCTGATGGTCAGCAGGATTCGCTACCCTCACATCCTGAATCAGTATATCAGAGGCAAAAAACCTTTTGCTCACTTCATAAGGGCGCTGTTGTTTGTCGGATTGATTATCTGGAGCAGGCAGGCCGCTCTGGTATTCATATTCTGCGGCTTTGCCGCGAGCGGCTTTTTAAAGTGGTTCTATTATAAGATGATTCGAAGGAAATCTTATCTTCACCCGATAAGCGGATTACCGGCCTTCGCACGTCCGGACCGTCTTAATGAGAGCGACATCGGCGGACACAACGGAGATATTCAGTAAACAACCTATGGTTTTACGGTCTGCACATCCTGCTGCTTGATGCTGGACTGGCTCATTTTGTAATACTGCTCAACAACGCTGCATAATCTCTGAAGAGTTTCCCGGCCTTCCGGACTTGCCTCCAGCCCGACAATCTGCATTCCGAGACAGATACTTTTGCCGTCAGCCGTCGGCAGAACATTTCTGATTTGAGCGTTGAACATCAGAGGCGTTTCATACGGCATAGGCGTAAATCGCAGGGCGATAAATTGTCCCTTTCTGAAATTGGATTTTTCACCGGCATCAACCGCAGCCTGAACACCGCCGGCTGATATATCCATCAGTTTGCACTGCCAGTAATGCGGCGGCAGAACATTCTTATTGTCGGTTGCACAGTTGCGATGCCACAGAACAACGTTCACCTTAAGCTCTTTCGGAACGCTGACGCGGAAATAGCTTCGCCTCTGCACTATCTCAATCCTGTCCGGCACTGCCAGTCCTATTGTGCCGCCGTTTTCGGAACAGGCCGAAGGCTCCAGTGCAGTTACTTTTGTCTCGAAAATAAATTTGCCATACTCATACTTGAGCGATATTCCGACCGGCTGGTCAATCCGTATATCTATCGGATGTGATTTTTCTTTCGGCGGAATTTCCACGTCCAGCTTTGTCGCACCAAGACTTTTCGGCAGGACTTTTGTGGTGTGCCATTTCCCCTTCGCAAGATATGTCATAACGGCAGGCAGTTTTTTATCGATAACAGCACACAATATTTTCCTCGGCTCTGCGCCTCGCAGCATAATTACTTCACTCATAACCCACCTCTCATAACAATTCTTCTGAACCCTGCTTTGCGGTCAGCAGGATTTTCTCCGTTTCTTTGGGGCCGGCCGCTGCGTCTGCCGTGCCGGCGCCTTTCCTTAATAAAATATACAAACAATATCAGGCCACGCAAAACTGCCCACAACCGGCTGTTAAACCCTCCGTTTTATCGGGCATTGTGCCTTGCAACTACGAAAAAGCAAAATCGAAATTCTGATATTGGAATTTGGCATTTTTTCCTGTATTCTATACCTTGTATTCAGGCTGACGGAAAATCTGTTATACGGTGCATAAAACTTTATGAGAAAATATGGTGCCGACAAAATAGCGCTTTTGGGGTTTCTTGTTCTTGCGCTGCTGACCGCACATCTGGTAATAATCTCGAAATCCGCCGTTAAACTTTCCGAACCCGTTAAACTAATCTGCGACGATTTGTCGGTATCACTGCCTTCAGGAAACGGCTGGCAGAATGAAAGCCGGTGGCGATACTACGAAAACACTTTTGCCATAAGCAGCATTTTTATTTCCGGCAGGGGCAGCGTAACAGCAATGACCAACTGTCGATACCTGCTGACGCCACCCGAGGCAGCGGCAGATATACAATTCCGACAAAAAGCGCTCGCTATGAACGGCACAATAGAAAAAACAGGGCAAATTACGGCAGGCGGTCTCTCCGTTGACTGGGCCCTGATAAAAAAACAAACAATCCCGCTCGAAATGCTCTTCGGTATAATCTCTCTGCCCAATAATCGCCAGGTCAACATCGAGGTCTTTCAGGCCGAGGGTAATATCGAACTTGCGGAACGGCTTTTTAAAAATGTCGCCGAGGGCCTGAAATTTAAAAATAATCTCCTGCTCGAAGCAGGCGGCAAAACCGTCTCAGAAATCAAAAACAGGCATATCAGCGCCTTTCTAAACAACCAGCCGTATGAAAGTTTCTTCATAATCAGGGATGAAAAAGGAAACTCCACGGGCTTCACAATGGATATGTTTGCCGCCGGTCAGAATATCCCATTGAGCATAGAGGGAACCAGCTCTTTTTATCTTCGACGTCCATATGCGCAGCAGCAGATTATCTCATTTAAAAGCGACGACAGCTTTGATGAATTCGCCTGCAGAACTGATTTTGGCAGCGTCTTAGGTCCCAAAGCTGCCGAGCTTCGCCTTGATAAGCCTTCCGCTATGACCGTCATCAAATTAATCCCGCAGGCGGAAAAGAAAACTTGCCGCATCGGACCGGCTGCCATCCCTGAATTTTTTATCGACCCGTTATTAAGTCAGATGATTGATAGTTCATACAAGCAAATCATTGTCGACATAATCGAGGCTGACGGAAGAATTGTCCCTGCGCTCATTTCGAGGGCCGACGTCCCCGCCGGCGATGAAGAGGACACTGAACACCTGTTAAATATGGAAATTCTGGACGGTCGCGGCTTCTCCCAGAAAATGTATCTCAACGCCCAAAAACAAATTCTGAAAATACTGCTTCGGCAAAAAGATTTATATGTCCTTGAAAAAACCGATTTGGAAAATATAGTAAAGGAGTTTCCGGAACAGGCCGGTTATGTCCTTAAGCAGAGCAGATTATTGAAACAGGATAAGCCTTAGGTTTTAACCGCCGGCCCTGAACGGCGATTTTGAGAAAGGGGTTGTGTTATGCCGGATTATTACGACTGCATTATCATCGGCGCCGGCCCTGCAGGTCTGGCTGCCGCACTTTATGCCGCCCGCGAAAGATTTAAAACCCTCGTCCTCGAAAAATTCTACGCCGGCGGACAAATCAACAACACCGACAGAATAGAAAACTACCCCGGCATCGAACGTATTAACGGCGCAGGACTGATTGAGCAGATGCAGAAGCAGGCAATTAATTTCGGTGCAGAAATAAAGAGCGGCTCAGAAGTTACCGCCCTTAAGAAACTATCCGATGGGAATATCGCCGTTTACTGCGACAAAGACGAATACCTCGCAAAAGCCGTCATCCTCACACCCGGCAGCGACTACCGTAAACTTGGCATTCCCGGCGAAGAGCATTTTCGCAATGCCGGCGCAGGCGTCAGTTATTGCGGCAACTGCGACGCTCCTTTCTTCAAAGACAAAACCGTCGTCGCAGTCGGAGGCGGAAACACCGCAGTCGAAGAAACTCTGCACCTGACTAAATTCGCAAAAAAGATAACGCTGATACACCGCAGGGGTGAATTCAGAGCAACTAAAATCCTCGTTGAGGAGCTGCTCGCAAAAGCGAACCAGCCAAATTCAAACCTGCTCATAAAATATCACACCATCGCAACAGCCATTGAGGGTGATGACAAGGTCCGCTCCGTAAAATTGAAAAACACAAAGACCGGCAAAGAAGAAAACTGGCCCTGTGATGGCGTGTTCGTTTTTATTGGTATGGTGCCGAACACAGGTTTCTTGAAAGGTTTCGTGGAGCTGACCGATGAAGGATTTATAAAATGCGACTGTGCTTATCTGCGGACGAAGGTGCCGGGCGTATTTGTTGCAGGCGATTGCAGAATCGGAGCTTCTATGCAGCTTGCTACTGCGGTCGGCGACGGCGTCGCTGCCGCTATGATGCTCCCTCGCTATTTTAGAGACCCGAACTGGTGGAACGAATCCCCTGCCGGCGCATACCAGCCGGGTAAATACTAAAATACACCCGCCCTCTAACTATTCCGGTTCAGGGTAATTTTTTATTATTTCGAAAACGCGGGTATGTGTTACGGATTTTTGACAAGTTCGTTGAGGCGGTTGGCAAGTTCCTGAATCTGGCTGTTGAGTTTTTCCACCGCTCCAGCGTTGCGGCCCTGAATCGTTTCAAGATTCCGCCTCGCCTGCGCAAGCTCATTTCGGGTGGTCTCTATTTCCGACTGCGACCTGTTTAGATTTGTCTGTGCGCGTTCAAATTCCGTTCTTGAGCCGCTCAGTTCCGTTTGCAGAGTCTCGACCTTCTGATTGGCCTGCGTGATGTCGTTATACATCTTCTGAATGCTCGTGTAAGCCTGGTCGAGCCTGTAAAGCTGGATTTTGCGGTCCATATAGAGCCACAGGCTGACGAACACCGCCACTAAGAGAAATGCTGCCGAAAAAATTGTCCCTATCTGCCAGAAATTTGAAAGCCTTGCCTGTGCAGTCGATATAACCGCCTGCAGGCCGCTTTGAAGTTGTGAAACAGCCTTGGGAGTTTCCACAGCCTGTATCGGCTTTGCGACAGGCGCCGCTGATTTTTCAACAACTGCGGCCGTTTCTTGTTTTGGTGCAGGCACTGCCGGCTTTTCAATAATAGCTTTGACGACTGCCGGTGGAATAACAGCAGGTCTCGGCGGCTCAAATGCTGCTATCTTTACCGGCTCTACAGGAGTACTCCGACCGCGCTGGACGACTGCTGGCGGTATCTGGCTGGCGGGTTGTTCAGACGTTTTCGATGCTGCGGTTGAAACTGCGTTCCTGAGCTGGTCGATTTCGCCGTCGATGTTTTCTATAACTTTGCCTGTCATCTCGGCGGCCTTGCCGAACATCCTTTTTACTGTCTGGGATATTACGCCGGCTCTGGCTGCGACTGAATCCGCCAAATGGCCGGCCGACAAGTCCGTCTTTGGTGCGGCTGCCGGCGCCGCAGCAGCAGCGGCTGCTTTAGGTATATTCGGAGCTGCCTGCCTCGCAGGTTCAGATTGCGCCGCCTTATTGGCAGGCCGGATGAATTCCTTCGCAAGCTCCGCCGTCGAAGAATACGGGCTTAATGGCACATCAACTACAAACGTTTGACCTCTGAATCTTCTTATCTGGACGATGCCTAACTTTCCGCATTCCTCAACAATGTCTCTTGAAACGCCTTCTCTGGCTGCGTATTCGTCGATAGACAGCAGGGGTCTGTTGAGCTGTAGAATAGGCCCGTCTTCCTGCCGGACAGATTCGTTTATAATGGACTTGTCCGCCATTTTTAGGGTGGATTCCATAATTTTTTAGCCCTCGTTTAAAATTGTATTATCGCTTATGTATACTTTCGGCCTTTTAGCTCAATTTTCTTGAATTGCAATGTTGCTGTAAGGGGCGATATTAAAGCGGCTAACAGCATTAAAAACCGCTGAAATTGCGCCCGCCGGAATGATTTAATTTTTTAACGGCGACAGCATTCTCATTAAGAGCCAGCCGATAATACAGCCGAGGATGTAATGGGGGAAATCAAGCCATACAAACGTTGTGCCTATAAGTGCGGCGCCGAGAAAGGTCGAGCGAATCTGTTCCAGGAATGGTGGATGCCAAAGCTGAAGCGTCTCAAGTATACAGGTGATAATCAAAACCCATAAAGTAATCGGCGTTATGTTTTTTCGCTGCGGCACAAAGAAAAATACAACCATGCACCAGAATATTTCGTAAAGCAGTCCTCCGCCGTAATCGTTAAACCATATATGGCCCGGGCCGCGGTAAAATTTGAATAAAAAGCCCGCAGGCGTAACAACGCACAGCGAAAGGATAATCCATTTTCGTTTCAGCAGAAACGGAATTATGTTGGCGCCTGTCACGGAGCTGTCCTTAGTCTAATGCTTCGAGAGTGTTTATGACAACTGGGATATGGGTATAGGCGGGGCCGCCGCCCATTAACACCGCCACGCCGGCAGCTTCGAGAACCTGCTCCTTTGTTGCACCGGCTTCAAGAGATTTCTGGATGTGAAGTCTTATGCACGGAGCGCAGCGCTGAGTAACGCCTATCCCCAAGGCAATAAGCTCTTTTTCCCTGACCGACAGAGCGCCTTCTTTCATAACCTTGCTGAACAGTCCCCCAAAGCCGTTGACAAGGTCGGGCGTCTGCTCTTTCATTTTGGCAGCGTCATTTCTGTAGTTTTCAAAAAATTCTTTTACTTCGTTTGCCATAATTTAACCTCTCATAAATGCCTCAGGCAGCGAGTCGATTATATCGGTAGCAATCAAACTGACCTGACCTAACTTTTCAGCGGCGAGGTCTCCTGCGAGGCCGTGAATATAAACGCCGAGTATTGCTGCATCAAAATTATTCAGTCCCTGTCCGCATAATGCGGTTATTACGCCGGTAAGAACATCGCCTGCCCCTGCTGTTGCCATACCCGGATTGCCGGTCTTGTTTATGTAAACTTTTTTGCCGTCGGTAACGACCGTGCCTGCCCCTTTTAATACCACGATAGTATTTGTTGATTTCGCAAAATGCCCTGCCTGTTCCTGCCGGGCTGCCGGCAAAGGCTCTCTGAAAAGTCCTTCCCACAGTTTTTTCATTTCGCCCGGGTGAGGCGTCAAAATCAGATTCGCCTTTGTTCTGTCAGGCCAGTCTTTTATTTTGCTCAGGTTATTTAATCCGTCGGCGTCTATTATCAGCCGAAGTTTTTCCTGCTCGATAAGCGTTTCAAGATTCGACTGAACAGCATTGCTTGTCCCCACGCCCGGCCCGAACGCCAGAATGTCATTTTCTTTTATTGCATCGAGTATTACGTTTATGGCTTTCGGGGACATCTTGCCATTGTTATCTTCCGGCAGAGGTATGGTTGTAAAGGACGGCTCTATTGAAGCAACTATCGGCAGAATACTTTTTGGGACTGCCACTCGCACAAGACCTGCTCCCGCCCGAAGGGCCGCCCTGCCTGCAAGCGCCGCTGCTCCGCTGAAACCGACGCTGCCTGCTATGATGCACACCTTCCCGAAATCGCCCTTATGTGCATCGGGTTTTCGGGGATTTAGTTTCGGTATCGTTTCTATTAATTTCATACAAGTCCTGCTCTGCGAAGTTTGATACGTAGCACGAGTTCGTTTCGAGAGGTATATTACAAGTAATGCAGGATATGGTCAATAAGAGATTTGATAAACAGACAGGAAGGTTTATAATAAGTAAATATAGTGAAGAATTTGTTTGGGAGCAGTAGCAAGTAACAAATAAGTTTATATGGCGTTGGTAGATGGTATATTAGGCTGCAGTTTCGCGCCCTAAAAAAATAAGTAAAAACCATATATACAATGTTAGGCTAAAAAAATGAAAGATTACTACGTATACGTATATATCGATCCTCGTAATTATGAAGAATTTTATTACGGTGAAGGTCGGGGTTCTCGTAAGGATGCCCATTTGGATGACAAATCGGACTCGGCTAAATCAAGACGTATTTCCGAAATAAAACGTGAGGGCTTGACACCTATTATTCGAGTTATCGCGAGATATCTAAGCGAAAAAGAAGCATTGCTAATCGAAAAAACACTCTTATGGAAGCTCGGCAAACGGACGACTAACATCGCGACGGGACATTTTGCCGACAAGTTCAGACCTCACAACACATTACATAAAGAAATTTACGGTTTTGATTATAAAAATAGCGTATATTACTACAATGTTGGTGAAGGTCCTCATCGAAATTGGGATGATTATGTAGAATTCGGTTTCATTTCTGCAGGTCAAGGTACAAGATGGCGTGATGCGATGAAAGGTTTCAACCCCGGAGATGCTTTTGTAGCGTATCTAAAGCGACATGGTTTTGTCGGTGTAGGGAAAATTAAGACTAAAGCAAGAATGATTCGTGACGTAATAGTTAATGGGAAACCTTTGCTATCATTGCCACTTCGTTGTCAAAAGATGGATGACAATAATGGTGATTCTGACCTTTCTGAATATGTCTGTCTTGTTGATTGGTGCAAGACAGTTTCCAGAAACAAAGCTAAGTGGAGGTCAAGGTCAAAACTTTATACCACAACCCATGTCCGAGCCTCTCTGGATGGACAACCAGAAACACTTAAGTTTATTGAGAAGGAATTTGACATAAAAATAAAAGAACTGATTACCTAACAAGGCAATCCAGCGGACATAAATCGCGGCTCCACCGCTCTTTATGTCGCTGATTTTTACGTTAGCAGTTTTGCCAAAATATGAGGTGGGGATAATATCGCACCTATCCCCCGGCAGGTCGTTAGTGAAAGGAACGGCAGGTATTGTATCGTTCTGTATCAGTGTAAATCTGTGTTAATCCGTGTCTGATTTTGTTTTTGTACCTTCTTCAATTTTTTTGTTTATCAGGACGGCGGTAACAGCCGCCGAAAAGCCGTTGTCGATATTAACGGTCGTAACTCCCGCCGCACAGCTATTTAGCATAGTCAATAGCGCCGATATGCCGCCGAAACTTGCCCCGTAACCGATACTTGTGGGGACGGCAATTACCGGGCAATCCACCAGTCCGCCGACAACGCTCGCCAAAGCGCCTTCCATTCCGGCGACGACGATTATGACGTTTGCCTTTTGCAGTTTTGGCAAATGGCTCAGCAGTCTGTGCAGTCCCGCCACGCCCACGTCGCAAATCAGTTCCGTCCGCTGCCCCATAATTTCCGCCGTAACCTTCGCCTCGGCTGCGACCGGCAAATCCGCTGTGCCTGCTGTGATTATCGGCAATATACTTTTAGATAACTTGATTTTCTTCTGTTCCAAGACAATCGCCTTGGCCGCCTTCTCATACCGCGCCTTCGGAAATTTTTTCGTCTTAGATAGCGTCTTGAAAACTGACGGCTCAGCTCTTGTGGCGAGGATGTTATTGCCTTTTTTAGCAAGGGTTGAAAAAATATTTATTATCTGCTCTGTAGTTTTGCCGGGACAGTATACCACTTCCGGGAAGCCACATCGAATCTGGCGGTGATGGTCCACGTGTGCAAAGCCGATGTCCTCGAACGGCAGATGACGCAGTTTGCTGACCGCTTCGTCAATGCTTGTTTTGCCTTTTTTTACCTGCGCCAATAATTTTTTTATCTGTTCAGCCTGCATATTCTCTATTCACTGTATGACTTTGGCTCGATTGTCAGGTCGGCAAAAAGTCCCGCCCTGAATTTATGATACGCCAAAGAGGCTATCATAACCGCATTGTCCGTGCAATATTGTTTCGGCGCAACTAACAGTTTTTTTGCCGGCTTCGATAAACTGCACATCTGCTCGAATGCCGCCCGCAGCGCAGAATTTGCCGCAACGCCTCCGCCTAATAAAACGGTTTTTGCCCCGATTTTATCGGCGGCTCGGATGGTCTTTTTAACGAGTATGCCGATTACCGTTGCCTGAAACGATGCCGCGATGTCGGCGATTTGCTGCTGACTCATCGAATCAACCTTGTTTTCTCCCTTCATATCCTGTCCCCGGCAGTAATACAAAACTGCCGTCTTTATCCCGCTGAACGAGAAATCCAGAGAGTCGCGTCCGAGCATCGAGCGGGGAAATTTAATTGCATTCGGGTCGCCGTCTTTCGCAATTTTTTCGATGTTCGGCCCGCCCGGATAGGGCAGTTTCAGTATTGTTGCAACCTTGTCGAACGCCTCGCCAGCGGCATCGTCGATGGTGTAGCCCAACAGTTTCGGTTCGAGCGGAGATTTATAATCATAGAGACTTGTATGTCCCCCCGATACTATCAGCGCAACTGCGGGAAGTTCCACTTCTTCTTCATTCATTACCGCCGATTGCAGATGAGCGTGCAAATGGTCGATTGCTATCAAGGGCTTATCCCACACAAGCGAAAGCGTTTTGGCGGCGGTAACGCCCACCAGCAGCGCGACTGTCAGCCCCGGCTGATTTGCTGTCGCAATTGCGTCAATATCTTTTTTATCAATCTTTGCCTGTTCGATTGCCTCGGCTATTACCGGATATATCTTCTCGATATGTGCGCGGGATGCAATTTCAGGTATTACCCCGCCGTATTTTTCGTGCAGTTTCGTTTGCGATGCCACTACAGAAGACCTGATGACTTTGCCGTCGGCGACTATCGCCGCTGCGGTCTCATCGCAACTGGTCTCAATTCCGAGTATATTTACGGATTTATCTGTTTTTTGCATAAGGTTGAATATTAGCCGAAAGGGACAACTCTGTCAATTTGGCTGTCGGCTGCCGGAAATTTTCTGCTTATAAATTTCAAGCTGCCTGCGGGCATTGTCAGCCAAAACAGTGTTCTGAGAGGCAGCAGCCAACTCCAATACTTTTTCTGCGGTCTCCGTTGCCCTGTCAAACCGTTCCGCTGCCGCATAGGATATTACCAGTGTATAAAGGACCGCCGCATTCTGATATTTTGTCAGGCCGGCAGCCCGTTCAGCAAGCTCAACAGCACGATTCGTATCGCGCTTATTCGGGTCGGGATGTGCAACCAAAACATACGCCAGATTATTGCATACCTCAACGGAATCAGGCTTGAGCTTCAGCGCATACTGAAACGAAACTATAGCCTCATCGAATTTGCCCTGTGCCTTGAGAGCGTTGCCGAGATTATTGTAAGCTTCGACAAAATCAGGTTTGCTCTGCAACGCCCGCCTGAAGTGGTCAACGGCTTCTTCGAGACTACCTTGTGTCCTCAGCACAAGGCCGAGATTATTATGGCTCATAGCATCATCGGGCATAATCTCCAGCGCACGACGATAGTAATCAACCGCCTCGTCGGCTTTGCCTTTTTGTAAAAGAATATGGGCAATGCTATTGTACACGTCGACGGGATTCGCCTTGAGCCTTGCCGCCTCTTTATAATGGTCAAGCGCCTCGTCAAGCTCCCCTTTCACCTGAAGTGCAAGCCCAAGATTGTAATGAGCATCGGCATACTTAGGGTTTATCCGCAGCACCTGCCGGTAATGATATATCGCCTCGTCAAACCTGCCCTGCAGCTTGAGCACATAAGCGAGGTTGTTATGCATCATAATATTGTCATTGTTTGTTACTTTAAGGCTGTGCTCAAAAATGCTGATACTGTCACGCCAGTATCTTACCTGCGTTCGTGTGCATACCAGCAATGCCGACAGCACTATCGCCGCAGCCGTTATCAGCACAGCTTTTTGATACCGCCACTTATCGGTTATGTCAGCGATTCCCCACCCGACCATAATAAAAATGCCCACAAGCGGCACATAAGTGTAACGGTCGGCCATAGAATGTGAGCCTACCTGAACTATGCCTATGACGGGAACTAATGTCCCCAGATACCACAGCCACCCCACAAGAAGATACCTGTATCGCCGGCCCAGCCAAACCGCCCACGCCGATATCCCCAAAAGCGCTAAAGCACAAACCGCAGTCTGCCATATCGGCGGCGCATCGGCAGGATACGGATACGACACCGCCAGTCCGCTCGGCCAAAAAGTCTTCTTGAGGTATATCAGATAAGCCGTAAGTGCGTTGGCAACTCTCGCATTCAGCGACAGCATCGTCATACCCGCCACAGTCCCAGTCCTTTGCTGAACAACAAATGTAATCACACACCACACCGCAGAAACTATAAGCAGCGGAACTTTTTCCAGAATAAGTTTCAAAAGCCGCCCGCTGCGGAGTCTGTCCAACGGCCAGTAATCCAGCAGCATCAGCACAAACGGCAGCGTTACAAGCATCGGCTTGGCCATAAGGCCGAGTATGAAAGTTATCAGTATCAGCGTATATGAGTATATGTCCCCGCGCTTAACGTATCGCAGATATGCAGCTATGGTCAGCAGCCAGAAAAGAGTGCTTAAAACGTCTTTACGTTCGGATACCCACGCCACGGATTCGACGTGCAAAGGATGCAGCGCAAACGCCGCTGCCACAAAGGCGCTTTGCAGAACACAGGCCGTTGCGCTCTTCAGCACCAAAAACAGCAGCAGTGTATTCGCAATGTGGAGTATCAGGCTGGTTATGTGATGACCGGCAGGATTTAAACCGAATAATTCGTAATCTATGGTATGGCTTATCATAGTCAGCGGATGCCAGAACGCAGCGTAAGGTCTTGTAAATGCTCCGATGAGCGACTGGTATGTTAAACCATTTGTGATATTTGGATTTTTAGTTACATACAAATTGTCATCGAGACTAATGAAGCCGTTATGACGGACCTGCTCATAAGCAGCGATGGTAGTTACTGCAAGTGCAAGACAAATACAAAGAACCTCATATTTGGAAAGCGTCTTGTTCACGTCATCATTATAACATCCAAAGGCGGCAGTTTTAATTGACAAATCCGCCTTTCAGCCATACTATTATGACCGCACAACCGCTCGCGGGTGTAGCTTAGTGGTAAAGCTCCAGCCTTCCAAGCTGGTTACGTGGGTTCGATTCCCATCACCCGCTTTCATTATTGAATCCCTTTTGAAAGAGGTGAAAAATGATTCAGGCCTTTGCAATTCCAACTGAAAAAATTATGCAGATTATCACGCCGATAATTGTCTTCCTGATTGTTCTCGTTGCCGGCTACGTCCTGCGAAAAGTCCTTTTCAGTCGCCTTACCCGCTGGGCAGAAAAAACAAAATCGGATATCGACGACATCATCATCGCTTCAGTCAGGACGCCCTTTATGCTCTGGTTTGCAATTCTCGGCATTTACCTCGCCCTCGAATTTTCAAGCCTGCCGGAAAAAGTTATTCGCTATGCGAATGAAACCATACTCGTAATAGGCTTGTTTTCCGTAACGATGGTCGTTGCCGACACCGTTTCTCGTTCCATAAAGCTCTATTCCGGCAAATTTGAAAAGACCATTCCTGGCGTTTCGCTCATACACAACATCGCCCGTATAGTCATTCTCATTATGGGCATACTGATAATCATAAACAGGCTCGGCATCTCCATTACGCCTATCCTTGCCACCCTCGGCATCGGCGGACTGGCGGTCGCACTTGCTCTGCAGGATACTCTCTCGAATCTTTTTGCAGGCTTTCATATTGTCTTAAACAACATTGTCCGCGTTGGCGATTACATTAAGCTCGAAACAGGCGAAGAAGGCTATGTTACGGATGTTAATTGGCGGATGACAAAAATCAAAATGCTCTCCAATAACTTTGTCCTCGTCCCGAACTCCAAGCTCATCCAGACCAACATCACAAATTTCTATTATCCTGAAAAAGACCTCGCCGTTTCCGTTAATATCGGCGTCCATTATAACAGCGACTTAAAGCAAGTTGAGAAAATCACCTGCGAGGTCGCAAAAGAGGTTATGCTTGAAGTCAAAGGCGGCGTCCCCGAATTCGAACCCGTTATAAGATACAACACCTTCGGCGATTCTGCTATCGCCTTTATCGTTGTCCTGCGGGCGAAGGAATTTGCCGACCAGTTCCTCATTAAACACGAATTCATAAAACGAATCCACGAGCGCTACAAAAAAGAAAACATCATTATTCCTTATCCTGTAAGAGCCATCAACCTTGACCAGGAAGGCGTCAAACTAAAATAAAAAATTCCAGCTGGCAGGGCGTGAGGTTCGCTTAAAATTTAGCCCCCGAATTTATTCGGGGGTTACAGAGCCGCGAACGCTTGTCCGGCGAAGCCTTGGCGAAGTCGGATTAGTGAGCGGTAAACAAAACAGTGGTATATAAATCAGTTCCGCTTAAAATTTAGCCCCCCGACCCGTCCTGCTTGCCCTGCGTAGTCCCGAGCCTGTCGAGGGGAGCTTGTCGAAGGATTTATTTCGGGGGGGGTACTCTTTAAAAATTTAGCCCCCCAACTCGTCCTGAGCTTGTCGAAGGATTTATCGGGCGGGTTACTCCCGCCGCACAGATGACGAGCAATCGCAGATTTGATGAGATTTGTTTTTGAGAAAATGTTAGTGGTTTTTTGTAGAGAATGGATTATAATTTCAGGTCACGCAACGGGGAGTTGCAATTGATAATTGAATATGGCGGGAATTACGGGTTGGTGTTGTAATGAAATAGATAGCTGTCCCGAATGGCCGAATGGCCCTGCAAATGGAAGCGGCGAAGATTGAGTTTAAAGTGATATGAAAGATTAACCACGAAGGACGCGAAGGGACACAAAGAAAAGTAACAATCCGTGTTAATTGATAGAAATTAAATGGCAGAGAATTTTAGACATGCTGCTGGTTTTGGCAAAAGAATGGAATACTGGATCATTGGCAAGATGATCAAAGAGGGATTGGATGTTTATGTTCCGCTGGTAGATGATATGGGGATTGATGCTGTTGTCAGAAGACCAGATGGAAGTTTTGTTGAAATACAGATAAAGGCACGCTCCAAGAGCGTTCTCTCTGGTGACGCTGCTTTATTTGCAGCGATGACTCATGAATTAAGAGATAATTACTGGTTTATTTTTTACTCTGAAAGAATGGACAAAATGTGGATAATGACCAGTGAAGAATTTATAAAAGAAAGCAACCAAAATAGAAATGGCATAAATGCTGGCAAAAGAAGTATTTGGTTCAATGGTAAAAAGAAAGACAAAAAAACAGGAGAATACACTGAACACACAAAACCACAATTTGAAAAATATATAGCAAATGATTTTTCGAGGATTATTCAAAATATTGTGTAATCAGTGAAATTCGTGTCTAAAAAAACGAACTCTGCGCCCTCTGTAGCAAAAAAGTATGGAACCTCAATTTGACGCAGAAGATTTTATGGCGAAAAAGAAGAAAATGAAAAAAGGCGAACCACAGCCCGACATTGTTATTTATACTACCGATGACGGACAGGCAAAACTGCAAGTCAAAATAGAAGATGAGACGGTCTGGCTCACACAGGACCAGATGTCCGACCTTTTTGATAAAGGCCGCTCAACGATTGCCGAACATATCCGGAATGCCTTTAAGGAAGGCGAACTGGACGAAAATTCAGTATGTCGGGAATTCCGACGAACTGGCTCTGATGGCAAAGATTACGGCGTAAAGCATTACAATCTTGATGTCATTATATCCGTTGGGTATCGCGTCAAGTCTATGCGTGGTACACAGTTTAGGATATGGGCGACGCAGCGGCTCCGTGAGTATATCATCAAGGGCTTTACCCTCGATGATGAACGGCTCAAACAGCAGGGCGGCAGGAGCCGCTATTTTGAAGAATTGCTTCAGCGTATTCGGGATATCCGGAGCAGCGAACGCAACTTTTATCAGAAAATAACGGATATTTACGCTACGGCAATTGATTACCGCAAAGATGACAAACTAACGCAGGAATTTTTCGCCACCGTTCAAAACAAGATTCATTATGCCGTTCACGGCCATACGGCGGCAGAGATTATCGCCAAAAGGGCTGACAGCAAAAAACCTCTAATGGGACTTACCAGCTTTAAGGGTAATTACATCACCGCAAATGATATTACCGTTGCCAAAAACTATCTTGCCGAGGATGAGCTTAAGCAGCTGAATCTGATTGTCTCGATGTATCTTGACTTTGCCGAACTTCAGGCAGGCAGAGGCAGACTAATGAAAATGCCCGGCTGGATTGCCAAACTTGATGAATTCCTGAAAATCAGCGAACGGGGACTTCTTAAAGATGCCGGCAAGGTAAGCGCCGGACAGGCCGCCGCAAAAGCCCAGCAGGAATTTGAAAAATACAGAAAAGGAAGAGATAAAAATTATATCTCTGATTTTGATATGGCCGTGAAAAAATATCTGCAAAAAGGTGAAGAAAAAAATTGAAGCATATATTAGGCGAAACCGCCTTTCGCACATGCGCAAGATGGTTTAAATTCGTGAAATCTGTTGTTAAAAAAACTTATGAAGCTTCAATTTGACGCAAAAAGATTTCTGGCGGAAAAGGAATAAAATGGGAAAAGTTTTGTTTGATAACAAACCATTTTCTTGATGTCAGGAAAATGGTTGGAAAACCATAACAGTATCTACCATTTTGCGCAAACGCGCAAAATGGTTTATAGAAAAGCTGGGGCAAACCAGAATTTCCAATTAGACGCCATAAACGCTGCGGTAGATTTATTTAAGGGCCAGCCGCCAGACAAGTCTTGTCAACTCCCGCCTTTCAATTTTACCCGCCGCATGTTAGTGCGTTATATAAGTATATACGCATATACTTATATAGTATCAGTTGGCCCCTCGTAGCGCAGCGCAGATCCCGGAAGGCCGTTATCCGGGACCCAGAAGTTCTACATTCTCAAATCCCTCACTAAAAAACTATGACTCTTAAATCACTACATTAGTATGTATGCATATACTAATATACTTTCTGCCGCCCCCGTCTGGCGGGTTTGACTTTTTACCTTTTGTCTTATGCCTTATGCTCTTGTGCTCCGCTTTCGAACCAAACACGCAGGGGGTTAAAATACAAAATCCCAAAATCGCAAAAATTTTCCAACCCCCTTACCTTTTATCCCATAACAACTTATCTCTTTTTTGCCTGCCCTTCGTAGCCCGCAGGGCGAAGTAGGGTCGAATCAAACGCGCAGGTTCATCCAATTATAGGAGACCTTATGTCTCCATATGGAATGGCGTCAGCCATCCTGCCCGCCGTAAGGCGTCCCATAGGGAATCAGTTGTCCCTGAATGAGCTGACGGATTTTGAAGTAAAGGTAGTTTGTTTATCCGCTTTTACATTCAGTAAGGCGGACCTGTCCGTCGTAGCGTGGCGAAGACGGAGGCGGTGATTGTACGTCTTGGGCGGAAAATGCAATCAAAAGAAGAGTTAATTATGCAAAACAAACCCAATTCCCGAAAAACCAAAAATGCTTTAACCTTAGTAAATACAAGTAATTACAATGAACTATGAACAATGAACTATTATCAAAACAAAGCCAAAACAAACCCAATCTTGCCCGCCTGTGGCGGGTTTACCCGCCGCTCCGTTTGGTGGGCAAACCCAATTTATAGTGAGATTGCCTGTCCTGAGCGCAGTCGAAGGATCTGCACTGAGCAAAGTCGAAGTGCCGGCCCTGAGCGAGCGAAGCGAGTCGAACGGGTCGAACCATTTTATCCCCTCGTTCTTTGATAACTTAATGTGTCATACCTATCAGGATTTATTACTTTTACCTTTTTCCTTTTCACTTTTAACTTTCTTAAGCAACCTAACTCTTTCTCAAGTAACAAGTTATGAAAAACAGACCCCGAAATTCAGCACAATTCGAGCAATTTGGCGCACCATTCAGCGATAATTCGAGCACCATTCGAGAGCGATTCGAGCTAATTCAAGCAACATTCGAGGCAATTGGCGCTATTAAGTATTCTCCCGGCTTAAGGTTTGCTGGAGGCGGTTTGAAGGTAATTATAAATGGTCTCTGCCGCCGTTTCCTGTCCTATCGGCGTCCAGTGCTGGTCGTAAGTAAAATACGCCTGCCTGCCCCCTGCTATTGTCTCGGAAAGTGCCTTAGTCAAGCTTACAAATTCAATAGATTGACTGCGGCAAAATTCCTCCGTCGCCGTTTCGGCAATATTTATCCGGGACAATACCGTTTCCATCAATTCTTTTGCTGGCGGAAGATCTTTCTCTTTCAGGGAAAGAAAGGCGTGAAGCTGTTCAGGTGACAACTTTTGTCGAATGAGCGGCAGTAACAGATGCGGCTTATCGGGTGCACAAACAAGTATGAAGCGGATATTTTTTTTGTCGCAGATTTTCTTTATTTCACCAATAAATTCAAAGGTTTTACGGCAGCCTGTAGAATTTATAAAGGCGGTTTTGTCAGTAAGGTGTGTCGCCAGTGCCTTAACTTTAAAGGCGTAATATTTACCATCCTGGCCGTCCGGAACGGCTGCCGGCAGCCAGCTAAGGGCATTAACCGAGGTTGCAGGAACATCTACGACCGTTTGTTCATTATCAGGATTCTTGTTGGCGGGCTGGTTGCGGGTCGATGAGCCAAAACAGCGAATCATAGAGTTTTGAATTATATTTCGTAGCGGAGAGGTCTTGAAATAAATGCTCAGTCTTCCCTTTTTTTTGAAATTGGCGTCGCGAAAATCGTTGCCCTCGTAGAGCATACAGATAACCGTTTTGGGTAAAAGGGGAACTGCGTATCTTTTGAAAGTTTCCAGATAGGTCAGGGGATTTCCGCCCGACATTCCGAGATTGTAGACGGTATAACCGCTTTTTTGCACAAGCACGACCGGCCAGGCCTGGTCATCTGACACGCCTGACCCTTCTGTAAACGAATCACCAATTGCTACTATATCGTATTTTGGCAGGTCGGTTTGGTTACGGAAGCCTCTTTTGTCAACGGTAAGGGTAAAGTTAATGTCAGGATAGCCTGCCGGCGATGTCGGGTAGCTGAACGTAGCCTCGGGGACATCTTTTGTAACACCGTTTTGGGAGGTATTCGGGGTGCGGTGATATAAATCACTTTGACCAACATAATTTTTGCACTGTATAAGACGCAGGAAGACATCAATCGTCAGCATAGAAACTAAAACGGAGACTGATAAGGCAATTATTTGAAACTGGCGTTTTCTTTCGTTTTCTTTGTTCGACCAGTTGAGGTATAAGATTGCTGCGCTGACCGGAATCAGCACCAGCAGGGTTATGAATCGTTCGAGCGTGTAGCGGCCCAGCAGAATGTCCCTCTGTTGAGCAATCAGATAGGCGATGTTGCTGGGAACAATCCACAACAGGGCATTAATGAACAGGACAAAAGCGGTTATAAGCCATTTTTTGTAGTTTTCTTTCATAATTTTCCGACGATTAGAAAAGCGGGTAAATGAACGGTGCGATGGCCGTGCCGCTTAGCATTACTAAAAGTCCCAGAAGCAGAAGTATGACCAGTATCGGCAGCAGCCACCATTTCTTGTTATGCTTGAGAAAATCCCAGAATTCCACAAGAAAACCGCTGCGCTTTTTCTGACCGCAATTTTCAAATTCACTCAATTTGTCTTGTTGTTCGATTTGGGACATTTTTTACTCCGAATGTGATAACATATTTAAAACTGATTGAAATAGCGTTTGACCGAATCAGGCTTGCGATGGCAGACCCAGTATGTCGAGGCATTGCGGTCGAACTTCCGGTGCAGCGAATCTCTGCCTATTATACGAAAAAACAGACCTGTCGGCGTAATAACTAAATAATAAAACACTGCCATTATTATAAAACTGACAACCCAGCCAATCGGCACTGTCAGCAGTGTCAGTGTAATATAAACGGGCTTTATAAGCCGGATGCTAATTCTGCTGATTATAAATATCAATACCCCTGCAGCACAAATACCCAGCGTCCACGATGTCCCCAGCCCTTTAAGCCAATGCAGCAGCACAGCAATGATTGTCAACATAACCACAGCGGCCAGGCCGAAATCCCGCAACTCTTTGCGGCTCGGCTGAAAGTTTATCGTAACTAAAGACATAAAAACTCCTGCCTGTTTTAATCAAGGCTGAACTGTGCCAGATACTCGTCAATCTCGTATTGTTTCGCCTGCGGCTGTTCGTTTTTCAAAAGTACCTGTTTTTCAAGCACCAGCACGTCCATATTCGTCGCCATAAAACAGCGATACGCATTTTCCGGTGAGCAGACTATCGGCTCGCCGCGAATATTGAAGCTGGTGTTTATTATGAGGGGGCAGCCG
>Ga0315278_10001380_pt1 | contig 21288 bp, 24 predicted proteins | sample YL17G06_0_MG_FD_203880 | JGI IMG/M metagenome (GOLD analysis project Ga0315278, IMG submission 203880) | Sediment microbial communities from Yellowstone Lake, YNP, Wyoming, USA - YL17G06_0 | ecosystem: Environmental > Aquatic > Freshwater > Lake > Sediment | place: USA: Wyoming | collected... | reverse complement strand
CGTCATCCTCTTCTCTCCATTCTTCCTCTAATTTAGTCTGTGCCTCCATAGCGTCATGGTGGGCCTGGTAATCTGAAGCTTTCTTATCAAAATCTTCATCCAATGCTGCTAAGATATCAAGTCCCTGATGGTCATATGGTGGTGCATCAATGTCTTTTCTTGCAGGACGTTTATTTACCCACCAATCGTAGAGAGCCATGATTTCTCGTGCTGCCACGGCCTGATGATCGCAACGTTCGTGTGGTGGTAATGAGGGGTCATCTAATGTGGATGCCCATTCGAGGTGCTTTATTCCAAGATCTGGACGCTTAAATGGGAAGAATAGACGATAGAAAGGCATATGCTTTTCGCACCATGTTGCCTTTTCTCTGCGTTCCTCTGACCACATATAATGATGCCAGGCTTGTTCAACTTCAACAAATTCTTTGAACATGTTAAAATTAACATGTAGCATTTTAGTATCAACATCGTTATAACCGGGTGGCAATCCTGTCTTTACGACATGATAACGACGGGTAGTTCTATATCTGACCCAATCTGTTATTTTTTCATATTTCCATTTAACAGGTAATATCACTGCATGACGAAAAGTGTGCGTGAACCAATAACGAACAGGCGCGCTCTCCTTATATTCTTTATTAAAGAGGCGCCAACCCTTTGATGATAGGGCACCCGGCGGATTAAAATCCATCCAGGCTGATATTTTATTTAGTAAGTGTTTAACCATGTAAGAATCCAGTATAATATATTGATACTGGATTGTCAAGATTAATGTGATTGGTTGGCTTTAGAGATGAATCCATTCATCTTTTCTGCTTCAGCAATTACTTCTTCTGTAGTAGGTGATGTTGTTGTATTATTGCCATTAGAGACTCCACTGGCCTGGTGTTTTGCAGCCAATACTTCAAAGGCAAGCTGTAAAAGTTCTAATCTAATTTCGTATGGTGTTTTTCCAGATTTATTCATATATTCCTTTGTGTTGTGTTTAGTACGATGTTGTATTATCAGATCCAGTAATTGATACACCATTTCCGCCGCCAATTACCGTAACCGTATCTCCAACTCTCTGCAATTTCAATCCGTTTGCTATCACGTTATCAGAACCACCATTGGCCTTAAATTTATGTCCGCAATTTGTAGATCCGAGATCACCTTCTCGAATAACCTGTAATGAATTTGCTTCAACATTCCCCGCATGTGGGTCCCATGTGCCTGTAAAACCCCTATGCCTACGATGATTGAAGCAAACTCCGGTTACAATGTCTCCTGTTCTGCAAATTGCCTTGAATGTCATTATTTCTTTAATAATTGAATTGGCGAAACCGCCTGTTCATATTGTTCCTGTAATTTTGGTGCAGGAATTGCTGTTATAACCGGCTTAGGAACACTAATTGCTTTTTCGGGATCAGCCATCATGATAAATGGAGCAAACTGAAATCCATTTTGAGTTGCTACCATACAGAGTGGGTTCTTTACTGAGTAGGCTAACATTGTTTCCTCAATAACCTTACCAATAAATTCTTCACCGGCCGCTGTTTTAAATATGCCAATGTAAGGTGTGTTCTGTGAGTTTTGTTTTAACATTATCGTTCCTTTATTATTTCATGTAATTGTAGACTCATGTTACAAAATCTGCGATCTAAATCTCACAACCGCCTGCTGTACAAGCTAACATCTGCGAACCTTCAACATTATCTTCCATTTCAATAATAGCATCCCAGTCAATGGAAGATGGCATATTGGCTAGCAATTGTTCATATTCTTCTTTAGAACAATCTTCATAAGGTGCCTGTTTATAGTTGCCACCGTCGTAAGGTAAGAATGATACACCCGACATTTCATCAAAGTGATCCCAGACAAATGCACCAACAGCGGGCCATTCTTTTTCATTTACAGAAATCGTAACGGATGGCTTATGTTCGCAATAATGATGTTGATATACAAGCCACAGATGGAGGTGCTTAATAGCATCAAGTTGTGAACGGAGAACTGCGCCGGTAGGTGCCTTCTTTGGGAAGGTGAATACCATAGTGCTACCTGGTTTCATAACATCAGGCTCTGAAGGGACACCTGCAACCATCATAGCCTTTGTTAGCGGATCTTTAATGTCACCGCGAATGCGACGATAGTAATATTCTGCATGCCTTGGATGAATTCCGCTGGCTGTATCTGTAAGCTGTGATACGGTACCGGATGGTTTAATGGCGGTAATAGCAGCGGAGACAGGAATACCGAGGATATCAGCATATTCGGCGTTTATAACTATGCTTCTTGCCTTCAATTCCTCTAATCTTGCTGGCAATGTTGGATCAGATGGATTGTTTAGTAGACTATTATCGAGAATACCTGTCATTGATACTCCGAGAAGTCTTTCTTGTTCGGTATTATCGCGCCAAATCTTACGTAGATATGGAAAATGTGTTAATGTGGATTGAAATGTACCAAGAATGGAAGCAATTCGTATCTTACGCAATAAATCTTCCTGCGTATCCTCTGCTCTTACAATAATTTCTGTTAAATTACAGAATTGATATGGTCTGAGAATGATTTCTGAACACGGATTAGTGCCAAAATCGTGATCTGGATTACGACGACCGTTTGCTTTTACAATATTCTTTGCAGCTTCACGATTAAAAATTCCACGTTCGCCAGATTTCGATTCATATAACGACAACCATTCTTGCATGAAGATGCCAACATCGGGCCTTTCTGTATGGCAAGCACTATTATTAGCTAATGCACGTTGACTCTGAGTCTCCCACCACGATCCAGTTTTAGCATTACGCATGCGGTCATCAGAAAGATTTGACAGGGAAATCATAGCAGAGCGGCGAACTCCACCAACTACAACTACCTCTCCTACTTTACACATGATGTCGTGGCATTCGATACTATTTAATTTGCGGCCTTGCGCATTTTTGAATATCTTTACTACAAATTTAAAGAGCTCAACTAATGGACCTGGACCGGATGCGCGACCACCAAATGTCTTTAATCTTGCACCGGCGGCCCGGACCTTGGTTATATCCCATTTAGGTGCTTCACCGGAATATAGCATTGCGATAACTTGGCGCAATGCCTTTGCCCAGCCTTCCTTACTATCAGAAACAACAATAGTCGACTCGCTATCGAAAATCTTTTCAGGAACTTCGGGTAATTTTGCTATATATTGTCTTTCCACACTAAAACCTACACCGGTTCCGCAAAGTAGAATAAACATTGCTTCATCAAATGACTTAGGATCATCAACCGGTAGATAAGAACAATTGTATCCAGAGGTATTATCACGCTCTAATGCCTTTCCGGCAGTCATTAAGGATCGCATCGATGGCATTACTTCAAAATTAACAATTGCACTTTGCAATTCATCACGCAATTCCGATGTTAGGTCATAGTTATGTTTTTCTTTTAGATGACCTTGCATAAAATCAAAATAGCGAGAAACGGTTTCGTCCCAATTCTCTCTGCGTTTCTTAGAATCGATATAACGGGCATATCTTGATTTGGCAATATAGGTTTCGTACAACATTTTTTCTCCAATGAATATCCGATTAGTCACATGACTAATCATTTTTATGTTATGTTTTTTATTTGTTCTTTAGGGTAAGTCTGTAGTATTTTAAGACTACCTTGAATTTCCGAGTAGTTATTTACCTTACCCAATTCGTAGTTTAATACAAATTGATTATCAATAAGAGGTAAAAGATAAACACCATCATCGTCTTCAACGAGAATAAGATCTACATGTGTTGGATCGGGTAAGAGTGTTAATGTATAAAACATCAACAAACTAATCGAACTAGTGCAAAAAGATCCGTAGTATAGGATCTCCCAGGGTCTTGGCCAATTCTCCGAACTATAATAATCTAATGTTCTAGATCCAAAGGGAATACTAGAACAGAATTTTGCAAGTTCGTTAAGCCTTTCTATATCAGAGAAGTTTTTTATTTCCTCTCTCAAATTTTTCCAGAGTCGCAGACGCTCCTCATTGGGTATTGTATTCCAGATCATAATACTGTTAGAATGGAAGCCAGATAAGTGAAGTTGAGCTAAGTGTTAGATTACCCGGAAAATCATGCATATATTTAATTTCAATCAAAGTCTGAGTGAAATCATATTCTGCAATAAAACTAATTGTACTTGGCGACGCATTATTAATTTCTGTCCCCGAGTCTGTTAATGTCGCAGCTGGTGGTGCAGCAACATATTTAACTGCTGTAATCTGCAATGAACCATTTCTAGAAAAATCAGTACCAGGTATATTTTGATCAGGACTTAAATCGTCAGTCAAATCATATAACAAGGTAAAGAAGGGTGTAGCAGGATATGTAAATGCCGGAATTACTGTAAATATACCAACTGGTGGTAGCTGTATAACAAGTGGATCTAAGGCCAGACCCGATTCTATAGCTAACTCAATAAATTCTGCATTTAAGTTACCCATGAACATCCGACGTGTATCTGTACATAGTGCTAGTTCACCGGGCATAAGAACATTTGGAAAATTTGTTGCATTAAATCCAATAATGCTTCCGTAGCCGCCAATACCATTGTATCCCGGTGGATACAATGCAGCAAATTGAGCTTGTAAACCTCTACGATTTTGTATCCTCGATACTACAACTGGTGATGCCATTTCTTATTCCTTTTAGTCTGTGATGTATTTAGTCATAACCATACTGATCATAATAAGCGCATAATTTGTTTGCCCACATTGTCTGATAGTGTGTAAATTCATCGCCCTCTATGATAAACTCCTGATATTTTGCTTCTCGTGTTGCAATCATCACAACTCCGCGATGAATATCTGTATTGTACATTTCGTTGTGTGCCATTGCATACGCTGCCAACTGCATAAAATATTCTTCAATCCATTCACGTCTTTTATCACGCAAACTATTCTTATAGTCCATGATAGAAGGAATACTATCGTGTAATCCTATTAGGTCTGTAGTTCCTGCATAAAGGTCTTTTGAATATAATGCAACCTCTGTGCCCCATACTTCAGTAACTTTCTTTAGACCATTCTTTATGATAACCTTGGCTAAGGCCTGGGCCATAAATGTGCCCTTCATCTCTTCGCCTAGAATATAATTCTCTAGATTCTTGTGCATGCTGTTACCTAGACCGGATGATTCTTTAACAATGCGATCAGCTTCTTTTTCGCCTACATTAGTACGCCAAGCCTTAAGGAATGTCATGTCCTTAGTCTTTGAGAGGACAGTCGTGACACTAGGTAGCGGTCTACCTTCGCCGACAATATATCGCCGACCGTTTCCACTGTCTATTCTTTCTAGGGGTTTATAATCGAATTTCTTATGTATCTGCATTGACAAATTGTAACATAAAGAGTATCACAAGGTCAAAGCTTTACCAGCAAATCTTCCACTGTATGGTAGACCCAGTTGCCGGGTTTGATTGAATTTGAATTGTATATCCCAATCCCTTGAAATATGACAATACAGAACTCATCTGAAGTTGAATTGGTTTATTGGTTGCAAGTCCTGCCCATACCTGATAATATAGTGCTGGATTTGTTCCAAATGTATTTTCTGCAACAATAATATCAACTACAGCAGGATTTGCAGGAGGGTTTGGTAATGCTGCTGTTGGTGGATTAAATACTATGCCTGTTGCGGCCTGCGTGTATCCCGATCCCGGCGAAAGAACCGCAATAGATGCCACCGATGTTCCGCTCAATGTTACTTGTGTTACTGCACCTGTTCCCGGATCAGTAATCACCAAATATGGTAGATATACAGCATAACCAGCCCCGCCGTTGTCAACAATAACATTTGTGATTGTGCCAAATACGTCAGTAAAGATAGTTCCCTGGAATCCTGTGCCTAACGGATATGATACTAAAGGATTTAATGTAGAAACAATTATTGCTTCAGTAACGCTATCTTGATATCCGGATCCCGGATTCAATACAGCAACGCCGGTAATCTGGCCAGTAATACTCACTGATGTGATTAGAAATACCGCATTAACGTATGCAATATTAGGAAGAACTGCTCTAGTAGCCGTAACAGTATCACCTACGGTATAATTTAATCCACCATTCACAATATTAACTGTTACAATATTACCTGCAGCATTCACAAGTGGTTGTAGAATTGCTCCTGCACCCAGGACCGAACTCACGCTCATTGTTGCCGGAACTGGTTGATAATCTAAACCACCATTTGTAATATTAATTGAAAGTATATTACCACCGTTTGTTGTAACTGTTCCTGTAGCAATAACGCTTGGAACTACGCCAACAGGTGGTACAAAAAACACAGAAGGAGAATCTTCATAGTATCCGCTGCCACCACCGAATGTGACACCTGTTGCATATGAATAAATTGCAATAGAATCGTTTAAGGCAAGCGGAGTAGCAAAGGTAATCTGGTTGGGACCGGTGACAGTGTAATTTAACAATGCACCTTCTTGTTGAAATACACCGTTAACAAAGACCAAGAGATAAGAAGTATTGCCAGATATAGGAATGGTATTTACAATTGTATTTACGACTGTCTGCGCTGCGGCGGCGATTATTCCTTGGTAATTAGGAATTGTGCTTGTACCACCATTTGTAATAAGAATTTCTGTAATACCAGTTACGAATGTCATTGGTGTTGTGCCACCAATAGTTGTACACATCTGTCCACCACCAGTTTGACACTGGCTAGAGGCTGCTAGAATAGCCTGCTGAAGCATGCAAATTTCTTCCCATACTACAGGATAATTGGTTGCAAGTTGCCCCATTGTAGAAGCATTTGGAAAACCGGGATTTGAATTTGATGTAGAAGTTGAATCGCAGCTCATAATTTATCCAAGTTTTGTAGCTTTTGCAGCCATATCGCTGACACGAGATGCACTATCCTGATCACTTGTTCCAGCAGCATCACCGGTTGCACCTTCAGGAGAAATCATAGTAATCATTTCTGGGGTTGCATTCATTATTGTAGGATTATTACTCAATAGCGACATAATACTATTAATATTCACTGAATATCCCATTCCGTAAAGTTGATTTACAATGTCCTGCGTCTTTAATTGCTGGGCACCGTTTGCTTTTGCAGCAACAAGAAGATTATTCAAATCCGATTGTAGGCTTTGATTATAATCTTCCTGTAGAATTTCTCTTGCTCTCATGTCGATTAGATGTTGCCACCCTGAGCATATCTCATAATATCCATGAGATCATCGTCGCTTAGATCAATATTGTATTGACCGGCAATATCAGGAATTTGTTTTTCCATTTCTGCCGTACTCATTCCCAGAACAAGTTCTGCAATTCCAATCATCTCCTCCCTCGAAGGTACATGACCCAGCGGATTCATTGCAAAGGCCTCCCTTATTCTTTTAGATTCTTTAAGTAATCTTGCCTTGGCAACAAGCCTTCTCATCTCTACAACCTTGCGCTGAAGGACTGACTCTTTCATTGCACGACCCAATGGTTCGTCTTCTTCAGCACCACCAAATTCATCACCTGCATCCATATCGCCGGCGAGGTTATCTAGATCGGCATCCATACCTGCTGTATCATCCATACCGTCGTCCATTCCATCAACAGGAACATCCATGTCTGTTTGAGCATTAAATTGGCCGGTTGAAGCCATATTAGAAACTGCATCATCGACTTGAGTCTTGGCTGTATATAGGGCATCCATAACACCCTGTAATGCACCATAGATCTGTGTTTGAAATGCTGATGATGAATCAGTGCCATATGTTTCTCGCATTTGATCTGTAACTGGTGGAAGATCTTCGTTCTGTAAACGACCAATCTTTTCAATCATTTCTTGCAACTCTTGAGCAAAGCCCTTTGCCGCCATCATTACTTCTGCCTGACTTACTTCTGTTTCAAGTAGTCGACGAAGATTTTTTACTAAATTTTCATGTTCTTTCATTTTTGTTCCTTCTCTAACTCTGCGTGGTACAGGTTTTGCAAAATTACTTCCTACTTTATTCATTGGATCGGAATTGCCGCCACCGCCGCCACCGGCAGATGGTACCATTCTTCCGGAAGCATCTCTAGACATTGGTTGTGGTTCAAGTGATAATTTAGGATCATCTAATACCCTCATAGCATGTCGAGCCTGCGCTGTATCAGGAACTGATGCTGCTGCACTACTGGTACGCTGACGTTCGCCACGTGGCGTATTTACATACTTATCTTCCTCTTCGATATCAATACCTTTCATTTGTGCATCCTCGATTCCATTGTTATCGCCGTCACCTTCAAACATAGATTCCATATCAATGCTCACACCGTCGGCCGCGGTAGAAGTAGAATTTGATAAGGCCTGAATTTTCGACATTGCGCCTTGTCTTACACGTTGTTCAATAACATCGTCGGGAAAACGATATTTACTTGAACGATAATGTTTCATAGCATCTTTTACAGATTCCTCAAAATCTGCGTGATGCATACCGCCTAACCTAAAATGATCACATACGAAATTACACATACCACCTACTACATTCTCTAAATCTGGAGATTGAAATTGTAGAATTGCAAATTCGCGTAATGTCTTGATACCTTCAAGGACAAGTAATCTCTTAGAAATTTCAGGAGAAGCTTTGGCATCATCACCCTTGATTTTTAAATCAGTGATTTCACCCTCAATCTGTTCCATAATAGCGACCAGGTCACGGTCGCTGGTATCTTCAGCAATTTTAAAACCGTAATTAGTTTCGAGGTGCTGATTTATCTTTCTAAATGTGGTATCTGGTGATTTACCAATATCGTTTAAAAGCATATAAACCGTTCCTGTTAAGTTTTATTTCTAGTATTTATCATTCTCATGGCTATTTTACTCTCTTGAAAATTGAGATCCTATCCCTTGTATCTTTGGCGTGTTGTTCTGCCAATTGAAACTTATCTTCTAGTATAGCCATGCGATCAGCATCTTGTTTCTTCTTTGCTGCTTTCATACAATGTAAATAATGAATCATATCATTGTGATATTTTGAAAATCTCTCCTCAAGTGATAACACCTTCTTGATTACTCCTAATTCATTCACATTATATCTCTGGGCAACAATTACAGCCACATCAAATACGGAAATATCTTCATAAAGGATTGATTTATCGAATCCTAAAACATTATATGAACCGTAAGTATTCTTTTCAATAAAGGTATTACCAATCAATACAGATTTTTTAGACATTTGAATAGGTGAGCCACGTTGAATTGCAAACATTGCTGCCCTATCAGTCGCCTTATCAAGCTTATCGAGTAAACCTAATCTATCCATTATCGTGCTCTCTTTCTTCCGTTGTTGATTCTTCCTGCAGATACCTTTCCGGATGCAGCCAAATCAGCTGATAGTTTTCCAGATGCCTGTGCAGGTTTTGTATCTCCAACAATTGTCTTTGCTGAAGTCTTAGGGGTATATTCTGCCTGTAATGATTCTTCCGGGTATTGGCGTTTCTTCATTTTGCCCATTGCTGCAGGAGCAATAGCAATAGATCCAGCACCTGTAGCACCACCGCTGCATTCCTCTTTAATACCGGCTAATTCACGTAATCTACTAAGGTCAGTAACATCTTGCTGTTCTTGGGTGGGTTGTGTTCCTGGTTGTGCAGGAGGTTGTGTTCCTGGTTGAATATTCTGTGATGTATTTCCGCCAGCTGCCATAAATGGTTGCAGTGTATCCATGTTCATCCATTCATCTTGTCCTGTTGTAGGATTCTTAACCTTTACTCCCTTTGCGCCCATGTCTACCTGCGATACCTGCCCAGGTACAGGCAATCCGTTTGGGCCTTTAAGCCCCACAGTCATTCCAACATTAATAGGACCTTTTCCAGTCCATGTTGATTTTGCATTTGTTGGAGCATTTGCTTGCTGTTGCTGAGTGTTTTGCGTTGTTGGGCCCAGTGTATTACCTGATGGAGGAGTAATAGATGTATTATCTTCAGATAGTTTTCTATAATCAATAAATGACATTTGTGATAGAATAGTCCTAGCCTCAGTCAATCCAATATTTCTTTGTGCTGCAAGCTTGTGAACCATGTCACCGTAAATAATATCATTGGCCAACATATCAAGTTTTTTCATAATGACTCCTGCCTAGTAAAGGCAACATTCTTAGCCCAACCACTGGGACTACCGGAAACGGTTGTGATTCTTACGGTACTAGGAATAATGACACCGTCTAGGTCATCGACTAATAATCCTACGGGACCTGGGCTCCCAAATGGAGTAAAATTATAAAATTGGACACCGCGTTCTACAGCAAACTTCCAAATAAACCCTTCGCCCGATAATTCAAGTGTGTAATCAGCAAGTTCTAGGACTGGAAATGGATCAGAAAGAATAACTGGCATGGCCCTTAATCCGATACTCATCAACAATACTTCAAAGTTTTTTTGACTTTCATCAAGTGGATTGCCGGTTGTCTGAATATTAACTAATCGTGGTACTTCTTGCGGAGGTGGTGGGTTGGGATTAGGATCTGTAAAGGCACCAGGCGAGGCAGCATAACAGACGTAATACTGCAGATCCGCAGTTAAGTTCTGCATTGCTGTTGCGGCACCGTGAATTTTAATTGGCATTACTTAATCCTTATCTTCTCTATTTACCAGGGTTTTATTAAAGTACCGAACCAATCTGGAGGTTCCAGGTAGAAATTCCATCAAATACAAATATACATTCTTGAGTTGCATCAAATTGAATACTAGTATCATTACCCAGGTCTGTTGCAACATCATCGCCACCTAACGCATTAACAAATACCACATCGCCGGATTTCTTTGTTACTATAACCGATGTACCGGCAGGTTCACCTGATCCTGTTCCTATGGGTAAAGTAACTGTTCCGGACGATGTGACAAAATACTTTAGACTAAAACCCATTGCTGTAGCCGGTGGAATTGGAATATAATCCGTACCTGCTGTTGAAGTATATGTAACCGTCTTTAATAACGAATTGGTTGTAATAACCATATTCGGACCGGCAATTAATGTTAATGTATCACTGCCTAATGCCGAAATGGTAGGTTGCAATGGAGATGCAACGAAAGAGAAAGCATTTGCACCTGCAGAAGCTGGTGTAAAAATTAATCCTGTTTCACCCGGATTTACTGTAACAACATATCCGCCGAATCCTGCATATGAATCTGGTGTATCAAGTAATTCTAAGAAGGTATCTACTCCGGTGCCGCATGACCAAACATACGGAACTCGTGTGCATACGCAAACTGTCAAATCGAGGTGATCCGATCCAACGTCTGGACCCAGGGCCTGAATCATTGCTGTAAGGGATGCCTCAGTCCAGATAGATCGACCTTCTTCTAATGCAAACGATAGATTACATTCATTAGGATTCATAATATTTACATATGCACCGGCTTCTATCTTATTGAAGATAATTTCAGCCGCAGAAAAGGGAACTGGTTGCCCAAAGCTGTTTACCGCACCGCTGAAATCGGCACCACAAACCACATAGTGTGATAGGGAACCAGTTAACATCTGGTCGTTAAATACACCACCACTGGTACGAATTGGCATAAAGGTATTCCTCAATTATTTTTAGTATTTATCAAGAAATCCGGATCACGAGATCAAAAGAAAAGGGCCGTATTGGCCCTTCCTTCTATACAGTGGTTTTTATGCCAATGTGTAGTATGTTAATGTACCTAACGAGAATGAAACTTCAGCTACTGTTACTGATGCGAAACTTACCACTGCCGAGACTGGTAGTGTTAGTGGATTTGCTGCACCAACGCTAACATAAACAGTTGCATTAGGTAATGCGCGGATTGCTGCCTGCATTTGTACTGCTGCATTTGTTGGCGAAGTCGGAAGTTGTTGTTCGTCAGCATTAGCTGGAGGAACTTGATAATTTGGGAGATCCGAACCCCAACCAAATGCTGATGCGGAAACACCAATATGAATTTCAGTTGTTGTTCCATAAATTCCCGGAGCCATGCCAATCAAGATAATATCGGCTTGCTTGCTAACTTCCCTGAGTGCTAATTCGGCTGCACTATTAGGAACAGGTCTTTTGTCACCAACAACAAAATACGATGTAATAAGTGGATCACCACCGTTGAAGACCACTGGTAAATTAACCGAGCCATTTGAAACAGTCCAGGCAAATTCAGTACCTGCTCCAACAATTTTAAAAAATCTCATGCCACCGGTTAATGTTTGATCATTTACGATGCCGCCGTTTACTTTGAATACCATTTTGTAATCTCCTACAATGTTATTTGTATTTATCACGATACAGAAATTTTAGCCAACAAAAAAGCAGCTCGAAGCTGCTTTTCTGAACTGCCGTAATCCTGTTCGGATTAAACTGTGACTGGATACCAGCCTGCTGTACCAGTTGGGCTGTTTGGTGGTGTTGCTCCAGATGTTGAACCTGGACCTGATACCAATGTACCGTTTGCGCCGGTGCCGTCTGGAAGAGCAGCGAACTGAGCAAAACGCATTTGATATGTAACCCATGTGTCAGTAACTCCGACTGTTGCGCCAAGCACGTTTGTAGGTGCGAGACCTGCTGTTGTCACCTTAGCTTGTGCTCCGGTAATTGCTGTACCTGCTGCAATAATGATACCATCTGTTAGGGGTGCGAACCAACCTTCAGCGTTACCTAGCATTACGTCGTATACAAGACCATCGAGCGTTACGCTAACGGCCAGAACAGTTGCGCGTGTTTCAAGTGTCTTTAGTGCCTGAACTAATACGCTTTCTACAACTGCGAAGCTAGAATCAGCTATAGTACCTACACCAGCTGGTGTTGCTGTGCCAAGAACCACTAAACCGCCTGCTGCAAGAGCCCTAATATCCCTATCGAATGTTAGCTTTACAAATGCAACCTTTCTTTCAACCCATACGCCCGAGTATGCTGCGCCATTTACTTTTTGTGTCATGATAAAAAATCTCCTTAAATTTGTGATGGGTTTATCCCATTCATAAACTTATTTATCATCTTGGAGAAAATATCTACTTATTTCGGGAGGATATTCGAATAATTTTCCCTGCGGCCAATCATAAAAGTTACCTGCTGCACGCTTCCATACACGCTCGCAATCAACCATTCCGTAATTATCTTTCACAGCCTGCATAAGTGTTTCCATGCTTTTGAATACATCGGCATTCTGTGCTGACGGAAATAAAACTCGTGCGATGGTTTGTGGGTCAGTATATGGACCGGCAAGAACGACATCCTCCTGCTTATGCTTCCAATGGCCGTGCTTATCCTTAACGCTATGTCTATTTACTTGAATGAAGCCATTTGAGCCCCATTTCCACCTAACAATTGTTCGTGGCTTAGACATATCTACGAGTACAGTATCCGGGCTGCTATATTCAAGTGGATGATATGTATTTAATTCTGAACAGATGGCAGCAAGCATAAGATTTCTATGCGCACCCTTATATTCGGATTCTGCATCCGAATAATGATAAAATTGCTTCCAGGACGCATCCCCGAACATGAAATCGATCTGTACAAATCCCGTGCGTGGTTGCGCCTCTTGTAGGTCTTCCTTGTACATGACAATGGGATACTTGAGGTGCAACATGTCACCATTACGAGCTACATTCTCCTTACCGAATGTCTCCTCTAAATTCTCTCTAAATGTGGGAATACCGTGCCCCCACCATGTGTCATCAACCACGAGGTCGATGTCTCCAGAATATTCGCGTTTTCCTGTTGATCCCAGTGTGTAATAGTTAAAGTCAAACGGCATCTCTAAGTCGTCAGACAACTTAGTCAGGGTAGGTGTAATTTCAGATTCGTGAATTGTGCCACAGCCGGGGACGGCTGTGCCTCCCAAGTCAGTGGGCGTGCTGATGTATTTTAATTTCATTTATCAATTAGTTGATTTAGACTGATATCTATTTGGCTGAGTAGATCATCGTAATGCTTACGTGATCTCATTCCTTTCTTCCAAGATTGTAGAACCTGATTCTTAATTCTGGTAATATTCAAATCCTGTGGTTTAGCCTGTATGCTATTCAACAGTTTAATAAAACTGTCTGAATTTAGGACATCATTTAATGTTACTACCTCGTCGAGTCTCATGTCAAGTTCGCCTAATTGTTTTCCTACCAATACTCTGAGTAAATCTTCTTTGGATTGTGCTTGTAACGAAGCTTCTTGAAGATCATAGATTCTCTCAAAAGCTTGTGCAAACGTCTGGAGTGTCCTCTGCTTAATCGCATTCTCGAATACTCTGTGTCTATCTCCACCGGTGGACGCGGCTGTTTCTTTCTCATATTTATCTAATTCCTTTATGAGAAGTTCTTCTCTTTGTTCAAGTAGATGCAACCAATAATTACGGACATTTGTAAAATCAACATTCGCCGAAATATTAGTTATACGTTCCTCATTTATCGACCCGGCCTTTCTTAAATAATTCTTAGCCTGGATAGTGCCAAGCTCGGGGTGGCCTATAGCTGTTGCCATTGAAATATATGTACTTGCTAAGAAACTATGGTCGCCGTCAATGCCTTTAGCACTCTCGGATATCCTATTTCTATATGCCCATGCTGATTCGCGAACCTTACCAAAAACATCTTTATCAACAAGTTTTACCATCCTACCAGTGATTTCGTTGCGTAAAACTACACCTTCTATCCAACCACCTTCTTCAACCAATGGGCCGAATATACTTGATGTATTTCTTACAAAATTATTAAGTAAGACTTCCTTTAATGGAAGAATATGTTTTGTTTCCAATTCCTGACTAATTTCTAGCTTACGCTCTTTTAGATATTCCTTCGTCTGCTTCCATGTTCCGGATTCTACCCATTCTGGAATTTTATTTAAAGGAGTCTCAAGTATTACGCCGAGTGTCTGCTTACAAGTCGAATCCACTATGTTTAGGTATTTTTTCATCTCCGAGACATATTGTCTAATCAATCTTGAGTCATATTTCTTTTCAATGATTGGGACTCGGGCAAATTTCCATATATTTGTTTCTTCTCTAAGCACAATACTTTTTCCGTCGTCAGTAAAAGGCGACACAAGGGAAACGGAAACCGCCTGACCATCAAGCTTTTGCTTCAAACGATCAATATTCACGGCTCCCTCGGTAGTGCGTAGGAAGATTAGATAGTTTGTATCCGCAGAATACGGTACAACATTTGGCAGTTCTCCGTATAAAACTTCCGCCTCAACTTGATCACCGGGTCGCAGACCAGCGCCTCTTAGGACAGGCAACATCTGTTCCAATAATTTGTGTGTAGAACGCATGTATGTTGAAGAGAATGTTATGCCATAATCCCCTTCATTATAAATTCTTATTCCACCCTTAGTCTCACGACTTGTGTAGAATCCATTTTCATCAATACCAAACAATATTTGAGCACCATCTACCTTCTCAGTTATCTGAAAATTAGGTAGATTGATAAGAATTTCTATAATCTCATCAGCAGGTATATCCTCAATATGAGATATTCCACGAGATACTTCTGTTAGTCTCATTTTCTTTGACGGCCAAGTTGTGTTTGTTCCTCTTGCTTAATAAGATATATTCTAGCAGTACGCTCTTCTTGTATCATGGATGTAAATATCTGTCTAACATCTTCATTTGTTGCCCTTTGACCGAGCCAGCCTTTCTTCTGTTCTTTCTCTAACCCTAATTCGTCAGCAAATTCGTGTTCTAAGAAGGATCTTAAACCTTTAGCCAATCCGTGCTTCTTAGCTATGTCAGCAACTTTTTGCACCTGCTCACTTGCAACAGGGGCGTCTTGTACATCATCATATTCATCATTATTATCAGTCTTAAAGACTTGAGCAAATACCTTATTAATCTCTTTTTCATCATATCCGAACTTTAACAGTATACGCTTAATATCGTTTGTGTCATCCGAATATCCATCGGATCCATCGGGTTCAAGACCCTTTGCCCAGGCTTGTCTTAAATCTTCAACATCAATTTTCTCTTTCTGATGCCCCTTAAACATTTTCCCAAGCAATCCCGTTGGCTTGCTTCGCAAATATGCAGCATCCTTGAATACTTCTTCGGCATCGGATCTGTTAATGATTGACTCAGAAAGATTAGGCTCTGCCAATGCCCTCCACAATGCTTTTCTCTGAGAAGGTGTCATAACTTCTCTAACCATCTGCTTCAATTTTCGCATATATTCTTGCTTTTGACCAACAACTTCCTCTGGAGAAGGTTCTTCTGGCGCTGGTTCCTCTGGTTCAGCCTTTGGCGTCAACAGAATTTTAAAAATTTGCTTGATGTCATCTTCATTTAATTCGGCACCTTGGCGATCGTAAAAAGCTTCCCTTAGGCGTTCCGGATCCTGGCCAGGCCCCTTATATTTAAATCTCGGCTTTTTCTTTTGAGTTAAGGCAGGTGGTTGTGCTGGTTCCTGTCTGGGTTCCTTAAATGGAATATCCTCAGCATTATCGTTTGAATATTTCTTTGCGGCCGGAGTGGCGGGTGTAGCTGGTTCTTGTGTTGAAATATTAGAAGATTTTGGTGCACCTAATGCCGGGGTGTTAGACTGTTCAGGTCCACCTAATGCTTTAGGTTTTCCAGTATCTTGATTTTTAGAACCCACAACCGCTTTGATTGCTGCCCTTACATCTTCCTCGTCAAAGTCAGTGAGGCGTACAACGAATCTAATTAATTCTTGTACATTAGGATTTCTATTGTATTTGAGGCGGCCAGTTTTAGGATCTGATTGCCTATCGACAATCTTATTAATCTTTAGAAACTCAATCCATTGCCTGGTTAAGGAAGTTATGTTAGTTGCCATCGACGTCTTCATCTCCTTCGCATCCAGTCTTAATTCGCTTTACCATTCTAGTAAAACGGTTAGGATCGGCACCGCGAATGCTGGAGACAAAACGTTTCTTCAAAGCTTCGGCTTCTTCAGCTGTAAAAGCTTCATCAATTGATTCTAACAGATTAATAGCCGAAACTATAATATGTTGCGCTCTAGCTTCGATGAGATCTTCTTTACTCTTTTGAGGAACATAGGTGCTAATTTCCTCTAGAATGGATCTGCTTCTGCGATTAATGGACAAGTTATAATCTCCGATTACTTTTCTATATTTATCTATTAATCAGCTTTGATAGGTATTTTGTTTACTTGCGGGCTTTCTGCATTTCGCGCACAAGTGCGGCACCGACTAATACCTCGGATTTGCCGCTAATTTGTGTTGTAGAGGTAATTTCTCCGGATTCTGGATCAACCTTTTCTCCTGATTTTACAATACTTCTTTTCTTCAGTTGGGCATATATATCTTTTGTCGTTGCTGCCACAGCATTGTCCTCACCTTCTTCTAGATCAGAAATACGCAAACTCTTGTTATTGAATGCTAAATCAACCTTAGATCCAACACCCGAACTGGAACGTGTCTTAATAAACTGAATTTGATATCTTCCACTTTCCTTCATCGAGGCACTTGTAAAAATGCCAATTACGTTATCTGCTGTATTGACCTTAGAAATACCACCTGCAATATGACTTGGATCATATTCAATTTCTTCGTATGATCCACGGTTCAATTGTGATGCCGAAACGGTGACCATGTTTAATTCAACTGCCAAATTACGCAATTCTTCTGTTACATATTTGTCCTTAACGAACAAATTTTCTGCAGATATCTTTGTACTCATTGGCATCATTAGGTCAAGGTAATCAACTAAAATACAATCTACCTTGATTTTCTTAGATATCTCATATTCTTTAATATATGCACGAATATCATTAGCAGTACAACCATTCTTTAGTTGCTTTATCTGAAGTTCGCCCTTACTCTTTTGTTGTGATGCTCTAATCTTAATATGAACATCATCAATGCTACGCATTACCTCGCGTGTTTCTATGCCCAAGTGCATGGCATCGACTCGCATTGAACTTAGAGCCTCGCTTAATTCGAGTGAAAGATATACTACATTTAATCCGGCTGTTGCCCAGTTCACTGCAAGATTCTGTAAGAACAACGACTTACCTGCACCAGATTGGCCTGCGAAAATTGTTATTTCACCTTTATTAAATCCTCCATATAGCTTTTCATCGACGGTCTTCCATCCCGTTGATACCTGCCCTTTCCCTTCTCGAATTGCTTCAAGTCTGGCCTTTGGATTTGCATAATAGTCAGTCCCAAGGTCTTTGACAAGAGCAATTTGGACCGCCGCTTTGATAGTTGCTTCAACTTCCCCATATCGTCCCTCATCTAATAAGTTTGGTGAGCCTAAAATTGCGTCACGCAGTGCTTTATGTCTACAAAATTTCTCAAATTCTCGCAGAAACCAATTCTCGTGAGTTGCTGCCTCAACTTCCATAATATCGATATCTTTTTTTGTTAATGCCTTAATCTGTTGTAATGATGGAATATCTGAAAAATCTACACTATAACCCTCAATGAAAGCTACGGTATCTCTATTCTGCTTATCATCAAAATAATCTGATTTTAGAATACCTTTACAACGAACAAATAGGTCAGGCCTGCTCATCATAAAACTGATAAACAGATCTTCTACATCCTTGCTGTAGTCATTAATTTCGCTTGCGTTTTCGTTCATTCTGCTGAATATCCCATGTTAATTGTATCTTTTCTTTCCCAGATACCGCGGTAGAAATAATAGAGTGAGTAGTTAATAGCCTTCCGTAGATTTCAGATGCCTTTGCAGCATCCTTTATGTCAGATTCCCACTTTGGAAATGCTACAGACCAGTTATTCTCAATTGCAACTTCAACTAAGTCCCAACCCTTCTTATCTCTATCAGGACACACAATCACTTGTTTCTGTAAACGATTGATAATATCTACCTTTGCTTGTCCAATCTCGCCCAATGTACTTATACCATCTACACACCACGCATCTAATACACCTTCATTGACGAGCACGTATTTACGCGACCAACCTTGTTGTGGGTCAAGGTTATAGACAAAGTCTGTTGGTGATTGTTGATAGTATTTGGGGATGCTCTTATCAGGTGTATCATAGCATAAACGTGCGGTAAATCCTACAATATTGTGCTTATAATAATAAGGTATGATTAGTCTCTGATTCAAGTTATGTGTTCTATCGGGCGACCAGTAAAATTGATCTAAATCATATATATGCCTATCCATAGCATAATTGACAACTCTTAGAAATTGTGGATCGGATAAACCGTTCTCAAGCCATTCTGTAATTCGTAATGAATCTTTAGGTAGATCGACCGTTTTCCATTTCTGAAACAACGATTTTAGTTTGCTCTCAGCATCTACCTCATTATCTCCATCCCTAACCTCGTGTATTTTATTCTTCTCTTTAAAGATTTCAAATTCAATCTGTTTTATAAATTCTTCATTTACATGAATTTGACGAAGAAAGAATTTCATAGACTTCGATAATTCTTTGCCTTCTGTATATCCAGCAGAAAATCCGCAATTGAAACAATTCATTGCTATAGATTGCGGGTTAAACTGAATTCCAAAGCGATTACGTGTGTCTTTGCCGTGTCCTTGTGTATGACACAACATGCAGTGACGTTTGTTCCAATTCTTTGGTGCTTGTTTCAGTGGTCCGATATTTGAACGGATAGCATCGGTAAGTAATTCGAGGATCATTGAGATACTATAACAGATTCTATTAAGAAAATCAAGTTATGTTCTAATGTTAGCGGTATAATTGTTTCTCGTTAGCAAACTTAGCAACATAGTTAGGATTGTAATCGCCACGCTGAAATGCTGTTAGTCCAACATTATACGCATGTACAGCATCTTCTCTACTGTTCAAATGTCTATTATATTTCGAAAGTATGTCCGATGATGCTGAAATTTGTTTCTCAATATCACCTTTAAGATCTCCTGCATCGAGACCCCAGACATTTGGTCGAATTTGTGTAAGACCGACTGCCGGATCGGATTGTAATCCAGATATTGCCTGAGGATTAAAACTACTTTCTATCCCGATAATTGCTAATAAATCATCAACTCTCGGAAAGTATTTCTTTTCGTGTTTTTTAGCAAGAGTCACAATTTCACTGGCTAAATCGTAATTAATGTTATATTTCTTAACTACTATATCTGTAAGTTTCTTTAGTTTAGGATCTAATGCTTTCTTTTCGGGTGCTGGTTGTTCTTTTTCGGGTGCTGGGTGTTCTTTCTTAGTTGCCACAGGTTCGGTTGTTGGTGCGCGATTTTGCGATGGCATTGGAAGATTAGAACCGCCCATACCAGTGGCTAATGCCAATGCTCCGGCGGCCATAGCTCTCTTAACATCAATCTCATCTAATTGCTGTTCTTTTACCGGAGCAAATTCAACTAATCTCATGTTCTAACAATCAATTTTGCTAATACACCCGGATCAAGGACTTCCTGACTTGGGAAATATCTAAACTTCAACCACATGAAATTCGCTGCAAATGTCCAGGCCTGTGTGCCAGTATAACCGATAAATTGAATATCTTGCGACATAGATGATGGGAAAATTTTGAACCAACGCTTATCGTTTAGATACGGATTTGGTGTTTCCTCAAGTGTACCCCAACATTCTAACACTCCGGTAAAATTCAATGTATAGGTAGAAAAAGATTGTACAGAATCAATGTGATTCAATACTCGTCCACCCGGAATTCTTTCTGAATAAAAACACGGTGCTGGTGGTCCAAATGTTGGCATGATAATATCGGGTGTCCAATTTTCCGGAAGTATTGTAATACTTGGTGCAGGTGCTTTGAATGCTTGTTCTGTAATTTCAATCTGCAATGCTACATCATCGTTCATATTACTATAGAGTGGCTTCTCTACATAATAATCAGGAACATTAGAAACAAACTCCTGTGTTCTAATCAATACCATTTCATAAAGTCCTGCGTGGACAAGTGCTATATCTCCGCCATCTAATTCTAATGTAATAATGCCTTTAGCTGGTCCAAGACGACAAAGTTTTTCTAATACAACCATTCTATTATCAGGGTCAATAATTCGCGCATAGACCTGCTGATCGCAGGCAACATCTTGAGGAATTCTATCAGGTCCCAATACTCTAAAGATTAGTTTGTTATCTATTCCCTTGTGGGCCTTCAATTGTGTATTATTGTTCATTGGTCCATTATCCTTGCATGAGCAAAAGGTGTCGCCCACAGACAGAAGCTGCCACACGTGGTCATAAAGATACATTTTGTGAAAAGTGACGTCCATCTATACCTGCCTTTTCTATATTTATCACTCTTCGCACCAAAAAAAGTTTCATCCAATAAAGAAGAACATAAATAACATCGTATGATAAACCTTGACAATATCAAAGAAAAATTCCCCTTTCTCAGCGGACTGAGGTGCCAAAATCACGAATATATTGGCATTATTCAAAATTCTGATGATA
>Ga0315278_10001379_pt1 | contig 21298 bp, 12 predicted proteins | sample YL17G06_0_MG_FD_203880 | JGI IMG/M metagenome (GOLD analysis project Ga0315278, IMG submission 203880) | Sediment microbial communities from Yellowstone Lake, YNP, Wyoming, USA - YL17G06_0 | ecosystem: Environmental > Aquatic > Freshwater > Lake > Sediment | place: USA: Wyoming | collected... | reverse complement strand
CTTTGCTCACGAGGGCATCGGGACTACCCTGGATGCGGGTACTCATGCAGATCGTGTCCGGGAACTTGTCCAACCGTTTCGGAGGTACGAGAAGTTCCAGAGAATGCGTGCGTTGGTCGCCAAGAATCACCAAGGGTATTCGGCAGAGTTCCGGACAGTTCTTGCCGTGCTGTGTGGACGGCTCGAGGGCCGGCTTCAGACGGCTCAGCCAGTGAGCATTTCCCCAACCACTCTTATCCCGTCAGCGTGGGAGTCTGCACCCGACGCGGTGGAAGCAGCACAGCCAGCGCGCGCACTGGAAGCCAAGGCAGGTGAATCGGCCAGTGACACGCCCAGCACCTTGTGATCGCCCCCACTTTGAGTGGTTGAGAGTCCACGTGCTGAGGAAAACTGCTGGACATGCCAGTCATTTCGAGATCAAAGATGGCGACTGAGGGACGCGGAGCGCTGCCATCGAGCGACGCCTCCCACATCCTGGGCGCTCGAGCCGGCAAGCTGGAACCTTGCCAAAACCCGCGAACTTTCCCCTAGAGGTGAAGCCTCGCAAATCGCTCGAAGGAGCGGTCGTAGGAGCGTTCGACCTCGGGTGGGAAGGCGCACGCGGGGAGCTCGCGGCTCTCAAGATGATGGTGCAGGCACTCGCAGCAGCGGCCCTTCCGCGGGCAGTCCGGCCAGGTGCACGGGCAGCGTGCCAGGTTCTCTTGAAGATGCAAGCAGTCAGCCACGGGGGTGCTCCTTTCTCTCTCCATGCGCCGGCTCGAACGCCCGCGCGACGAGATCGTAGCCGCGCGACCCGGTGATCTTCGCCTGGACGAACAAACCAGGGCGAAGGCCGTCGCCGCGAAGGTAGGTAGCTCCGTCGACGTCGGGGGCCTGGGTTCTGGAGCGGGCGATCCAGACGCCGCGCTCGGCCGACGGACGGTCGACGACCACTTCCAGGACCTCGCCACGCATCGCCCGATTCCTCTCGAAGGCGATCTCCTGCTGGGCGAGCATAAGATCGCGAAGGCGCCGCGACTTCGCGCGTTCGGAGATCTGCTCGGGAAGGCGTACCGCGGGCGTCCCCTCCTCGCGCGAGTAGGCAAAGGCACCGAGATGGTCGAAGCGGAGCTCTCTTGCCAAGCGAAGCAACTCGTTGAACTCCGCACGCGTCTCGCCGGGAAAGCCGACGAGGAAGGTTGTCCGGATCGCGATCCCTGGCACGGCCGAGCGCAGGGCGCCGATCAGGGCGAGGCACTGCTCCTGGGTCACGCGTCGCTTCATGCGGCGGAGGATCCGGTCGGAGAGGTGCTGGAGGGGGACGTCGACGTACGGGCAGAGCTTGGAAAGTGAGACATACGCGTCGACGAGTTCTTGAGTGAAGTGGGCCGGATGGGTGTACAGAAGCCGTATCCAGTGCACACGAGGGATCTCGTCGAGGCGGGCGAGAAGCTCATGGATGCGGATCTCGTTCGGGAGATCCGTCCCGTAGAGGGTCGTGTCCTGGCCGATCACGACGAGCTCGCGCACTCCGCCGGCGACCAAGCGCCTGGCCTCATCCAGGATCTCTTGCGACGGCCGGCTCGCAAACCCGCCGCGGATCAAGGGGATCGCGCAGTAGCTGCAGCGGTTGTCACAGCCCTCGGAGATGCGGAGGTAGGCCGTGTGACGCGGGGTCACGAGGAGTCGGCCCGGGTCGCCCTTGTCGGGCAGGACGAGCCCGCAAGCGGCGACAACCGCATCCTGCTGGTGAATCCCAAAGACCGCGTCGACCTCTGGGAATCCCTCACGCAGGTCTTCGGCGTAGCGCTCGGCGAGGCAGCCCATGACGACGAGCTTCCGGCAGGAGCCCTCCTCCCTGAGACGCGAGTACTCGACGATCGCCTCGATCGATTCCTCTTTCGCCGGCCGGATGAACCCGCAGGTATTGACGACGATGACGTCCGCGTCCTCCGGCGCTGCACCAACGATCGCGCCGGCCGCGGCAAGCTTCGCCAAGAGCCTTTCTGAGTCCACGAGGTTCTTCGCGCAGCCCAGGCTCGCCAGGTGCACGCGGGGACGATCCGTGCCACGGGATCCTCGCTTGGGATTCGCTGTTCGTTTCGTAGCCGTCACCGATCTCCTCCCCATGGCGAAGATCATACTGCCGCCGGTGCTCGTCGGCCTCCGGGCACGTCGGGGGAGCGACCGCGCGAAGGAGCGACACGAGCACTTGGCCTAGTCCATCGCTTTGCGAATGGCCGTTGCCCCAGAACCCGCGCGCCTTTACCATCCTTCCCTCACCTGGGGGAGGATCCCGTACGACATGACCAACAACCGCTTTCGAGGACTGGGCACGTTTTCTGCGATCTGGGCCGGCCAGACCCTTTCCTTGCTTGGCACTGGCATGACCCAGTTTGCCATGACGATCTGGGCGTGGCAGAAGACGGGCCAGGCCACAGCTCTCGCCTTGGTGGGCGTCTGCGCGTTCGCTCCGGCCATCCTCGTCAGCCCACTCGCCGGGGCGATCGTCGACCGGTCCAACCGCAAGCTCCTGATGATCCTCTCCGACCTCGCGGCAGGCCTGGGCACCCTGGCCATCCTCATCCTCTACCTAACCGGAAGACTTGAGATCTGGCATCTGTACGGGGCGGTCGCCTTCGCTGGGACGTTCGGCGCGTTCCAGTTTCCCGCCTACTCCTCAACGATCAGCGTCCTGGTCGACAAGTCGCAGTACGCTCGGGCGAGCGCCATGATGTCGCTCGCCGGCTCGATCTCCGGCGTGTTCGCACCGATCGCGGCGGGGATCCTGCTTTTCCCGATCGGAGTCGGGGGAATCATGGTCGTCGACCTGGCCACCCTTGTGACCGCGGTCGGGATCCTCGTGGTCGCACGTATCCCTCGGCCCGCGCCCACACCCGAGGGACAGAAGGGCCGCGGGAGTCTCTTCCGCGAAGCCTCCTACGGGTTTGGCTACATCTTCGCGCGCCGCGGCCTGCTCGGGCTCTTGTCCATGTTCTTCCTGTTCAACGTCACCACGACCTTCGGGTTCACCGTGCTCGCGCCGATGATCCTCTCCCGGACAGCCAATAACCAGCTCATCCTCGGGAGCGTCCAGTCGGCCGCCGGGATCGGAGGGATCGTCGGCGGGGTCTTGCTCAGCCTGTGGGGAGGGCCCAAATCGCGCGTGAACGGAGTCCTCGCCGGCTGCGCCCTGGGCGGGCTGGTCGGGCTCGCGGGCCTGGGCCTGGGGAGAGCGCTTCCCTTCTGGGCCGCTGCCTCGTTCCTCGCCGCGATGATCTTCCCCACGGTGAACGCCTCCAGCCAGTCGATCTGGCAATCGAAGGTCCCGCCGGACCTGCAGGGACGTGTCTTCTCCGTGCGGCTGATGATGGCTCAGTTTGGCACCCCTCTCGCCATGCTCCTCGCCGGCCCGCTCGCCGACCGGGTGTTCGAGCCCGCCTTGCGGCAAGGGGGAGCGCTCACCGGCGTGTTCGGCCCGGTCGTGGGGGTCGGGCCGGGAGCCGGGATGTCCCTCATGCTGGTCTTCGCAGGGATCTTGGCCGCGGTCGCTGCCCTCGCCGCCTACCTCTACCGCCCCCTGCGTACCGTCGAGACCACGATCCCCGATCACGACGCGGCCGCTGTCGGAGTGGCGCCAGCCACTGAGTCGCAAAGCGACGCCATTGGGAGCTTGTAGACGCCTGCCAAGCCCCTTGCCCGATCGGATAAGCTTCCCGGGGTCGCCTCAGGAATAGCCAGGAGGACCTACCGATGAGCTATCGACTCGAACCGATGGCGGAACCGCATCGCAAGCAGGTCGTCGACCTCTACAACCACTACGTCGAGACGAGCTTCGCCGCCTACCCGGAAACCTCGGCTCCCTATGCGCTCTTCGACCGCTTCCTCGCCATCACGCGCGGCTATCCTGCCCTCGTGGCAACAAGCGAGAGAACGGGAGAAGTCGTCGGGTTCGCGTTCCTCCACCCCTACCACCCCGCGACAAGCTTCAACCGCACGGCTGAGATCACCTACTTCCTCTCTCCGGCGCACACTCGCCAGGGGCTTGGCACCCTCTTCCTCCAGAGCCTCGAGGAGGCGGCTCGACCACTCGGGGTGGATTGCCTCTTGGCCAACGTCTCGTCTCGAAATGAGGCCAGCCTCGAGTTTCACAGGAAACAGGGGTTCGTTGAGTGCGGCCGGTTTCGCGAGATCGGGCGGAAGCGCGGCGAAGACTTCGACATCGTCTGGTTCCAGAAGCGGCTCTAGTCCCTCTCTCTGGACCGCCCTGTGATTTGTGATGTGTGTCACTTAGTGACGTCCGTCACAAAACCCTATCCCACTTCGGTGCGACCCCCAGGCCGCGCCGCTCGTCTGGCGGCGCTTGTTCAGAGCTTGACGGCCCGCGTTGCTATCAGGCCTGGGAAGAATGCCGACGCGGGGTCGTCGGGGATCACGTCCTCGTAGAAGCCAGTGAGGACGAAACCCGCCTCGAGTTGGCCGGCGATCTGGTCCTCCAGGGTGTGACTCCATTCCAGCGGCGCGTCCTTCCCGAACAGCCGCTCGTGTTCCCCCTTGAACAAGCACAGGACGTCCGAATACGGAAGCGCGTGTTTGGCCCGAAGGATTCCTTCCTTGGCGAGGTCCGCATCGAACACGAACGCGACCGGATTGTCGAAGCCCGCCAGAAGGGTCCCGCCGCGACGCAGGACGCGGAAGGCCTCCTTCCACACGGCGCGCACGTTGGGGACAAAGCAGTTGGACACCGGGTGGACGATGAGGTCGAAGCTTTCGTCGGCAAAGAGCGAGAGGTCCGCCATGTCCCCTTGCACGAGCTCAAGGGAGAGCCCTTCACGCAGAGCGACGAGGCGATCCTGAGCCAGCTGTCTGGGCGAGTTGTCGAACACCGTCACCTTCGCCCCGGCCGCGGCGAGGATCGGCCCCTGTTGGCCGCCGCCTGAAGCGAGACACAGCACGTCCGCGTCGGCGAGGGACGGAAACCACGTCCTGGGCACCGGCCGCGTTGCAGTGAGAAGGATCTCCCACGTCCCACGACGGGCCGCGGCGATCGCCTCCGGCCCCACCGGGATCGTCCAACGATTGCCCTTCTCCACGTTCTTGTCCCAGGCGGCGCGGTTGGTGGCTCGGAAGTCCATCGTTTCCCCCTTGACTTGGAATCGAGGGACAGGATACTGCACGTCGTGCCGACGGCAATCTGCGTCGGGCGGAACCTGAGTGGAAGTCCAGTCCGGATGAATCTACCAAGCGTCCTCGCCGCCGCGGAGCCCCATCACGAGCCCCGGGCTCCGTGCGCGACCAAGACGGAGCAGGCGAAGAGCGACCATGACGAAGACTCCCCTCCCCGAGCCGACGCTTTCCTTGAGCCTCGAGCAGGCGCGGCGGTTCCTTCTCGCCCACCAGGGATTGCTCCCCCCGCGAGCTCTTGAGGGGAAGAGCGGGATCCTCGATTTCATCCGCCACGTCGGCTGCATCCAGTTTGACCCGATCGACCTGGTCGGCCGGAACCCCGACCTCGTCCTTCAGTCTCGCGTCGCCGGCTACAGTCCACGGCTCCTGGAGGAGCTTCTCTATTCTGATCGCGTTCTCGTCGACGGTTGGGACAAGATGGCGGCCATCTACTGCACTCTGGATTGGCCTTGCTTTGGCCGCCACCGCGACCTGATGCGCCGCCGGTACGGAGATCCCTTGAGTCCTCCGATGCAGGCTGTGCCCTTCGTTCTCGAGGCGATCCGCGAGCGCGGCCCTCTTAAGTCACACGACCTGGAGCACGAGGAGCGGATCGTGTGGTCTTGGGGACACCCCACCCGCCTGGTCCGCGCAACTCTAGAGGTTCTGAGCGCGATGGCCCACATCCACACCCACCACCGTGTCCGAAGCGTCCGCTACTTCGACCTCATCGAGCGCGTGCTCCCGGCGGAGATCCTCGCCGCAAGAGACCCCAACACCACAGAAGCAGCCTACCAGGATTGGCACGTGCTGCGGCGCGTCGGTGGACTCGGCCTCGCACCTTCGAGCGGCGCACCGGAGTACTGGTTGGGGATCCCGGGAGTGAAGACGGCGGAGGCGCGCAGGGCCGTGCTCGCGCACCTGGTCGAACAGGACCGACTCGTCGCCGTCCGCGTCGAAGGCGCTCCGAGACGGACCTTCTTCCTCCGCTCCCAGGATCTCCCCACCCTGGCCAAGACCGAGGAGGTCGAGGCGGAACCCTCGGCCGCCTTCCTCGCGCCTCTGGACAACCTGTGCTGGGACCGAGAGCTCTTGAGAGAGATCTTCGATTTCGACTACTGTTGGGAGGTGTACAAACCTGCGAGCGTTCGCCGATACGGGTACTACGTGCTCCCAGTCCTGTGCGGCGACCGGTTCGTGGCGCGCTGTGAGCCAAGGTTCGACAAGAAGACTCAAACGCTCATGGTCGCGGGCTGGTGGTGGGAGAAGGGGATCCGGCCCAACGCAAGCATGCGGCAGGCCCTTGTAGCTTCCCTGAGTGCCTTCGCGCGCTACCTTGAGGCAGAGGATGTCCGCCTGGCAGAGGCCCTCGCGGGCGACAACTTCCTGCGATCCGTCCTTCCGCCCGATCGGTCCACCCGAGCACCCGCCAAGAGCCGGATGAAGACGACCGGGGAGGCTCGTCGCCCTCGTCCCCCAACGTCGCTTTCGGGGTCGGCTAGAGGCGAGTGAAGTCCACCGCCTCGGAGCGGACGAGGCCGACTCCCAGCTCCTTCCAGGACGCGGCGAACTCCGCGATGATCTCGCGAGCGGTCTTACCTGCGGGGTCCCCGCTGACGCAGGCGTTCGCGTCCTCCACCACGGTGACGTCATAGCCGAGCGCCTTGGCATGAGTGGCGGCCGCGTTCAGGCAGCCGTTCGTCGCTAGGCCGCACAGGACGAGATGCCTTATCCCCAGGCTCTTGAGCTCGGCGTCAAAGGACGTCCCGACGAACGCATCGCCGTAGAGCTTGCGCGTCACCGGCTCCCCCGCGCGCGGGGCGATCCTCGGGTGCGTGGGGAGCAGGTCCTCCAAAGGCCGCTCCGCCCCAAATCCGACGTGCTCGACGTAGAGGACTGGGACCTGCGCGCGCCGTGCCCGCTCGAGGAGCCCGCTCACCTTGTCCACGAGATCGTTCCCGTCCGTGGTGAGCATCGGCTCCGGCCCGAGAAACGCGGATTGCACGTCGATCACGACCAAGGCTGCCTGCTTCTTCATCGTCCCTCCTTTGAACCGCTCTGCCTGGCTGAGGCAGGGCGGTCCGGCCTTCTGGGCCGCCCGTTTCGAACCCCATGTAGCGATGCACCAGTCTAGTGTCGCCGCGCGGGCTTCGAAGATCCAACTGGCATTGCAGGCCAACCACCCATGTGCCCGCGGCTGGCTCTTGCGGCCCCGGCCCGACTCCTTCTCGGTCGCTCCTCGCTCTACTTGATCCCCATCTTCTTCGTCGCCACCGGCTCGGGCATCATGAGCGCGATCGATTGGTCGGCAGTCATCCCGCGCTCGTCGGCGAGCGTGATCAAGAGGGCGTGCACGATGGCGAGGTGCGCGGCCTGGATCTTGCTCGACGAGGGCCCTTCAGGCTTGGCGTTGCTCTTGATGACGTAGTCCGCGGCGTGGCCGAGCGGCGTGTCGACGTTCTCCGTGATCGCGACGGTGGTTGCGCCCTTGGCGCGGGCCTTGGCGAGGGCGTCATACACGAAGCCCGTCCCGCCACTCGCGGAGATCCCCACCACGACGTCACCCGGGTTCACGGCCGCCATCATGTAGCGGGCCAGCCCGCTCTCCTCCTCCCCAAGACCCTTGGCGAACGTGACCGGCTGCGCGTCGGCGAAGTTGTTGGTGAAGACGAGAATGGGAACCCCCGTCTCCGTACCCTGCCCCGCCATCTCCATGGCGACCAGCGCGCTCGCCCCCGCGCCCGTCGCGACGACCTTGTGACCCGTGTCGATCGCGCGCTTGAGCACCTCGACAACCTCTTCCAGACTGGGAAGCGCCGTCTCGAGGGTGGCAAGGATCCCTTCCGCATCCTGTCTCAGGACCCGCGCAAGCTTCTCTCGTCGCGACGCACAACCGGAGAGGTCGACGCTCACCATCATCGGCTTGGACACGTCGATCACCTGCCCGACGGTGTCGATCAGGGTGTAGACACCGTAGGGATGGGCCTCGAACTCGAGCGTCGTGCCCGGCAGGCTACTGATCGCGAGAGTCTCGCCGGTGAGGCGAGCGATCAGGCTCGTCTTCCCGCTGTTGAACACGCCCAGGACGGCGATTCGGTCGCCGGGAGAAAACAACAGCCGGATCCGCGCTTCGACCTGGTCGATCCCGACTCCGCGGGTCATGGACGTGGGAGTGAGCTCCTCGCCCAGGGCGTCGGCGACGCGGCGCAGCTCCGCTTCGTCGACGAGGTCGGTCTTGTTGGCAACGCAGAAGTAGGGAAGCCCGGCTTCGGCTACGGCGTCCAGGAAGACCCGCAGCGTGCTCGGCTGCGGGTCGACGAGGTTGATCATCACGATGGCGGCATCGGGCCGAAATTGCTCAAAGGGCGTAGAGACCTTCTTCAATACGCGCTTGGTCATGATTCGTCCCCCTCCAGGAGGAGAGAAGGCTTCATTTCGAACCGCGACCGGGCTCGCAGGCGTCTTCTGCGCGAAGGCCAGGCAGGCATGCGTCGCCTGGGACCCGCGCAAACGGCTTCTCCGTCAGACAAAGACCGGTGCGACTCGTGCTGGCACGAGGGACCCGCTTGTCCCGCCGGTCACCCGGCGGCTTTCGCGGGTCGCCTCACCCGTGTTGGGAAAGAGAAGGACTGTGCCGGCCCTGGAGGCATCCGCTGATCTCTCGATCGTCCTCGGGTAGTATCCCGAGTGAGCCCCGTCTCGCAACGGGGAACCTCCTCCTCGTCAGCTGGGGTTTTCTTCCCAGCCCGTGCGCTGTCTTTCCCGGACTCGCTTTCCTCTCGCGCTGACCTCACCTCCTCACAGAGAGATCCTAGTCCGCCTCTCGCTTGCGTCAAGGCCAATTGGCCACCGGTGAGAGCGGGTCCGCCGCCGTGCCGTCTCCTCCCCGGACTTGCCCTCAGCTTCTGGCATTGCTAACATCGACACGATGAGCGTTTGACGCAGGCGACAGGAGGATGCACATGGGAAGAAGTGTCTTTACCGTCGTGGCTCTGGTTCTTCTTGTGGTGGGGACGTCCGGGCTGGCGCTGGGCGCGAGCCAACCCTCCCCGATCTGGTTTGGCGCGGGCGGCCCCATGCTGGGCCTCCTCCTCCCCGATCTCGGGGAAGTAGACACCTTCCTGGTGGACGCCGGGTTCGCGCAGATCGCGGGGCCGATCCTCGCCTTCGGCGGCGGAGGCCGGGGAGGATCGGTCGGCGGCCTCTCGTTTGGCGGGATGGGGTGGGGAGGAGACACCAGCTCTCGCCTCGAGGACAAGAAGGCTACTCTCTCCTACGGCTTCGGCGGATTCGATCTCGGAGTCGTCTTGGGGGGAAACGACCGCTCCTTCTTGACGATCGGCGCAGTCCTCGGAGGCGGCGCCACGGACCTCGAGCTGCGCCAGCTCCTAGCGGGGGAGGAATCCCTGTGCGGCGCGAGCCCCTGCCCTCGAGGGATCATCGTCGAGCCTGAGGGGTTTGACTTCGGATGCGCGTACGTCGGCCTTCTCCCCTACGTCAGCCTGGAGGTCCACCCCTTCGCTTGGATTGGGTTCAACGTCTACTTCGGCTACGTCCTTCCCATTCTCCGCTTCGACTGGGTGAGCCAGGCGGGAGTCTCCGTCCCACCCCTTGACCCCTCGGGGCCGTTCATCGGGTTCTCCATCGCGTTCGGCGGAGTCGCACAGGAGAAACGAGCGGAGAGCCGGGCGAACCAGACGACCCAGAGCACGCTCACGCTCGGCGCGAACGCCGCTCTAGCCATTCACAACAAGATCGGAAGCATCACCATCGCCTCCGAGGTCGGGTCCCCGGCTCAGACCGGCAGCTCCCGCGTGGTTCAGCTCATCGCCATCAAGCGCGCCTCAGGTCAAGCGGTTCTGGACAAGATCTCCGTGGATATCGTGCAGTCTGAGGCTGGGGTCGAGGTTCGCTCCCAGGGGCCGGACGGCTTCCCAGGAGCCTGGAGCGTGGACTACTTCGTGAAGGTCCCAGCGGGGTTGACCCTCGAGATTGAGCAGGGAGTCGGCGACATCGTTCTCTCTGACTTTTCCGGCTCTCTCGCGGTGAAGCTCGGCGTGGGCGAGGTCCAGGCCGAACGTATCACGGCCACGTCGGTGGTGGTTGAGATCGGGGCCGGGGACGTGAAGCTGCTCGACCTGGACAGCCAGAAGAGCGTGGTGAATAGCGGCACGGGGTCAATCGAAGTGACGCTGCGGCTCGACGCCTCGGTCACCGTGGCCGCTGCAACCGGCATCGGATCCGTGACCATCGCCCAGTTCCCCGGGATGCAGCTTGCCCTGCGCGGCTTCCTCGGACACGAAGCCGACGCCGTCCTGGGTACCGGGGCGGCCAGTCTGACGGCGAAGGTCGGAGTGGGGGAGATCCGCATCAGGCCGGTCACGCCGTAGAATCTGAAGGAGAGGCTTCGAAATACACGGCCCCGGGCGCCCCCTGGTCGAGCCGGGACGCCTACGGTGAGCGACTATCCGCCTGGGGACTTGGCCGGGCGTCAAGAGGAGGGCGAGGCCTGATGGGCCTCACCCTGCCCTACTCCCCAAACAGGTAGTACCAGAAGTCGAGACCGTACACGTTCCGCCACCACGCGCAGCCGGTCAAGCGGATGGCCTGCAGCAGATCGTTGGCACAGCTCTGGCGGTCTGCCAATTCTGCGCGGCGGTAGGACTCAAGCTCCTGAAGCAGCAACTCCAGTTGCCTATTCTGGAATTCGGCCTTTACGTCAGCGATGCGTCCTTCGCTCGTCAGCCTGGCGAGCGTCTGCTCCGCAAGACGCTCCAGGCAATCCTGCCACGACCAGAGGATCTCGTGCTCCACGATGTAGTCTTCGACCTCACCATCCGGGGCCTCGCCCGTGTAGGAAAGACCGCCGACACTGCTGAACCGGAACCGGGCGTAGTGCGTGCACGCCCAGGCCTCAATGGGCACGGCAAAGGACAGCAGGTTGTCACCCGGATTGAGCAGTCGACTGGTGAATACCTGTTCCCAGGGGTCCGCCCAATCGCCGTCGTCGTTGAAGTCGACCCAGGCGTCGAGGTAGCCCGTCGTGGAGGCGACGACCGCGACCTGGGCCGCGTTCCCCGGGACGAGCGGAGTTAGGAACCAGACGCCATCTTCGTCGTCTCTGCCATCCCGCAGGTCGTCCCCGAAGCAGAAGTCATCCGGATATCCGTCGCGGTCGCCGTCGACGTCCGCCCCCAGGAAGTGAACGCCGTCGATGATGTGCCGAGCCCCGTCATCCGTGAGAAGCGTTGGATACGGAGCAGGTGCGTCGCCGTAGTCGAGAGAGACCTCGATGAGCATCCGCAGCACTGTGGTCTCATCCGCGTAGCCGAGGATGCGGCCGTCGCTGGTGAGGGGGAGAGTCGTCACGACGGGAGGGACCCGCACGGAGTGCTCTGCGTCGGCTGCGATCCAACTCTCGCCGTCCCAGTAGGGTCGAGGCCCGTGATCGAGGAAGGAGATGGTCTTCGTGCCATCGCACTTCTCCGCGACCCCGACCACCGTCACCATGTGGTAGCCAATTTGCCCTGCCCGCTCCCACCTGAAGGAGAGCTTCACGTCCTTTCCCAGCCGCAACGCCTCGTACAGCGCCTGAAAGTCTGGATTCTCAATAACAGAGGACGTAGTTACGCCTTCTCCAAAGCCCTGCTCGAGGTAGCGGTTCAGCCACTCCTCGCCTTGGAAGAGGCCGGCAAGGCTCGTCCCCGTGGCTGGGTCCGTCTCCATTTCCCGCGCCAGGTTGACGAGCAGCCAATCATCAAGCTCGTCGCTCGTGTAGCCAAGCGCCGCGGACATCTTCTGCGCCGTCCCGGTCTTGTCGAGCAGGAAGCGGACCGAATCCGTCACGGACGTGGGAACGCATTCGTTCTTTCCTTGGACGATGTCTGTCGTGCAGCCGTTTTGGGCCCATCTCTTCACTCCCGCCAAGCATACTTCCGGAAGTACGGGCACGGTCCGGTCAAGATCGACAGACGGTGGGGTGGGTGGCGTGGGTGGGGTCACCGGCTTGGGCTGCGGCGCTGGCTGGTCCTTGAGGACCAAGGTAACCTCCGGGTCGAACAGCAGTGGGCTGACGATCCCCTCCCCAGGGAGGTAGTCTTCGGTCTCCCCTCGCGCGAAGCCTCCCAGCGGTCCGCTGCCGTCCCATCCCACACCGCCGTAGAGTGCGCTTCTGATTGGGGCGGTCGTGAGTGTGGCGCGCGTCGCCGGGTGCTCGTAGAGCACAAACGGATCCAGAAGCTCAAACCTCGTGGCCACGATCTCCGTCCTCCCGACAAACACGATCGGGAGGTTCTGCACGATCCACTCCCGCTGGACCACGGTCCGGTCTCCACCTACGTAGTACGCGCAGAACCTGCCATCTTCGTTGAGGTCAGCCGCGACGTTCAGGTAGCGCACCGTCTTGTCGGCGTCCGTCGTGATAGGAATCGTGACTTCCGCAAGACCGATGCGCGCGCCGTTCGCCACCAGCGGCTGGATGGTGACGTACCCATCATCCTCATCTCTGTTCACGAGCTTCGCATCCAGCTCGACCGTCGTGTTCGGAGTCGAGCTTGACCCGATCCACTCGTGACTGACGTCCAGATGATACGGCCCGGTGAACCCGGGCGAACTTTGGGAGTTCCGGAGCGTCGGGAATCCTGGATCGGGAAGGTCCCCGAAGTCAGCGTCCTGGGCAGCCACTACCGGGCCCAGCCCAAAGACCAGACACATGGCGAGGATCAGAACCGCTCCAAGGGAGGCCTTGCTTCTCTTCCTGTGGTCGTCCATTTCGTCCTCCTCGGCATCCCTTACTGCCACACCTTTCCCTACCTCTTCTTCGGCCCAGCACCGATCGGGTAGCGATCCTGTAATGCATGTAGTATCGCTCCCTTGTACCTCCTCCCCTACTATGACACTACCGGAGCACACTTTCAAGCCTCAGGAATTACCCCACCATACGGCGGTCGGCATCGAGGTCCGCCGGGCCTCTTGGGGGTTCGCAAGAACCGTCTGAGAAGGGGCTACGCGAGGATAGAGAGCGCTCGCTTCGAGATGACGCAGGAAGTCATCGACGTGCAGAGGATCAAGAGCAAGACCGCCTGCTCGTTGTGGTCCCGCGACGGGCAGCCGCCGCGAGCCGGCCGACAAAGCGAGGCGCGGCCGTTCAGTCACCGCTTGGTGCAGGATCAGTAGGAGATGCGCCGCACCCACGCAAGGCAAGCCCGCCGAGGGCGGTCTCCTTGTACTTCTTGTCCATGTCCAGGCCAACCTGTTTCATCGTTGCCACGGCGCGGTCGAAGCTGATCTGGTGCTTGCCTGAGCCAAGGAGGGCCATGCTCGCCGCGTTCAGCGCGGTCACCGCCCCCACGGCGTTGCGCTCGATGCAGGGGATCTGAACCAGGCCGCACACCGGATCGCATGTCAACCCCAGGTGATGTTCCAGGGCCATCTCCGCGGCCGACTCGACCTGAAGGACGCTCCCTCCCAAGAGCTGGCAGGCGGCCGCGGCGGCCATAGCGCTCGCCGTCCCCACCTCCGCTTGGCAGCCAGCTTCCGCCCCGGATATCGAGGCGTTCCCCGCCACAACAAGGCCGACCAGGCCCGCGACGAGGAGCGCATCGTGCATCCTCTCCTCGGGGAGCAGGAAGCGCTCCTGGAGCATCAAGAGCGTGGCGGGCACGACGCCCGCGGACCCGCACGTCGGCGCCGTCACCACGCGGCCGCCGGCCGCGTTCTCTTCCGCGACAGCCAGCGCATACACCGCGGCGAGCGTGATCTCGCGGGAGACCACGTGCCACCGCCGCGGATCGCCCTCTAGCCGCTCGAGCATCTCCGGCGCGCGGCGCTCGAGTTGCAGACGGCCGGGCAGAACCCCTCCCGTGCGAAGCCCGCGCTCGATGGCTAGCGTCATGGCCGTCCACAGCGACGCGAGGCGCGACGCGATCTCGTCCCGCGACAGACCGTGCGCTCCTTCTTCGCTCTCCCGCACGAACTGCGCGAGATCAATCCCGCGCTCCAGGCAGGCCTCGAGCACCCCGCCCATAGTCAGGTCGGAGGCCCCTCGCACGGTGGCCGCATCCCCGAACGATCCGCCCGACACCGCCCCGCCGCCGATCGAGCGGTACTCCTCCTCAAGCAGGACCGTCCCATCCTCCCTTGCCGCTCTGAACCGCAGGGTATTGGGATGCGGCAGGTCGAGGGCTCCCGTGTCGAACGTGATGTCTCGATCGGGATCGAATTGCAGCACGAGGCCGTCCCGGATACCCCGGGCGGCTCGCACGGCCTGGTGGACCGCGTGAAGCGACGGACCGTCGACGCTCGCCGGGTCATATCCGGCGAGGCCCGCCGTGACCGCGAGGTCCGTGAGGTGCCCCTTCCCCGTGTAGGCGAGGCTGCCCAGAAGCGTGACCTGCACACGCGCCTCTCGAACCCCCCGCGCAAGCAGAAGGCTCCGGAAGTCGCGCGCGGCGCGCAGCGGACCCAGAGTATGCGAGGAGCTCGGGCCGACTCCTATCGAGAGAAGTGTGAACACGCTCGGCACGTTCATGGCACGTCCTTCTTGGGTCCTCCGTTCTTGCACCGCTCCAAGAGGACCCACCCCGGAAAAGAAAACCAGGCAGGACCAAGCTTCCCCTGGCCCCGCCTGGGCGTCCCTAGCGGGCGCTATCGTCCCAGCCCTCGAACACTTCTTCGAGCTCGAGGGGATTCTCTTCGACGACCTCTAGCACCGCGCCGCACTCGGGACAGCGCACCTGGCTATACAGTACGGCATCCGCCTGTGAAACCCGGACATCTGCTTCACACACCGGGCAGATTGCCTTCGGCATCTCTCCTCCCGGAGTCTGGACTACTTCTTGCCAGTCTTCTTGGTACCCCCGGCCTTCTTCTTGGAAAGCTCCATCCCTAGCCACCCCCTTCTCCGCGTCACCACCAGCGGACGCTCCGAACATAATGTGGAAGCCCATTGGAAGTCAAGAGGATGGTTTGGGACGTTTGTCCGTTCTCGATCTCGTAGGAGCGATTCACCAGTCCTAGACTCGATTCCGCGCCCATGCCACAAGAGCTGGCTCGCCCACCGCGTGCTGCCGCCGGATGCCTGGCCAATGACGGGACGCGCTGGTGCGGCTAGGATAGCTCGGCACAACGGCGCTCACACAAGGAGGTTTCGTGGAAAGCCCGTGTCGCGACCGCGGCCCCTCACATCTCCTTCGCATCCTGGGGGCCAGGAAGAGAGAGCGGGGGAACCACGGGAGATCCGGGCCGCGCGCGTGGGAGAGACGGTCGGCGTGAGGATGCGCGGGACGATCCTCGGGTTCGCCGCCATCGTCCTTTGGTCGACGAACGTTCCTGCAACGCGCGCCCTCTTGGAGAGACTCGGCACGCTCCCTGGCTCGGCGATCTCGCTCCTCCTCGCCGGCACCTGCCTCCTCCTTCTGACCACGGCCCAGGCCCGCGGCCTGGGATGGGCGAGGCAACTCTCGTGGCGCCACGTCGGCCTCTGCGGCCCCCTCTTCGTCCTCTACTTCGCGCTCCTGAACCCCGCCCTGGGTCTCGCCGGGACGCGGTCCGTGGCGATCGTGGCTGGGCTCATCAACTACCTCTGGCCGACTTTCGTCCTCGTCTTCTCGATCCCGCTACTCGGCGCGCGGCCGCGGACCCTATCGTTTCTCGGCGGGGTCGCAATGAGCCTCGGCGGAGTTGCCCTCGCCGCTTCGATCCAGTTTGCGGGCCTGGGGACTCCGGCCGAGTCTCTGGGAAGGAGCCTGTTCCCCTTTCTTCTCGCCTTCGCGGCAAGCGTCGTCTGGGGCGTCTACTCCAATCTCGCCAAGCGCTTCCCACAGCCCGTCTCCACCGGCGCCGTGGGGATCTTCCTCGTCGCGGCCGGGGCCGCACTTGCCTTGGTGAGCGCGGGCCGGTGGCATGACATCCAGTGGACGCTCGCCGCGACGCTCGAGCTCGCCTACGTCGCCGTCTTCCCTCTCGCCCTGGGCTATGCCCTGTGGGACATCGCCATGCGCGACGGGAACCTGGCCCTCGTCGGATCGGCCTCGAACCTGATCCCCATCCTTTCGACCGCGATCTCGGCCGCCTTGCTGGGCGTCCCCTTCCGCTCAGAGCTCCTCGGCGGAGCCGCGCTCGTCGTCCTGGGAGCGCTCCTCTCCCAAGCCGCATTTCGGAGCCGCAGGAAGTCGCTTCCTCCTGACAAGAGCAGGACCGGGGCTGCACGCGGGCCGCAGTAGTCGGCCTCGTCGCGCTGCAACCTGCGACTACACTGGACGGGGGCCGGCACAAGCTCGCGCTGACTGGTCAAGAGACGCGGTTCGAGTCCTCTCGGGCGTACAAGAAGGATTCACGATAGCACAGAAGAGCTTGTCCGCCACTAGCTCGGGTGGACCTCTGTTGGGACGGCTCGAAGCAGGCCGTCTTGGGACGGCAGCCCCTCTGCGACGTCCTTGCATCCCTTCATCCCGTTCCTAGCACTCAACCCGGACCGTTCTGGAGGGGACAGGCCATGGGGGGTATGATGTACTGCTGAGACAGGGCCTAACAGCTCGTAGGTGAGGAGCAGGGGCTACCAGGAGGCATGCTATGCGGTTCCGTGTTCTGGGATGGGTCCTTGTGCTCTGGTTGGGACTGACGTTGGTGGCGCCGATTCTCCTTGCCAGTGACTGTTCGCTCCCATACATCGACGAATTCGACAACCCTGCGAGTGGGTGGGAGCGCAAGGAAGAGGTCGCGGAGGGATGCGACTACATTGGTGGCGACTATGCCATCTGGTCCAACCTGTCCGCCATGCTCGTCTATCAGTGGGCACCCGTGTCTGTCTCGTGCGCCACGAGCTTCGTGATCGAAACAGCTGCTTACCTCCAGAAGGATGTCGTGACTGCATACTGCGGCATCGTCATCGAGTTTGGCTCCGACGATGCTTACTGGTTCAGGGTCGCCCCCCAAGGCCTGTTTGGTCTCGCCCACAGTCGAGACGGCGCGTCGCAGACCCCCTCGGTGCCGTGGACCAAGTGTCAGGTGATGCGACCCTCCCCGTCGAAGAACGACATCTCTGTCGTCGTGACTGCGACGACTGCTGCCTTGAGGGTGAATGGCACCACACTCATATCGATCAATCTTGAAGTTCAGAGCCCGTCTAGGGTCGGAGTCTTTGTCGGAGGGGCCTCTGAGAAGGACCGGGCTGAAGCTCGGTTCACTTCCTTTTCCGTCCGAGGAGCGACTGAACAAGACATAGTGGCTGCGCAGCCCGTCCCACCCTCCGAGGCAGCCTCGCCTGCTCTCCATGATCTCCCCTTTGCCGACACCTTCGATGACCCGCGCAGTGGGTGGCTCACCACCAGCAGTGAGTCTGGTAGCCTTCAGTACGTCGACGGCGCCTACTCCATGTCCGTCAAGGAAGCGCAGAGGGACTGGCCATCTTGGGCGCCACTCGCTAGTACCTGTCCGGCGAACTTCTCGGTGGAGGGAACGGCGTACGTGGCCTCGACCGCAAGAGACGCCACATCTGGTCTGCAGTGGGGACTTGGTCCCGACGACTTCTACTGGTTCAGAGTCTCAGCCGATGGCTACTACTCGGTCTACCAGAGACTGAAGGGTGTGTGGCAGGATGCCCTCGTCAAGTGGACAGTGAGTGAACAGATCCAACAGCAGTCCGGAGAGAATCACCTGCGTGTTGTCGTCGTAGGCGACGAAGCGATGATCGAGGTGAACGGGACAGCGCTGGGAGTTGTTCAGCTAGCCATGCCGGGACCCTACAAGGTGGGTATCGTTGGAGGGGCTCGCGATTCCGCGCCGGCGGAAGTCCGGTTCACCTCGTTCTCCGTCCGGGAAGGGACGAGCGCAGACGCAGCAGCCCTGGAGGCTGCGAAGCCCGTGGCTCCTGTCGTGCACGCCCTCCCGTTTACAGACAGCTTCGATGACCCCCGCAGTGGGTGGCTCGCGGTCAGCGGCGAGTCTGGGAGCCTTCAGTACATCGACGGTGCCTACTCCATGTCCGTCAAGCAGGCGAACCAGGTTTGGCCGTCGTGGGCGCCTCTGGCCAGCACCTGTCCGGCGAACTTCGTGGTAGAAGCGACGGCGTACGTCGCCTCTGGGGCGGGAGACGCCGAGTGCGGGCTGGGGTGGGGATGGGGAGTTGGAGACGAGGACTTCTACTCCTACTCCTGCTGGTTCACCGTGTCAGCCGAGGGTTCGTACCGCGTTAGGGAGAAGCAGGCGGGTACGTGGAAGACCGCCCTTCTGGACTGGACGAAGAGCGGAGAGATACTGCAGGGATCTGCGGAGAACCGGCTGCGGGTTGTCGTCGTGGGCAGCGAAGCGATGATCGAGGTGAACGGGAAGGCACTGGGAGTTGTCAAGCTAACCTGGCCAGGACCCTTCAAGGTTGGTATTGCGGCAGGGACTGGCGACGTGGCAGCCGCGGAAGTGCGGTTCACCTCATTCTCCGTTCGCGAAGGGACGAGCGCAGACACAGCAGCCCTGCAGGCTGCGAAGCCCGCACCTCCTGTCGTGCACAGTCTCCCGTTTGCGGACAGCTTCGATGACCCGCGCAGTGGGTGGCTCGTGGTCAGTAATGAGTCTGCGAGCCTTCAGTACGTCAACGGCACCTACTCCATGTCCCTGAAGGAAGCGCGGAAGGTCTGGTGGTCTTGGACCCCTCTCACGAGCACGTGTCCGGCGAACTTCTCGGTGGAAGCGACGGCGTACGTCGCCTCCGACACGAGAGATACCCAATATGGTCTAGTGTGGGGACTTGGCTCTGACGACCTCTATTTGTTCCGAGTGTCCGCTGATGGCTACTACTCCGTCGGCCAGAAACTGAAGGGTGTGTGGCAGGACGCTCTTGTCCAGTGGACCCAGAGCGCACAGATTCACCAAGGATCTGCGGAGAACCGGCTGCGGGTTGTCATCGTGGGCAACGAAGCGATGATCGAGGTGAACGGGACGGCACTGGGAGTTGTTCAGCTGACGATGCCAGGACCCTACAAGGTGGGTATTGCTGAGGGAACCGGCGATGTGGCACCCGCGGAGGTGCGGTTCACCGCGTTCTCCGTTCGGGAAGGGACGAGCGCAGACACAGCAGCCCTGCAAGCTGCGAAGCCCGCACCTCCTGTCGTGCACAGTCTTCCGTTTGCAGACAGCTTCGATGACCCGCGCAGTGGGTGGCTTACCACGAGCAGCGAGTCTGGGAGCCTTCAGTACATCGACGGTGCCTACTCCATGTCCGTCAAGCAGGCGAACCAGGTTTGGCCGTCGTGGGCGCCTCTGGCCAGCACCTGTCCGGCGAACTTCGTGGTAGAAGCGACGGCGTACGTCGCCTCTGGGGCGGGAGACGCCGAGTGCGGGCTGGGGTGGGGATGGGGAGTTGGAGACGAGGACTTCTACTCCTACTCCTGCTGGTTCACCGTGTCAGCCGAGGGTTCGTACCGCGTTAGGGAGAAGCAGGCGGGTACGTGGAAGACCACCCTTCTGGACTGGACGAAGAGCGGAGAGATACTGCAGGGATCTGCGGAGAACCGGCTGCGGGTTGTCGTCGTGGGCAACGAAGCGATGATCGAGGTGAACGGGACGGCACTGGGAGTTGTTCAGCTGACGATGCCAGGACCCTACAAGGTGGGTATTGCTGAGGAAACCGGCGATGTGGCACCCGCGGAAGTGCGGTTCACCTCATTCTCCGTTCGCGAAGGGACGAGCGCAGACACAGCAGCCCTGCAAGCTGCGAAGCCCGCACCTCCTGTCGTGCACAGTCTCCCGTTTGCGGACAGCTTCGATGACCCGCGCAGTGGGTGGCTCGTGGTCAGTAATGAGTCTGGCAGCCGGCAATACGTCAACGGCACCTACTCCATGTCCCTGAAGGAAGCGCAGATGAGCTGGCGGTCCTGGGCTCCTCTCGCCAGTACCTGCCCGGCGGACTTCTCGGTGGAAGCGACGGCGTACGTCGCTTCTACCACAAGAGATGCCCAGTGTGGTCTGGTGTGGGGACTCGGCTCTGACGACCTCTATTTGTTCCGAGTGTCCGCTGATGGCTACTACTCCGTTGGCCAGAAACTGAAGGGCGTGTGGCAGGATGCCCTCGTCAAGTGGACAGTGAGTGAACAGATCCAACAGCAGTCCGGAGAGAATCACCTGCGTGTTGTCGTCGTGGGCAACGAAGCGATGATCGAGGTGAACGGGACAGCGCTGGGAGTTGTTCAGCTGACGATGCCAGGACCCTACAAGGTGGGTATTGCTGAGGAAACCGGCGATGTGGCACCCGCGGAAGTGCGGTTCACCTCATTCTCCGTTCGGGAAGGGACGAGCGCAGACACGGCGGCTCTGCAGGCGGCGAAGCCCGCACCTCCCGTCGTGCACAGTCTCCCCTTCGCGGACAGCTTCGATGACCCGCGCAGTGGGTGGCTCACCGGCAGCAGCGAATCTGGGAGCCTTCAGTACGTCGACGGTGCCTATGCCATGTCCGTCAAGGAAGCGCAGAAGGTCAAGCGGTCTTGGGCTCCTCTCGCCAGCACCTGCCCGGCAAACTTCGTGGTGGAAGCGACGGCATACGTCAGTTCTGGCGCAAGAGACGCCGAGTGTTCGCTGATGTGGGGGGCTGGAAACGACGACTGCTACCTATTCACGGCCTCGGCTGATGGCTACTACTCCGTCGGCCAGGTACTGAAGGAGGGTGTGTGGCAGGATGCTCTTGTCAAGTGGACCCAGAGCGCACAGATTCACCAAGGATCTGCGGAGAACCGGCTGCGGGTTGTCGTCGTGGGCAGCGAAGCGATGATCGAGGTGAACGGGACGGCACTGGGAGTTGTTCAGCTGACGATGCCAGGACCCTACAAGGTGGGTATTGCTGAGGGAACCGGCGATGTGGCACCCGCGGAAGTGCGGTTCACCTCATTCTCCGTTCGGGAAGGGACGAGCGCAGACACGGCGGCTCTGCAGGCGGCGAAGCCCGCACCTCCTGTCGTGCACAGTCTCCCGTTTGCGGACAGCTTCGATGACCCGCGCAGTGGGTGGCTCGTGGTCAGTAATGAGTCTGGCAGCCGGCAATACGTCAACGGCACCTACTCCATGTCCCTGAAGGAAGCGCGGAAGGTCTGGTGGTCTTGGACCCCTCTCACGAGCACGTGTCCGGCGAACTTCTCGGTGGAAGCGACGGCGTACGTCGCCTCCGACA
>Ga0315278_10001377_pt1 | contig 21323 bp, 18 predicted proteins | sample YL17G06_0_MG_FD_203880 | JGI IMG/M metagenome (GOLD analysis project Ga0315278, IMG submission 203880) | Sediment microbial communities from Yellowstone Lake, YNP, Wyoming, USA - YL17G06_0 | ecosystem: Environmental > Aquatic > Freshwater > Lake > Sediment | place: USA: Wyoming | collected... | reverse complement strand
GCCGTGCGAGCCGCGCTGGCTGCCACTGATGAGGTGCCCACGGCCGTCGGGATCACGAATCAACGCGAAACCGCGGTCCTCTGGGATCGCGAGACGCTCGGATCGCCTCGCCGAGCGATCGTGTGGCAGGACCGGCGAACCGCGCCCGGGTGCGAGGAACTGCGCGCGGCCGGGCACGAACCGGCCGTCACCGCCGCAACCGGGCTCCGCCTCGATCCGTACTTCACCGGAACGAAGCTTCGCTGGATCGCTGAGCACGAACCACACACCTGGGCGCAGGTCACCAGTGGTCGCGTCGCCGTCGGCACGGTCGACTCCTATCTGATTGCGCGGATGACCCGTGGCCTCTCACACATCACGGATCACTCCAACGCGAGCCGAACGTTGCTGTACGACCTCGCACTGCGCAACTGGAGTCCGGCACTCTGCGACCTGTTCGGTGTGCCTATCGACGCGCTCCCCGAGATCGTCGCGTCGTACGGCCGCGTCGCAATGACCGACCCACGCACGTTCCAGGGTCTCGAGATCCCGATTGCTGGCATCGCGGGTGACCAACAAAGTGCACTGTTCGGCCAGGGCTGTTTCAACCCCGGTAGCAGCAAATGCACGTACGGTACGGGCGCTTTCGTACTCGTCAACACAGGCGACACACCCGCCTTCAGCGACACCGGGCTGTTAACGACTGTCGCTTGGGGTCATCCCGATGGGCGCATCGACTACGCCCTGGAGGGCTCCGTCTTCGTTGCGGGCGCGGCGGTGCAGTGGCTGCGCGACGGACTCGGTCTGATCTCCAGTTCGCAACAGACCGAAGAACTCGCGTCGTCGGTGCCGGACAGCGGTGGCGTCGTGTTCGTGCCCGCGTTGACAGGACTCGGCGCGCCGGCCTGGGACCCGTTCGCGCGCGGCATGATCATCGGAATCACACGCGGCACAACACGGGCCCACATCGTGCGCGCGACGTTGGAAGGGATCGCCTTCCAGGTATCTGACGTCGTGGACTTGTTCGTCGACGCCGGCCACAGGCAGATAGTCGAGTTGGCCGTGGATGGCGGCGCCGCGCAGAACAACTTGTTGTGCCAGATCCAGGCGGATCAACTTCAGATTCCGGTGTGCCGCACTTCGGTACTCGAGACCACCGGACTCGGCGCGGCGTTTCTCGCCGGCCTTGGTATTGGGGTGTGGTCCTCGACCGATGAACTCGCTGCGATCCGTCGCGTGGATCGCACGTTTGCGCCGAGCTTCACGTCTTCGTCGGGTGGGTCGCGGCGGTCATGGCGTGACGCGGTAGAACGCTCGCGCGGTTGGGCACGGGACGAGCAGATCGAGGGCTAGGACGCTTCTGCCCGCGGCGAATCATCGGGAGCAGGTCCCGATGTTCCTACTGCAGCCGTGACCAGGGCTTCCCCGACGGGATCTGTTGTGCCGCTCTTGCCGGCACGCTTTGCGCTCTTGTTGTCGGCAATGATGAGTTTGGCTCGTTGCGCGTACATGTCGGCGTATTCCTGACCAGACAACTCCATGAGCTCGTACATCAACTCATCTGTCATCGAGCGCAGGACGAATCGATCGTTGGCCATGCCGTCGTAACGCGAGAACTCCAGCGGGGCACCGATCTTGATACGGACCTTCATGATTCGTGGGATCCGCTTGCCGATCGGCTGGATCTTGTCCGTGTCGATCATCGCCACCGGGATGACCGGGACACCTGCCTCAAGGGCCATCCTCGCGACGCCGGTCTTGCCTCGGTAGAGGCGACCGTCGGGGGAGCGGGTGCCCTCGGGATAGATACCGAGGGCGTTGTCGCCACTGAGGATCCGCAGTCCGGTGCTGATGGCTGCTTCGGATGCTCGCCCACCGGTGCGATCGATGGGTACCTGGCCCAGCCCCGTCATCATCACCCGGGTGAGCCAACCCTTGAAGCCCTTGCCGGTGAAGTAGTCGCTCTTGGCGAGGAAGGTGATTCGGCGCTTCATCACGAGAGCCAAGAAGACCGAGTCGGAGAAGGACAGGTGGTTGCTGGCCAGGATGACCGGTCCCTCGGCGGGTATGTTCTCGAGCCCCTCCACGCTGGGCCGGAAGAACAATCGCAGCAACGGGCCGACGAGGATCCACTTGATGATCCAGTACAGCACCGCGCCACCTCCTCCTCGTCTGGTTTCTTGCGCCCGCGTGCGGCTGGTCACCGTATTGGACCGGTGCCGACTGGGCAACGATAGTCATGAACTCATCGCGACGGGTCGACGCACCACTCGAATGATCACCCGGGCTGAAAACTGGGATCGACAAGCCCGTGAACGGACCGTCCTCGCGCCGAGAGACCTGAGCGTGCGACGATCGGTGGGCTCAGGTCCGTCGGGCGTGATGCAGACAACTACTGGAGGTCCTCGTGACTCTGCTGCCAGGAGCAGAACCGTTCCATCACGCCGGCGATCGCACCGGCGTCCTGCTGGTGCATGGCTTCACGGGGCAACCGAAGTCGATGCGGCCGTGGGGCGAGTTTCTCGCCGCCCAGGGCCGGACGGTCAGCCTTCCGCGCCTGCCCGGTCACGGAAGCGCGTGGCCCGACCTCAACCTCACCACATGGAACGACTGGTACGCCGAAGTGGACCGGGCTCTACGGGAGTTGTCCGACACATGCGACCACGTCTTCGTCATGGGGTTGTCGATGGGTGGCACTCTGACACTGCGGTTGGCCGAGGAGCACGGCGACGTCGTCACCGGCATCGTCCTGGTGAACCCCCTGGTGCACAGCGAACGGCCGGACCGATTCTTGTTGCCCTTCCTGAGCAAGTTCATTCCGGCCTTCCCTGGGATCGTGAACGACATCAAGAAGCCCGGCCAGGACGAGGGTGGCTATCCAAAGCTGCCGCTCAAGGCGGCGTACTCGTTGACGAAGCTGTGGCCCGTGGTCAAGCAGGACATCGCCAAGATCACCGCCCCGGTCTTGCTCCTGCACTCGGCCGAGGATCACGTCGTCGAGCCGAGCAACTCGGCTTGGGTGCTCGCGAACCTGACGTCCAGCGACGTCACCGAGGTCGTGTTGGAGAACAGTTACCACGTGGCAACGCTGGACAACGACGCTGAGTTGATCTTCGAGAAGTCAGCTGAGTTCGTGAACCGCCTTGTGGGATCGGTCAGTAGCTGACCCGTGGCGGCACGATCAGGACGCGACAACGGACTGCCTCCGGCAGCGGCCTACGACGCTCTCGTCGACGTCGACCCGCCGGTGGCCGACCGCGTCCTGATGTTGTTGTACGGCGCGGGGATCGCGGCGTACGCCGAACCAATCGTGGGTGAGCGAGGGCCCTACCAGAACGTGCAGCCGCCACCGCGGCCCACCGAACGCGTTCACGTCGACCGAGCCCAGCGCGGCTCCGCCGAAGAAGTCGTCGGCGCGCAGTTGCCCACCCTGCGCGCCGAGTTCCACGCGGCGGCGGCACTCAGCGTGGATCGCGACGCCATGGCCCAGCGTCAGACCGAACGTGACGATTCAGCCTGGGAAGCCCTGGTGGCGGGCTTCGACCGGCCGCTGGACGCGGACCGACCGGCGCCATGGCCGGGGTCCGAAGATCTCGACGAGGGACGCGGCGAGTCTCCGGGGGAAGGCGGTGCAGCCGGGGCCTCGCCCGATGCTCCCGTGACTCCGTCGCCTGAGGCCGAGGTGGGACTGTCGAGTCGACTCATCCGTCGTTCGTCATCGACACCGGATCCATCGGAGCATTCCGAGGACGTGTTCGACGCCGAGGACGAGCACTACGAACCGCCGCCCCCTCCGCCACTGCCGGAAACCGAGCCGATCACGCGATTCGCGTGGGCCGGCGTCGTCGGCGGACCCGCCGTACTCGTCCTCAACGCGATGCTGGGCTGGCCCATCGGGACCTGGATCGGTGGTTTGTCGGTACTCGCCTTCATCGGCGGCTTCGTCACCCTGGTCGCGCGCATGACCGACCGCAACCCGAACGACGACGGATGGGACGACGGCGCAGTCCTCTAGTACTCGGATTCGAGCGGATGAACGTGAGGAATGTTCAATAGGTTCGAACGAGTGCCACATTCAGGAGTCGGGCATAGGTCGGGGTGGGTTGGTGCTACTCGACGATGCGGACGGGGTCGCCGTCCAGACCTGCGGTCCAGGTTGTCGTGTCCGACTGACTCGAAGTGGTCGACAACTTGACCTTGACCCAGCACTTGGCCTGATCGGTATCCGCATTGCACTTGTAGTCGACCGGAATCGCCACCCGGATTGTTTGCCACTTGCCACCGTGGGTCGACAGCTTTGTCACGATGCTGCAGCTGGCGATATTGAGTTGAGTGATCGGACCGCTCGCGTCGCATTTTGCGAACGGTTGCCCCGGCGCCAGCGAGGATGAGTCCGGCTGCTCGACCGTAACCGTCACTGGGTTCGTTGAGTCGGCGAGGTCGAAGAACTGAAGGCTCAGTGTCTTGCCCGCGGTGCCGGTGTCGAGCCGGGTCAGGTAGAACCGCGTGGTTCCTGCGGAAACGTTGTTGTAGAGCGCCACCTTGCCGGAACCGAAGATGCTCACTCCCGCGTTGTTGCCGGAGAGCATGGCGCGCAACGCGTAGCGGTTCTGGCCGCCGCCGCCGATCGAGCGGATCTGCACGCTGTAGTCACCGGGGGTCGCCCAGAAGGACGAGGACGCGTTGTACTGCGAGCAGAGGCTGGCCCAACGGTGGAACACCTCGGCCAGGGGCTTCTGGTAGGCCGGGCTCGCCTTGTCGAGTGCCGTGGCGTAAGGCGTGTTGTTCTTCCATCCGGCGAACGTTCGCTTGCACAACTGCGGACCGTCCAGCTGGTTCCACGGAGTTGAGGACTCACCGCGGACGGTCACCTCAGTCTGCGGCGCCGAGCTGTCGCCCTGGTCGCCGGTGTATTCGGCGTCGCCGCTGCAGAACGGCGTGTTTCCGGACTTGTAGCGTTCTTTGGATTCATTCACGTTGGTGGTGAAGTCATTGACCTTGCCCGCAGCACCGGTCAGCGTCGCCGTGTTACACACGTCACCAACGGCGGCATAAGCGATGTCGTAACCCTGAAGGGTCAGGAAGCCGGCGGTCTTCACTCGCACGGTGAAGAGATAGCCGGCCGAGGTGTATTCGTTGTTGACGCCTGGGTTCGGCACGGACGACAGCGATGCGCATCCGTCGATCTGCCCGGGAATGTCCCCCACCGTGCACCAACCGGACTGGAAGGCGTCGCCGCGTGCCTTGTTCACATTCTTGCCCGCGATGTTCACCCAGTAGGTGCCGGCCGACGAATCGCAGTTCGACGATGCATTCGTCCCTTGACTCGGGAAGCCCTTGCTCGACAGGAAGCTCTCCATGTTCTCGGACCCGAAGAGGTTGCACGGACTTCCCATCGGGACGGGTCCGGCGTATTCAGCGACCGCCGTGCGAGTGGCCGAGTCCTTGAACACCCCGAGTGCGCCGGCGAAGAAGGTCCCGATCGTGCTCGACATCGTGACCCGCAGCTGGGTGGGCCGTTTGCCGACCGCCGTCGAGAAGGTCACCTTCGACCCGTCGATCGTGAAGCCATTTCGTGTTGCCACATCGCGCGCGACCGCGGTCGCCTGGTTGAAGTCATTGGGCAGGTAGACGGCTCCGGCCAAGGCCGCCGCGTCCACCGTCTTCTGCAAGCGCTCGGCTTCGACGTATTGACGCGCGATGTCGACCGAGAGGGCGGCGAACCCCAAGAACACCACGGGCAACAGGAGCGCGATGAGAACAGCGACGAAGCCCTGCTCACCGCCACCATTGCGCATCGAGCGGAACCGACGTACGACCTTGTTGTCCCGTCCGGGCGTGCGGGGATTCGTCATGCTGTGCCTCATCGCAACGAGATTCATCGTCAGCAACTACTTGCAGACCTGGCTGGTGGGAATCGGCTCGAACTTCATCACCGCGTGATCAGCAACTCCGGCACTGGCCCCGAAGAAGCTCGCGAAGATGAACTTGTGGGTCGCCTTGACATAGACACCCACGGCTTGCGCGTTGGCGTCTCCAGGACAGGCATTGATCGACGTGTAGTTCCACGTGCCGCTCGTGTACTGGAACTTGTTCGTTGCGTCCACCCATCGGAACTTCACACAGTTCGACGAACACGAGTTGAAGGTGCCACTGGAGTTCTTGGGATAGCCGCCGGAATCAGCCTCGTAGACCCACAACTCGTCGATGGAGTCCTTCGGCATGGCCGAACCCGCCCGTTGAATGGCGTCCGCAGCGTCCTGAGCGAGCGCGGGAAGGGAGGCGGGGGCACCGGTGGCGGGGTCATACACCCCGGGAACCCGGGGTTCCGCCGAGGCGACGCGGGCGCCGGCGCGAACTGCGCTGGTGACGGAGACGTGATCACGCAAGAGCAGCGAGAAGTCGATGATGCCGAATGCGATGAGCAGAACAACCGGGATGAGCAGAGCGGCTTCGACAGCGGAGGCACCATTGTCTCGGCCCTCACGGCTGACGCGTCGAGTAGCTCGCAACATCGACATATGACTGCCCCCCACTGCGGCATTGGCTTACCGGGGACGTATCGCGCACACCCGAACTCGGGGCACACATCACGCCATTGGGACCTAGTGTCGGGTGCGGGCAGTGATCTCACGACGGCGGAACGGTTGGTCGATGCTCATCCGTTCGGTTGAGATTGCGATCGACGAACGCAGTCACGGGTGCCGCCAGTCACCGCGAACACGCTGAGTTCACAAGAGTTCGCGGACCAAGTCGGCGGCGCCGATCATGCCCGCATCGTTTCCCAACGGCGAGACTCGCAGCTCGAGGTCGGGTCGATTGGCTCGCCCGAACGTGTTGTCGCGCAACGCCCGGCTCGTTGGTATAGCGAGCAGGTCGCCAGCCTCTGCGACTCCACCGCCGATCACGAAGAGAGTCGGATCGAGGACGGCCACCAGATTCGCCATGCCCAGACCCAGCCACGTCCCGACCACCTTGTATGCGTCCAAAGCGACCGGGTCGCCCAGACGCGCCGCTTCGGTGACGTGCTGGCCCATGACTCCTTCTGGGCTGCCGTCGCCCTTGAGCAATAGGACGCTGGCCTCGACCAGCCGCTCGGCGGCGAGTTCGCGGGCGGTTCGCACGAGGGCGTTGCCACTGGCGTACTGCTCCCAACACCCGCGTTGCCCGCAGTGACAGAGCCGACCACCACGATCGATCACCATGTGGCCGACCTCCGCTGCCAATCCGAATCCGCCCCGGTAGAGCAGCCCGTCGAGAACGAAACCTCCGCCGATGCCGGTGCCCACAGTGATGGTGACGGCGTCAGTCACGCCGATCCCTGCGCCGAAGCGATACTCGGCCCACGCTGCGCAATTGGCGTCGTTCTCGACCGTCACCGGCAGATCGAGCAGAGTCGACACTCGGTCGCGCACCGGCAGATCACTCCATCCCAGATTCGGAGCCAACCGGACCGTGGACCGTCGCTCGTCGACGAGTCCCGCGACACTGAGACCCACTGCTCCGATCGACGCATCGGTCTCGGGAGTCACCTTTGCGCGAAGTTTCGCAACAACATCAGCGATACACGCGATCGCGGCGTCAGCATCGGAGACCGGCGTCCGCCGGCGTTCTCGCGCCAGCACCGTGCCGCGCTCGTCTATCACTCCGGCCGCGATCTTGGTACCGCCGACGTCCACGCCGATCGTCAGACTCATGTGCACTCCCTGTCACGAGCGAAGGTTCACGGTGGACCAGAACTCAGCCGGTTCAGTCCAGATCGATGTGTTGCACACGGCGTGCTGAGTCACGGAGATCCTCGTCATCGCGATCCCAATCGGCGACCGTCGCCGGGTCGGCTTCGCTGCTCGCAGCGTGCCTCGCGTCGTCGTGATGTGCTGGAGCCAACGCAGCCTGGAGCGCGGCCGCCAACTCCAGCGCAGCAGCCTGTAGGTGCTCAACAACTTCGGGTCTGATCGACCCGCCGACTGCTCGCGTCGCGGCGTCCCACGTCGTACGCGCCCGGGCACCTCCCCCGATCGCGACCCATTCGCGCAGCGCCGCAACGAGGCGGACCAACTCCTCGGCGGCGTACCCGGTCGTGTCGTTCAGCTCGGCGCCAGCATCGTCACCGGAGTCGCCCGTGGAGTCATCAACGGTGCCGTCTGCGGAGGGTCGCGCCGCGTGGCGAGGAAGGTAGTCCAGGTCCGGCTCTTCGGCACTGGACTCCTGATGCCACCACGGCACTGAGGAGGCGTCGTGATCCGCGTTCACGGCGCCGCTCGTGGATCGCTGGCCCGGCTCTGCGGGCTCACGGTGGTCGTCGAATCACCGGCGTCGGAGCGGAATCGCACCCGAAGCACTCCGTCGGCAACAACGGCTCCCGATATCTCGCATCGTCGCAACGCTGTTGGCAAGGCGAACACTCGTCGGGTTGTCGAGACCGTCACAACGACATCGTCCCCGACCCGCACCACGTCGATGTCCTCCCGGGCAACGAACGGAACGCTGAACTCCAGTTCGTAGCCTCCCTCGACAGCACTCACGCTGGTCGGTGCCGCGACGTCACTTCTCGCTGCCGGGTCTTCGTCGCCGTACACCTCCTTGGCCACACTGGCCAAGGCGTCGACCCCGCGCGGTTCCCCGTCGAGGTAGGGCGTGGTCCAGATCGGAATCGATGCGAATGAATCGGTGATGTCGCGGAACTGCTCCCGCTGCGCGGCAATCCAACTCGCGCGCCAGGCATCACCGGATCCTTCGGGGAACACTCGGTTCACCAGGACGCCGTCCACGCGTTGACCGAACAGCGACAGCGCGCTGAGCGTGCGCCGGGTTTCCGCCACGACAACCGACTCGGGTGTGAGTACGAGCCGTACCGTTGTGTCGGGCGATTCGAGCATCTCGCGGGCGGAGTTGAGTTCGGTCGTGATGCGGTCGACCGCCAGGAAGGTCGCAGGATCCGGGATGGGCAAACCGGCAGCGCGTGCCAAGGCCGGTGCGAACCCCCGGAGCAATCCGCTCGCGCCCGGAAGCACGCGACGCAAGTACCACTCGAATACTTCGGGAAGAGCCAGCAGCCTCAGCGTCTCCCCGCTCGGCGCGCAATCGACCACGATGAAGTCCCAGCGTTCAGAATGCGCGTGATCGAGTACTTCCAACAACACCAGCAGTTCGTCGGCGCCCGGCGGCACAATCAGTTCCTCTGCCTGCACGGGATCGACGCCGGCGCCTTCGAAAGCCGTGAGCAACCAGGCCGAGACCTCACCCCAGGAGTGCTCGAGTCGACGGCGAGTGTCCACGTGCACGGCGTCCAGATTTTCGCAGACCGCGATGGGCTCACCCCACCACCCGTTGTTCTGCGCGGGCGTAAGGCCAAGGACATCGGCGACCGAATGGGCCGAATCTGCGGAGATCAACAAGGTGCGGTGGCCGATGGCCGCGCCGTGAACGGCCGTCGCCGCGGCGAGCGTCGTCTTGCCGACGCCGCCCTTGCCGGTGAACAGCACGATGCGCACGCCGCGAAGGTTAGTGCGAGTCGCCGGCTCCTGCGCACGGCCCAGCGGTTCGTGCCCCAGGATTCATGCCCGAGGGATTCAGGCCCACCCGATCAGGCCCAGCGGATCAGGAGTCCTGCTCGACACGCGACTTCAGCCCCCTGAGGGCGGTATCAACGATGACCTTCTCGGCCTTGCGCTTGATAAGGCCGATCATGGGGATGTTGATGTCGACCGCGAGCGTGTAGTCGACCGTCGTAGTTCCGTCCCCGTTGTCGGTGAGGCGGTAGCTGCCTTCCATGGACTTCAACATCTGACCCTCCGTCAGCGTCCATGACACTTCTTTGTCTTCCTCCCACGTGTAGGCAAGGCTGTACGTGTCCTTGATCGGACCGGACTCCAGCCGGAACTGCGCGTCACCCGGGCGACCGTCCTCGAACTCGGTCAGGATCTCGACCCTACGCACACCCTCACTCCACTCGGGGTACGCCGTGAGGTCAGCAATGACATCCATGATCTTGGCGGGCGCGGCGTTGATGACGATGCTGGACTGGGTCTGATTCGCCATGGCGCGACCCTATCGCCCACGCACTTGCGGCCATCGACGACTAGAACTGCAGCGCGAAAGGTGTGCCGCTCCCGCGGAAGTGCCCGACGTTGATGCACTCGGTTCGTCCGATGCGCGTGCGCTGGGCCAGTGGCTGATGCACGTGGCCGAACAGCGCCAACTTGGGTGCCACCTGCACGATGTACTCCAACAGCGCCGCACTTCCGCGCTCGAATCGACGGGCGACCACGTCGTACGTCAACTCAGGAAGTGCCGGTGGAATGTGCGAGCACAACACGTCCACGTCACCCAGTGCGGCGATCCTGGCGGCGAATACGTCGTCATCGAGCTCATACGGCGTACGCATCAGCGATCGCAGTCCGCCGCCGACGAATCCGAACGTCAGCCCACCGATGTCAACGGTCTCGCCGTCGAGGACGCGATGGCCGGGCCGCAAGTAGTCCCCCCAGAAAGCAGGGACATCAACGTTTCCATAGGTCAGGTACGCCGGTTCGGGCATGACCGCGAACATGGCCGCGTACTGGGCGCGGACTTTGGCGTCGAGATGCTCACGGCGATTGCCGCCGATCCGTTCCCACAACCCGGACGAGAACTCACGGGCCTCCTCGAACCGTCCCTCTGTGCGCAACGACAACCACGACTCGGCTGCCTCGCGACCGAATAGCTCACCGAAGACCCCACGGCCCGGATCTACGTAGTCGAGGAACAACACGAGATCGCCGAGGCAGATCAAGGCATCGGCGCCATCAGCGGAGCGTGCCAACGCGTCCACGCTTCCGTGGACATCGCTGATCACGTGGAGACGCACGCACTCACTCTAGGAGCCAGCTGATCAGAGGATGGTGCCCAGGATCGCGAAGATCACGAGCAGGATCACGGCCATGCCAGTCGCACCGCCGGCAATGACCGCCGCCTTGCGCCCTCGACTGATGTCCGGGTTCGCGAGCGGTCCAAGATCGGCACGTTCGGACACGGCCAGCTCCGCAAGCATGGCGGCCGCGATGCGATCGACTTCCTCGGTCTGCTGAGGGGTCATGACTGATGCCCCCTGGTCTCGGTCTGCAAGTCCGGCGACGTCCGTCGCCACATCCGTCGCCACATGCGTCGCGACAACGGACCCCACGGGGCTCTCCAGCAACTCGGTGGACCCGGACATCGACCTGGGGATCGAGTCGGGGGTCCACGCGGGGGCGGGGGCCCCCTTGCGGTGACGTCCTCGAGCCGGAACCGGGGCGCGATGTGTCGAGGCCACGGACGTCGGGGCGACCGATGTCGGGGCCACGCGTGATTCGGCCGCGGGTTCGGCGGTCGGACGCAGGTTCGCCAGGCACAACGAGCACCACTCCGCCTCCGAAGGGACGCGGGCGGCACAGTGCGGGCAACGGGTCAGGACTGTCACCTGGTCCATATCGGCCGCCCAACCGGTCGCCTTGACCGACCAGACCAGTCCCCTGCTGCCGCGGAATCGCGTAACGTCACCCGCGCTGGACGGGCACGATCAGTGCGTACGACCAGCGGCACGGCACGTCGCGGGTCAACCGCCTGCTGACCAGGAGGAAGGGACACGATCATGCGCGAATACTCCGAGGCCCCGATCAACCCTGCGATCACCACCGGCAACCTCGCCGACCACGTGGTCGAGAACGCCACGTCACAGCCCTTGCGGGTGGTGCTGGTCAAGCGAATCGACACGCGTTGGGTCGATGTCACCGCGGCGCAGTTCCGCGACGAGGTGGTCGCAGTGGCCAAGGGTCTGGTCAGCGCCGGAGTGCAGCCAGGCGACCGGGTGGCGCTCATGTCGCGTACTCGGTACGAATGGACCTTGATCGACTACGCGATCTGGTTCGCCGGGGCGGTCACGGTGCCTGTCTACGAAACCTCCTCGGCCGAGCAGCTCGAATGGATTCTGAGCGATTCCGGTGCAGTGGCCCTCTTCCTGGAGAGCGACAAGAACGTTGCGGTGTACGACGAGGTGCGCGACCGGATCACCACTGTCCGCAATTCATGGGTCATCGATGACAACGCTCTCGATGAACTCATCTCGCGAGGACAGAGCGTCGCAGACGACGAGATCGAGCGACGGCGCAACTCGCTCACACCGGACTCACTCGCGACGATCATCTATACGTCCGGCACGACCGGCCGCCCCAAGGGCTGCATGCTGACACATGGCAACTTCATGTTCGAGGTGGACGATCTCATCCAGACCCTTCCCGAGCTCTTCCTTGCCGATGGCGCGTCGACGCTGATGTTCCTGCCATTGGCACACGTCTTCGGTCGAGCCATCCAAGTCGGAGCCATCCGGGCCCGGGTGAAGTTGGGGCACACCGCAGACATCAAGTCACTGGTCGCTGACCTGGGAATCTTCCAGCCCACATTCATCCTGGCCGTGCCACGCGTCTTCGAGAAGGTGTACAACGGCGCCCAGCAGAAGGCCGTGTCCGAGGGGAAGGGCAAGATCTTCGGTGCCGCGACCAAGTGCGCAATCGGGTACAGCACCGCGCTGGACTCCGGTGGCCCCGGCATCGGACTGCGCCTCCAGCACGCGATCTTCGATCGCCTCGTGTACGGGAAACTGCGCGCAGCCATGGGGGGCAAGATCACTTATGCGGTGTCCGGTGGTGCTCCGCTGGGCGCGCGCTTGGGTCACTTCTACCGAGGCATCGGTATCACCATCCTCGAGGGGTACGGCCTGACCGAGACCAGCGCGGGCATGACCATCAACCGACCCCACAACGTGAAGATCGGCACCGTGGGATCTGCGATTCCCGGTTCGTCAATGCGCATCGCTGATGACGGCGAAGTCCTCATGCGGGGCGGCAACGTGTTCACCGGCTACTGGCAGAACGAGACTGCCACCGCCGAGTCCATCGATGCCGATGGGTGGTTCCACTCCGGTGATGTCGGGGAACTCGACGACGACGGTTACCTGAAGATCACCGGACGAAAGAAGGAGCTCATCGTCACGGCAGGCGGCAAGAACGTCGCACCGGCCGTACTCGAGGATCGACTGCGCTCTGACGCGATCATCAGCCAATGCATGGTGGTGGGTGACGCCAAGCCGTACATCGCTGCCCTTGTCACGATTGATCCCGAGGCATGGCCGGCGTTCCTCAAGAACCACGAACTCCCCGCAGAAACCACCATCGAGTCGATGGTCAATGATCCGACGCTCATTGCCACCGTGCAGACCGCGGTCGATCACGCCAACAAGGCGGTGTCCAATGCCGAAGCGATCAAGCGCTTCCGCATCTTGAGTGTCGATTGGACCGAAGAGGGCGGTCAACTAACACCCTCGCTCAAACTCAAGCGCAATGTCGTGAACAAGGACTTCAGCGCCGACCTGGAGGCGCTCTACTCCTGAAGGTTCGCTTCTTGATCCAGTGGTGACCTAGCGCATTCAACGTCACGGCGTAGCACCTGGTCACTCGTTTGGGCTCACGTGTTCAGCCCACTGAAGAACCAGCCCAATGGCTGCTCGGCGCCAACCCAACGTCACTCTCTGCGCCGGTACCTTCGCAGACAACCCCAGGTAACCGTCCTGGGGCACCGAGCAATCGGTGCACCGTAGACGCTTCAGCGAGGTTCAAAATGGGCCGTCGGACGATCCTCATCATCTCCGCGATTCTTGTCGCGGCACTCGGCACTGGTGCCGTCTTCTTGTACGCGAACAACGCGCAGAAGCAGGCCGTAGCCGATCAGAATCCTGTCACCGTGGTCGTTGCCAAGGCGCCGATCCAAATCGGTACAACTGGCAAGACCGCAAGTGACGCAGGCGCGTTTGAGTTCAAGACGCTGCCGGCTTCGGCGCTCGCACCTGGAGCGTTGGCCGACACGTCGTCGATTCAGACTCTGGTAGCGCAGGTTCCGGTGCAGAGCGGGCAGCAGGTGCTCTCCAGCATGTTCGGCACGCTGAACGCGAGCAATGGCCTGCAGATCCCCGCGGGCAAGGTCGCCTCGTCTCTACAGCTGGGTGACCCGCAGCGCGTTGCTGGCTTCTTGGCTCCTGGCTCGCAGGTAGCCGTCTTCGTAACTATGGGCGAAACCGCCACCCAGCCTGCGTTCACGCGACTCGTGCTCACGCGAGTTCCGGTCATCGCAGTCGGTCCGGCCACCGTCACCGCTCGGACCTCAGGGTCTGGCGACCAGGCGAATACCGAACAGATCCCGACCGCGATCCTCACGCTAGGCGTATCGCAGAAGGAAGCCGAGAAGTTGGGCTTGGCCAACGAGGTGGGCAAGGTCTTCTTCACCCTCGTTGACAAGGACTCCAAGGTCGCTCCCAGCGGTGGTACGGATCTCAACCACCTCTTCACTTCGTGACCTTCCTCCCTACGACACGAGGGCGAGGCCCAAACAAGTCATGACTGCCATCGTCGAATTCGACTCTGTTGGCGCCGAGTCCATCAAGGGCGCCGTGGGACCGGACACGGTCGTGCTCCCCACCATGGCTGCGCTGCGCGATCACCTGGAGGACACCCTCTGGGAGGACGCCGTAGTGCTTGGCCCGAGCGTGGACCAGCGCGTGGCCTTCGAGTTGGCGGAGCAGATGCGTCTGACTCGCCCGAGTCTCGGGGTAATCCTGATCCGTCGCCGCATCGATACGCCGCTGCTCACTGAAGCCCTTCGCGCCGGTGTGCGCGAGGTGCTCATTGAGCGCGACGTATCGGCGCTCCCCGGCGCGCTCAAGCGAGTCAAGGACCTAGCTCGAGCTCTCCGGGACAGCTCCCCACAGGGAGACGAGTCGGATCACGAGGTGAAGAAAGGCCGCATCGTGACGGTCTTCTCCGCCAAAGGTGGGTGCGGGAAGACCACGTTGTCCACCAACCTCGCGGCCGGCATAGCCGCGAGCGGTCGTGGAACCGTGGCGTTGGTCGACCTGGACCTCGCATTCGGCGACGTCTCGATTGCCCTGCAGATCTTCCCCGAACACACGATCGCTGATGCTGCACCTTACGGCGAGGATCTCGATTCCTTCGCTCTTGCATCACTGATGACGCGGCACAAGAGCGGACTCTTCGTTCTCGCAGCTCCACACGAACCAAGCGACGAGGAGAAGATCACCCCGCAGCTGGTGAGCCACGTCCTCACCTTGCTGCGGGAGGACTACGACTACGTCGTGGTGGATACTCCGCCAGCACTCACCGACGCTGTCCTGACCGCATTCGACATGTCCGACGTTGTTGCACTGTTGGCAACACTGGACATCCCTGCGTTGAAGAACCTCAAAGTCACGCTGAAGACCCTCGACGACATCGGCTTCTCCCGTGACCGCTGCCGCGTCGTCCTGAACCGGGCCGACGCGAAGGTCGGACTCGACCTGTCCGAAGTCGCCAAGACCATCAAGGCACCAATCGCGTCACAAGTTCCCTCATCTCGCGAGGTACCAACCTCGACGAACAAGGGTGTCCCACTGATCACCGATCAGCCCAAGCACCCCGTGAGTGTCGCAATCCGAGCATTCACAGAAGCGCACGTTCTCGCCCCTGCATCCGAGGACGACATCCCCATCCAGATCCGTACCGACCGTCGCAGCTTGCGCCGGAAAAACAAGGGGTGACACCGTGAGTCTCTCTGACCGTCTCGCGCAAGCACGTATGGACCGTGGCACCGGTCCGCAGTTGACCGATGCCATGGACAACCCAAATAGTCGGATGAGTGCTCCGACCGGCAAGGACCCGCACGCCGAACTCAAGCTCGCCGTGCACGCAGCCTTGCTCGAGAGCCTCGGCCCGCAGCTCTATGACAGCAACATGACCGAGGGCGAGTTGGCGCAGAAGGTTCGCGCGACTCTGCAAGAGGTCATGTCGGTCGAAGAGACCCCGCTGACCGTCTCGGAGCGCGCCAAGGTCTCCCAGGACATCGCCGACGACATCCTGGGCTACGGACCCATCGAGCCGTACCTGCGTGACCCCGAGATCACCGAGGTCATGGTCAACGGTCCCGGCGTCATCTACATCGAACGAGCCGGCAAGATCGAGCGAGTGCCGGGTGCGTTCACCGACGATGCGCATCTCAAGCGCACGATCGACAAGATCGTTTCTCGCGTTGGTCGTCGAGTCGACGAGGCGTCGCCGATGGTGGACGCACGCCTTCCAGACGGCAGTCGTGTCAATGCCGTCGTGCCGCCGTTGGCCGTCGACGGTGCCGTACTCACGATCCGCAAGTTCTCCGCGGACCCGTATCAAGCCGAAGACCTCGTGACATTCGGAACCATGACCACTCAGGTGGCAGACCTGATCGCAGCGTGCGTGCGCGGGCGTCTCAACATCCTGGTGTCCGGTGGAACCGGCGCGGGCAAGACCACGACGCTCAACGTGTTGTCCTCGTTCATTCCGGAGGATGAACGCATCGTCACGATCGAAGATGCTGCGGAGTTGCAGCTGAACCAGGAGCACGTCGTACGCATGGAGTCTCGTCCGCCGAACATCGAGGGTAAGGGCGAAGTCACCATTCGCGACCTCGTACGTAACGCGCTTCGCATGCGACCGGACCGCATCGTCGTCGGTGAGATCCGCGACGCCGCCGCACTGGACATGCTGCAGGCCATGAACACCGGTCACGACGGATCAATCTGTACCGTCCATGCCAACAGCCCGCGCGACGTCCTCGCTCGCGTCGAAACCATGGTCTTGATGGCCGGTATCGACTTGCCCGTACGAGCGATTCGCGAACAGGTGTCCAGCGCTCTGGACCTGATCGTGCATCAGACGCGCCTCAAGGACGGCACCCGTCGTATCACCCACGTCACCGAGGTCGTAGGTATGGAGGGTGACGTCGTCACTTTCCAGGACCTCTTCACATTCGACTACCAGGCTGGATATGACGAGGACGGCTTCGCCCGGGGACGGTTGCGCTCCACCGGACTGCGGCCCAAGTTCTTGGACAAGATGGCGCTGATGGGAGTCGAGGCCGACACCGAGATCTTCGCCTTCGAGAAGTTCGGGATGCCGGCATGACCAGCGTCCTGCTCGCCGTGGACTACCAAACCGCAGATACGGGGTCCGCGTTCTGGAGCCACTCCTGGGTGCTGGTGGTAGGCACCACGATCTTGTTCGTCGGCCTCGTGACGCTGCTCGTCCTCGCGATGCTCACCGCCGATACCGACGGACGCCGAAACGGAAGACTCCGTCGGCGCTTGTCCAAGTACGGCACGACGGCCGCCCCTGTCGACACGGCCAAGGCCGGGTCAGGGTCCTTCGGGAACAGCGCGGTCGCGCGATCCGCAGTCGACTTCGCCGATCGCGTCGTCCAGAAGCGCGACTTCGACTCGGTGCTGGCCAAGCGGTTGGAATCGGCCGGACTGCCGCTGAAGCCGGCCGAATGGCTCTTGATCCACGTGGGATTGGCTATCGGCCTGACGCTGGTCATGCTGTTGTTCTTCGACTTCCGACCGGTGCCCGCACTCATCGGTCTCGGTGTCGGCGTGCTGCTGCCACTGGCCTATCTCACCCACAAGGAAGTGCGGCGCAAGAACCAATTCGCCGACAACCTGCCGGACACACTGCAGCTCATCGCCGGATCACTCGCCGCCGGATACTCCCTTCTCCAAGCCGTCGACACAGTCGTACGCGAAAGCGAAGGTGCCATCTCCTCGGAGTTCGGCCGGGCGCTCGTCGAAGCTCGGCTGGGCGTCCCGGTGGAGGACGCGTTGGACAGCGTCGCCCTGCGAATGGGTAGTCAAGACTTCGAGTGGGTCGTTATGGCGATCCGCATTCAGCGCGAGGTCGGCGGCAACCTCACCGAGGTCCTGCACAACGTCTCCGCCACGCTGCGCGACCGTGCCCGTCTTCACCGCCAGGTGCGGGCCTTGTCCGCGGAGGGCCGACTCTCTGCCGTGATCCTCGTCGGATTGCCCATCCTCGTCGGGGCGTTCTTCGGTCTCTTCCGGCCCGACTACATCCGGCCCTTGTTCACAACTGCTGTGGGTTTGGCGATGTTCGTGCTCTCCGTTGGGTTGTTGATCGCCGGCGGCCTGTGGTTGCGCAAGATCGTCGATGTGGAGGTTTGAGATGGACACCTGGGTGCTCTACGTCGGACTGCTCGGCGTCTTTGCCGGTGTCGTCATCCTGCTCACCGCTGTGGGCGGTCTGACCACCGAACGCGCCACGGTGGCGCGCTCGCTCGCCGCCGTGGAAGCGATCGACTCCGCGCCGAAGTCAATGCGCGCCGAGCTGGACCCCTCCTTCGGCGATCGAGTCTTGACGCCGGCGTGGGCTCGGTTGATCCGGATCGGTCGACGTTTCACCCCGACCGGTCGCGCCGAACGACTTCGCGTGAAACTCGAACTGGCCGGAAACCCAGTGGGCTGGGACGTCGATCGAGTTCTCGCGTCCAAGGCGCTGGGACTCATCGTCGGCGTCGCCGTCGGCGTCGGGCTCCCTCTGCTCGCCGGCAACGTCTTGTGGGCCGTTCTGTTCGGCGTGGCGCTGGGTTTCCTCGGCTTCTATGCAGCAGACCTCATGCTCTACCAAGTGGCGTACAACCGCACCGATGCGATCACCAAGTCGTTGCCCGACGCGTTGGACATGCTGATGATCTCGGTCGAGTCCGGGCTCGGCTTCGACGCAGCGCTGGCACAGGTTGCCAAGAACACCACCGGGCCGCTGGCCGAGGAGCTCTTCCGAGTCCTTCAGGAGATGCAACTGGGCACCGGGCGAGCCGACGCGCTGCGAGGACTGGTCGACCGAACCGACGTGAGCGATCTGCGTACGTTCGTGACCGCGATGCTTCAGGCAGACGCCTTGGGTATCCCGATCGCCAACGTGCTGCGCGTGCAAGCCAAGGAGATGCGTCTCAAGCGCTCACAGCGAGCCGAGGAGCAGGCCATGAAGGTCCCGGTGAAGATCCTCTTCCCGCTGATCTTCTGCATCCTGCCGAGCCTGTTCGTCATCATCCTGGGCCCGGCCGCGATCTCGATCTACGACACGATCATCAGGGGAAGCTGAAGACCACTCTCACGGCCTACGTCCGGCGTGGTCGAGCGCATCGACCCCGTCGGATGTGCCAACGTCGGACCCGTGAGTGAGTTGACCCCGACCCAGACGCTGGTACGCCCGCGTCACCGCCCCGGGGCACGGCCCCAACACGCCTGGCCGGTGTTGATCGTTCGGTTCGGAGTGCTGGCGATCTGCGGGGTGCTTTCCCTCGCCAAAGGCACTGAAGAAGTCGGGCGCTATTTCGTCCTCCTCACCGCCATCGCGGGTTTGGCCTCGCTCAGACCCCCGCGCAATTCCCCGGCCTGGCTTCACGGAGCGGTCCGGCTCACGCCCTACCTGGAGGCCGTGTTCGCCGCGCTGCTCATCGGAGCGGCAGGCGAGGTCGGTATCCCACTCCTGCCCTATCTCGTCGTGCCGACGTTCGTCGCCGGCATCAATGCCGGACTGGTCGGAGCCGGCATCGCGTCGGTGGCCACCACCGGTGGGCTCCTGCTCGGCCAGTCGATTGCGCAGCGTGGGCTCACCCGCTTGGACTGGTCGATGTTCGTCGAGTGGGTAGGTCTCGGCCTGGCAACCGGCGTCATCGGGGCCTGGATCCGGTCTATCGCACGTCGGCGCGCATCCGAGGACGTCTCCTACGAGGCAGCACACGCGCTGCTCACCCGACTTCGTGAGATCGCGGGTGCCCTGCCCACCGGGTTGGACGAAGTGAGCCTCGCCCAGCAAGTGCTCTCGGACGTCGGCGAGGTGACCCCATTCGACCGTGCTGCCCTCTTTGTTCCGGTCGACTCCGGAACGTTGGTACCCCTAGCCGTACACGGCGTGGACAACGCGGACTGGCGGGTGGACCAGGATGACGGACTCTGGTCTCGAGTACGCCGACACGGGCGCGCAGAGCAACGCTCAGGCACCTTCACCGACCCCTCCATCGGCCAGAGCGCCGCAATTCCGATCTTGTTGGGCCAACACCGCACCGCAGTCATCGGCATCGAGCGCGACGGCGCTCCCTGGCCCCCCCATGACCTCATCGAGGCCCAAGACACGGCCGAAGAAGCAGCCCTGCGCCTCGACACCGCCGCGCTCTTCAGCGAGCTGCGCTCGCTGGCCACCGCGGAGGAACGCCGTCGAGTCGCGCGCGAGATTCACGACGGCATCGCCCAAGACATCGCGTCGGTGGGCTATTTGGTCGACGATCTCGCAGCGCGCGTCACCGAGCCGCAAGCAGTCAAGGAACTCAACGACCTTCGTGACCGGCTGACCACAATCGTCAACGAGTTGCGGCTGTCCATCTTCGACCTTCGCAGTGATGTCTCGCCTTCGGCCGGCCTCGGTGCCGCCCTCGCGGCGTACGTTCGATCGGTGGGGGCTGAAGCGAATCTCACCGTCCACTTGGTGCTAGACGAGTCCGCGCATCGCCTGGCGATCGATGTCGAGACCGAGCTGCTTCGAATCGCCCAGGAGGCGGTCACCAATGCCCGCAAGCATGCGCGCGCCCGCAATCTCTGGGTCACCGTGCGCATTGATCCGCCCCGGGCTTTCCTGCGGGTCGCCGACGACGGGACCGGCATGGGTACTCCCCGCCCGGACAGTTACGGCATGGAGATCATGGCCGAGCGGGCGAACCGACTGGGAGCCCTGTTGTCCGTCCGAAATCGGGTGGGAGGGGGCACAGTCGTGGAAATCCTGCTCACGATGGCCCGCAAACGCGGCGTGCCTGCGCCATAACCGGGCCAAAGAGTCAGACCATCGGACTAGCACATCCTCGTCGACTCCCATCGACGCCCAGTTCAGATCGAGACAGTGAAGGAATCGAGGCATCCCGGTGACGATCTCGGTACTGCTCGTCGACGACCACGAGTTAATCCGCCAGGGCCTACGTCGCGCTTTCGAACGCGACGGCGAATTCGAAGTCGTCGGCGAGGCCGGTTCGATCGGCGAAGCCATGCGGCTGATCGGTCTCATCACCCCTGACGTCGTGATCTTCGACGTGAAACTCCCGGACGGCAGCGGCATCGACGCGATTCGCAAGGTTCGGGCCGACCGCAAGGACATCGGCATCGTCGTACTGACCATGTACGCCGGAGACGAGCAACTGTTCGATGCACTCGAAGCGGGCGCGAGTGCGTTCGTACCGAAGAACGCACCCGCCGAAGACGTCGTCGCCGCAGCACGCCATGCCGCCGCGTCACCGCAAGCCTTCACGGCCAGCGATCTCGCCGATGCAATGAAGCGTCGGATGTCGCCGACCGGGCCGCAACTGTCGCCGCGTGAACGTGAAGTGCTCGCCCTGCTGGCCGATGGCCTTGGTGTTGCGCAGATTTCGCGTCAACTCTTCATCAGCGAGTCGACCACCAAGACGCACAT
>Ga0315278_10001376_pt1 | contig 21330 bp, 11 predicted proteins | sample YL17G06_0_MG_FD_203880 | JGI IMG/M metagenome (GOLD analysis project Ga0315278, IMG submission 203880) | Sediment microbial communities from Yellowstone Lake, YNP, Wyoming, USA - YL17G06_0 | ecosystem: Environmental > Aquatic > Freshwater > Lake > Sediment | place: USA: Wyoming | collected... | reverse complement strand
CTCGGAAGCAGGCCCGCCTCCACGTACCGCCGCGCCTCCATCCAAGCCTGGACCAGGTCGATGGAGGGTGGCGGTGCGGCCGCGTGCGTCGCCGTGGCACCGTCACCCTCATCATCGCTCGCCTCGCCGCCGCCTGGGCCGAGGCACAGGGACAGTGGGCCGACGCGGGCACGCGGCGCGGTCACCGCCCCCCGCCGCCCTGGCGGCCCAAACAGGCGCAGGCCGACGGCGGACGGGCCGGGCGGGCGCCCGCCCACGCCGGTCGCGCCCGCGGCCTTCGCGTCCTCCAATGAAATGACCAGGGCCGGCCAGGCGGGGCGGGGCGGGCCGGGGCGGTCCGCCCGGTTGGGGGGGGGCAGGTGCGAGACGACCGACCCCAGGGGGGGCGGGGGCAGGGGGGGCGCACCGTCGGCCTCCCCAGCGGCGGCCTCAGAGGGCGCGGCCGCGGCCGCCGCCGCATCCAGCACATCTGCCCGCCTGTCGAGGGCCAGGGCCCGGGCCTCCGCCTCCTCAGCGTCCTCGGGCGTGGTGGCCAGGGTGGCGCTAGTGCGGGCTTCGGCGGCCGCCCCCCGCACGGCGGCCGCCGCGGCGCAGACCGCGGCGGGCGGGGGCTTGGGGGGACGGGCTTCGCCCGCGCCCACCAGCAGGCGCGCCCGCTCCGCCACCAGCAGCAGTGCCTCCTCCGCCCCGTCCGCCTCATACCGCAGCGTGTGCTTGGTGGTGCTGGCCGGGGGGGGGGCGCCGCCGCCGCCCGGCGGGTCGCTGGCACTCGCCGCCGGCGGCTCGGGCGGCGGCGGCGGGGCCCGTGCGCCGGCGGCGGCAGCCCCGCCAGCCGGGCGGTCCCCCCCCGCCCCCCCTCCGGGAGGGAGCACGACCGCCGCGTACCACGCCTCGTCGGCCGGCCACAGCAGGCGCACGCGCCTGCCCACCAGGGCGGCCGGGTGGACGGACGCCCCGATGTCCAGTTCGGACCAGAGCGAGGTGCCGGGCGGGGGCAGGGCCCACCCGGCGGCCGTGCCGGGCGGCGCGCCCGCGCCGGCCGCCCGCAGCGCGCGCTTCAGGCGGGGCAGGTCTGCCCGGCGCGCCGCGTCCGCGGAGGCGGAGGGCGCGGTGCCCGCGGACCCGTCCGTGGAGGGGCGGACCCGGCGGGCGGCGGCGGCGGCGGTCGCGCCCGCGGAGCCCGCGGGGCCCGCCGACCCGGCGCGCGGGCGGGCGCCGCCGGGCGGCAGCGGGGCGGCCCGCCCGTCGGTGGGCGAGGGCGTCCCCGCCCGCGTCCCGGCCTCCGACCCGCCGCCCCGCCCGCCGGGGGTGCCATTCCCGTTGGCGCTCACCCCGCCACCCGCGCCAGGGCGCACAAAGCCCAGGGCCGCCCGGACGCGCTCAAAGTGGGCCGCCTCCGACTCCCCGCGCCCCCGGGCCAGGGCGGCCCACTCCGGGCGGCACCGCCCGTGCGGACCCGCCAGGAAGCGCACCGCCCGCTCCGCCCGCTCCAGCACGTGGCGGCCGTGTCCGCACGCGGCGACGGTGACGGGGACGGACCGCCCGCGCGAGCCGGGGGGCGGGGCCCGCCGCTCCCGGGTGAACCCTGGCGGGAGGGCGCCGGGCGGGGCGGTGGCGGCCGCCGTGGTTTGCCCGCCCGCCGAGGGCGGGAGGGCGAAGGGCGTGCCCAGGCTGGGGCCGCCGCCGGCGGCCTGCGCCCGCCGCCCGCCCGCCGACCCGCCCGCCCGGGCCGATGCAGAGGAGCCGCCCGCGACCGAGCCGGACCCATTGACACCCCCTCCCCCCTTTCTGGCTTTCTTGGAGCCGCCGCCCGACTCGCCGGGCCCACCGCGGCCGCCCCCGCCCTCGCTCGCCGGGCGGCGCCCCTTTGGCCCGGCCGATTCATAAAACCCGGGCGACGCCGCCCGCTTGGCCGGCCGGGGCTGGGCCAGCGGGTCCGCAATCCAGGGCGGCAAGGGCGGCCAGTCGGTCGCCCAGGCGGGGCCAATACCGTCCAGAGGGACGGGCGGCGTGTAGTCGTCCAGGGAGGGGAGGGGGGTCGGGTGGTGGTGAATGGGAGTGGCAGCAGCAGCGGCAGCAGCTGGTTGGTGCGTGTCAGACGCGAGCGAGGCTGCCAGGGCGGGCGCCGTACTCTTGGACCGCATGCGGTGAGGCAGGGCAGGGGCGGCGGCCGGTGGGTGCGCGGCGGCGGCGCCGGCCTCGCCTTTGTCATCGGCCGCCGCCAGGCCGCGCGGTTCGGGGCCGGGCGCGGTGGGCGGGGCGACGAGGCCGGCCGCGGACGGGCCGGCCGCGTCGGCCGGGGCGCCACCGCCACCACCTGCAGGCGGAGGCACGGGCTCAGGGGCGGGCGTGCGCGCCCGGCCGTCGCCTCGGCCGTCATCCGCCGACCCGTCGCCCATCATGACCCGCCACGGCCACCGGCACGGGCCAGGCCGACGGTCCGTCCCATCCCCCCGCCCGTCGTCGCCGCCGCCGCCGCCGCCGCACCCTCCCACGGCCGCCCGCATCATGACGTCCTCCTCCTCAGATTCATCATCCTCCTCATCGTCGTCGTCGTCATAGGTCGGGCTCCGGGTGGTGGCGCCCCCGCCGCCGCCGCCGGCGCCGCCGGTGCTGGCGCCGGCGCCACCACCACCCCCTACCGCCCCGCCGCGTGTCCCACCATCCCCGTCGTCCTCGCTCACCGACCGGCCACGCGACCCGCCGCCGGACGAGCTGGGCCGCCCTCCACCCCCGCCATGCACCTCCTTGTACCGGTGCCGGTTGTGGGGGGCGGCAATGCCGCGGGGCTTGCCGAAGTTGAGGGCGACGCGGACGCGCTCCCGGTGGTCGGCCGCGTCCTCGCCCGGGCGGGGCTGGAGGGCGACCCACTCGGGCCGGCAGCCCGCGTGCTTGCCCTCCAGGAATCGCAGGGCGGACGCCATGGCGGCGATGCGGGTGCGGCCGTGCAGGCACGTCGCGAAGAGGACGCGGGAGACGAAGGGCCGGCCGGAGGCGGAGGGGGGAACGTCCTCCCGCGTGAACCCGGACGGCAGGGGGCGGGCAAAGAGCGGGGCGGCCAGGGAGGCCGGCCGCGCGACGGGCGCCGCCGCGTGCGCCCCGCCCGCGCCCGGCGTGTGAACCTGGCCAAAGGGTGGGGGCAGGGTCCCGTCCGGGTTGACGGGCGTGAAGTTGGCGGACTCCCGGGCGGCCGCGCGCGCGGCCTTGTCAGAGGCCGCGGCCGCCCGGGCGGCGCCAGGCTTGTGCTTGTCCACCTTGGCAGCCGTGGCTGGCGACGGTTTGGGGGCCTTGCCCCTGTGGGCGGCGGCGGTGCCGTCCGCCCCCTCCTCCGCTTCGTCCACCGGTGGTGGGCGCCCGTACAGGGCCCCCCCTCCGGCCAGGGGCGGGTACTCGCCGCCGCCCCCGTCCGCCAGGGCCGCGCCCGAGCGGGCGGCCCGCCGGGCGGCCGGGGTGGACGCCGCGGGCGTGCCACCACCCGCAAGCAGGGCCATCCAGCTCGGGGCCGCCACCATCGCTGGCGGGGGTCGGGCCAGGGCACTGACCTCCTCCGCCGCCGCGGACGACGCGGCCAGGGCTAAGGTGACCGAGGAGCGGGGCGGGCCGAGGGCCGAGTGCGGATGTGTGGAGGGTGGCGAGTGGGGCGTCGCCGCTGCTGCTCCATTCGCTGGGCCCCGCATCCATGCCGCCGCCACCGGCGCAAATGTGGAGGACGGCGCGGCGGGGCCGCCTTCCTCGTCCATGGGCATGTCTGGGTGGGTGATGCGAGTTGGTGAAGAGCGTGCGCGGGGTGGGGGCGGACGGGAGAGGGGCGGGAAGCGCCGGCGCCGGCGCAAGACAAAAAGGCGCCCGAAAAAGGGACCTGCACGCGGATTCCCGTGCGATCTCCAGGTGTGTGTGGGGGGGGGCAAGGGGCTCGCCGATGCTGACGGTGGGGCGAGCGCGTGTGTCGATAACGGCCTACTCACCGGTCATGCACGCCAAAGGCGGAGAAAATAGAAAGAGTGGGAGGGGACGGCGGGCCGACCTCGACCTGCTCCGACCTCTCTTCACTCACACTCACGTGCGCCCAGCCAGCCCCGCCCGCCCCAAACAAAGGCAACACATTCCGAAATCCGAAAATTGATATCAACAACAGACTCACTGATCAACCCCAACCTCCGTCCCCTCCCCCCCTGATTCGCATTTTCGCATCATTGTTGTTAACCCCCCGGGGGCGGCACCCCACCCCCGCCCAGCAAGTGCAGCTTCCACATGACAGCCGCCAGCAGGACCGCCGACGTCGCGGACAGGCCGGTCAGGAAGATCAGCCACGGCTTCTCCGACCGCTCCACCGCCCGGCGCATCAGGTCCTCGGCCCGCACCTCCTTCAGCCGCCACGCGTCCTTAACCTCCTCCGCGATGGCTTCCAGGGGCAGGTCGATGGGGACAATGATGTCGTCCGCGTCCACCACGTCCGGGTTGTTGTGCTTGCGCCTTCGCTTTGAGGCCCGGCGGCGGCGGCGATCGGCGGCGTCTTCCTCATCGTCCGACGAGTCGCCCGACGCCTCGCTGCCCGGCTTGCGCCGGTCAGCCCACCAGCCGGCCACGCCCGACCCGACGCCGGCCGCCCAGGAGCTAGCCCCGTCGGCCACGCCGCCTGCCCAGGAGGAGACAGAGGCGGTCCAAGAGGTGGGCGGGAGGGAGGTGATGGTGCCCTCCCCGCCGTCCTTCAGCTCTCCCGCGCTGCTGACCGCCGGCAGGCTGAGTTGGGGGCGGGCCGCGGCGGCCAGGCCCAGGTCCTCATCCGCGTGGCCACCAAAGGCGGCCAGGGCGTCCGCGTTGGGGCGGGAGGCGGAGGTGGAGGGCCGGATGCCGGCGGCGAGGAGGTCGCCCTCCCCATCATCATCGCCCCCGGCTGGGGTGGTGGCCGCCGCCGCTGCGGCCGTGCCGGCTGGCCCGCCGCCCGTGGCTTCAGCCTCCGCCGCGGCGGCAGCAATGCCAGCCAAGGCGGCTTCCAAGGAGGCGTCCGCCTTGGGGCCGGCCTCGCCGACGGACAAGACGTGCGGCGGGGTGGTGGCGGCAGCGCCTGCGCCCGCTTCCTTCCCACCGGCAACCTTCCTCGCTGCTTTCCCTCCGCCTTTGTGCGACCCCGCGCCCGCCGCCGCCTCCACGCCAGCCGGCTTGGGGAAGGTGTACGGCATGTCCTGGTCGGGCCCCTCAGAAATGCGGAAGGCGACGGGCGGGAACAGCTCCTCTGCCGCGGCGGCCGCGGCGGCCGCCTGGGCGGGCGTCAAGAGGGGGCGCTCGTCGGCAGTAGCCTCGACCTCCTCGGCGCCACCCGGTGCGGGCGCGCCGCCCGGCAGCGGCATGCCGCCCGGTGGGTGACGGGCGGTGGTAGAGGAGCCACTAATAGACGGCGCGGACGACCCAGCGGGCGGCGGCGACCCACCATTGCCGCTCTCACCACCCTTCTCTTTGGCGGTGAGCCTCAGAGCTGCCGCCGCCCGGGCCGCGCGCGCAGCCTTCGTGGCTGCGCGCGCGGCCGCCGCCTTGGTGACGGCGACCGCGGCCGCCGCGGCGGACGCGGCCACGGCCGCCCGGGAGGACGCGTCCGCCGCGGACTTGATGTCCACGATCGCTTCCGCCTCGGCGGCCAGGGCGGCCGCCCCAGCCGAGCCCGTGAAAGGCGACCCTGCCCGGCTGGAGGAGCGGGAGCTAGGGGTCAGGGACGACAATGGCCGCCGCCGGCTGAAGCCGGCCAACGCTCCCTCAGCCTCCTCTTCCTCCCCGTCCAGGCTATCCCTGGCCCTGCTGCGGTAGGCCAGGGCCTCGCGGGCCCCCGAATCCTCGTCATCGTCCAGGAAGGGCTTGTACGCCAGCGCGAGCTTCAGCTCGCCATCCACCGTCCCGACCCAGCTGGCGACGCCGCCGCCGCGCGGCTTTAAGCCGGCGCCGCCGCCGCCGCCATCCGGCGATGCCAGGGGCAGCCACACCGTGAGGGCAGCCCCCCCCGACGCGGCGGCCGCGGAGCTGGAGGGCCCGACCAGGCGGGCCAGGGGGAAGGAGACCTGCCCCACGTCCGGGCGCCCGGTCAGGTGGGAGTCCCGGACCTCGATCAACAGCTCCTGGGTCGCCGGGTCTTCCACCAGCAGCTGGATCTCCTGGTTCCACACGGGCGCCCGGTGCGAGCCGGCGTGCGAGGTCGCGTCCTCCCGCCGCGACCGGACGGCCTGGTTGCCCAGAGTGAGGCGGCAGTACGGGTTGCTCTGCCAGGGGAAGCCCCAGACGGGCAGGTCCCGCCCCTCCACGAGCGTGACCGTCAGCTCCCCCACGAACGAGTCGGGCAGGGAGATGCCGCCCGCCGCGGACTGGGGGCCCAGCGGCAGGGCGGCGGCCAGCGCGTTCTCCAGGGCGTCCGCCTGCAGGACGGCCGTCGCGACCGCGCGCATGACCGCGTCCCGCCCGACCGCGGCCTCCGCCACCGCCGTCACCGCGGGCGGGATGTTGATCTCCAGGCGGCGGGGCAGGACCATGAGGCCGGGCAGGTCCACCGTGAACAGGCGGGTCAGGTAGGCCTGCAGGATCGGGATGCGCATGAGGCGGACCCGGTTGTACGGCAGGAGCTGGACCTTGATGGTGGGCTCGCCCACGAAGGCCAGGGAGAGCGTCCCAATGTAGGGCGGCATGGGCGCCAGCCGCACCTTCATCCACATGCGGCACTCCAGGTCCAGGTCGGACACCAGGACGGGCACCCGGATGCGCCACCGCCCACGGGGACCGACCTCGATGAGGAGGAGCATGCGCGCGCCTCCCGTGTACCGCACGTCGACCACGCCGTTCAAGTCGCTGTCCTTGCGCGAAGTCCGCCGCCGCATGGCGCTGAAGGTGGGCGCCTCATGGTCTAGCGTGAACTCCAGGATGCGCAGGCGCTGGACGAAGCGGGGGACGGAGCCCGCGGCGACCAGGCCGTCGAGGACGGGCTGCAGCAGGCCGGCCAGCCAGCGCTCCAGGCCCCTCTGGTAGACGCGCCAGGCCTTGCGCCAGCACATGTTGAGCCACTCCACGGCCTCCGCATTCTCCTGGTACAGGACCAGGGAGGTGGAGGTGGGCGAGGGCGGTGAGGCGGAGGCGGAAGAAGACGGCGGGCGGGCGGAGGAGGAGGAAGCAGCCGCTGCTGCGACCGCGGCTGCAGACGCCCCGCCCGGCATCGGCCCGCCCCCCGGCGCCGCATCGCCCGGCCGCCACCAGATGAACCGGCGCACAGCCCGCTGGAGGGGGGGCAGGTGGGCGAGCCAGCGCACGGCGACGTTGGCGGCGAGGGCGGCCGCCCCGCCAGCGGCCAGGAGGCGGCCGTCCCGGGCGACAGAGGGCAGGGCAGGCAGGGCGCCGCCCGCCGTGGGCGCCGCCCCGCCGCGCAGGCCGCGGGTGGTGGGCGTGCGCAAGGTGTAGGGGCTGCGCGTGCTGCCGGCCCAGGGGCGGGCGCCCAGGATGGCGTCCTCGACGGAGGCCGTGGAGGGGGCGTCGCGGCTGTGGAGGAGGGGGATGGGGATGGACTTAACTTATCGTCAGGGCGGGCGTCAACGGATGAGAGCGGCGCGGGCGGCGGCGGCGGCGGGCGGGCGGCGGCGGCGGGGCTCGGGTGAAGAAGTTAGGCCGCGCCCTCACGCCAGCCCGCCTCTCCCCTCGCTATTTCGGTTGCGGAACCACATGCACACCCGCCCTGCACATCAAAAACTCGTACCCGCTGGGCGACGCCCCACTGCCAGAGGAGGACCGGGGAGAAGGCGCAGGAGCGGCGGGCGATGCGGCCTCGGCGGGGCCGCGTTTGGCGAGGGTGGCGGTGGTGGCGGGCCGCCTGATCACGCCGGCTGGGCGCCGGAGCGATAGTGCATGTACCTGTGCGTGAACGCGAGATTGGTAGGGGTGGTGAGGGCAGGGGGCGGCTCGACAGAAAAGGGCGTCGAGGCGACGAGGCGCCGGCGGTGAACGGCCTCCATTGGGGTTCCGGAAGACCGACGCGGAGGGGCAAGGGCGCCCTGACTCCACCCATCCCTGCCCACATGGCTATCCAGGCGACTAAAATGCCTGCCCGCGCGGCCAATTTTATTCCGGCGCACACGTCCGCCCCACCGCGCCCCTCTTCTGCTGGTCGGCGCCAGCCAAGCGCGCACAGGTCATCTGCTCTTCATAAAACAAACGCACCCCTTCTCGCAGGCCGGGTCGCCCGGGCACCCGCACAGGGGCGCGCATGGGGGTGTACGCCGTGCCCTGGCGGGGGTGGTGGGCGGAATGTGTGTGTGTAAAAAAGACGCGAGAGGGTGGCGCGTGAAAGAAAGAATGGGGAAAGTGGACACCTCGACGACAACAAAACCTCTCGTCACTTTTTCAGTCCGCCCAACACCCCACCCACATCATCCACGATGACCGCCTCCACGCCCTCGGCCACCAGGGCCGCCACTACGGCGGGTATGTCGTTGACCGCCCCGTACGTTGCCAGGCGCAGGCGGGTCCCCCCGGGCGGGCGGGTGAGCGCCGCGACCGCGGCTGGACAGATGGATGGTGGTTGGGAGAGGGCCTCGCCAGCCAAAAGGGCCGCCGCGTCCACGACCACGCCCTGCAGGCCCAGGCGGGCGGCGGTCAGCCCCGTGCTGGGGCTGGCCTCTTCGGACAGTAAAAACACGGGCCAGTCGCCCTGGCCGTCCCTGAGCGCGCCCGCGAGGCGGACGTCGAACGAGGAGAACAGGACGGGGCGGGCGCCGGCCCGCCGGCCCCCCTCCTCCAGCCCCGCCAGGACGCCCGCCACCACCCGGGCCGTCTCCGCCCGCGCCGCCCGCCCGCCTGCCGCCCGGGCCGCAGGGTCATAGGCGGCCAGGGAGGCGCCCTTGACCTCCACATTGATGCCCAGGCCGGGGGGCAGGGCGGCCAGCGCCTCTGCCAGTGTGGGGAGCGCGTCGTCGGCCGCCACGGCCCAGGGCGCGGTGCCGCCCGGCGCGGCCCGCCGCCTCCTGCGCGCGACGACAGCCGCCGCCACCCCCGCCACGGGCCGCAGCAGGCGGTGGCCGTCGGTCGCCCACCCCTCGGAATCGGAGCTGGACAGGGCAGGCGGGGCCAGGGCGCCTGACGCGTTGCGGTTGAGGGCCTGGAACTGGGCGAGCGTCAGACCGGACACGGGCAGGGCGACGGGCCCGCGCGGCCCGGCGACTACGACCGCGTCGTCGTGCCACAGGACGGCCACGCCGTCGGCCGTCACCTGCGCATCCACCTCGACAAAGGACGCGCCCGCCGCGGCGGCTGCCAGCAGTGAGGCGACTGTGTTTTCGCGGTGGGGAGGAGGGGCGGCTATGTCGCCAGCCCGGGCGGGTTGTGGCAACGGGTTTTGGCCCAGGCCACGGTGGCCGCCGACGGCGACGGAGGTGGGCGGGGTGGCGGACAGGAGGTGGGCAACCCTGGGCAGGGTCAGGGTCAGGGTCGAGCGTCGAGCGTCGAGCGTCGACGACGTGGTCGCGCGGGCAGTTACGGAGGCCACACACGACCGCCTGGACGCGGGCGGGCGCCTGCTCGCTCCGGGAACAGCCGCTCGCCTGGCGGCTAAGCGCAATTGCGTGGCGAGGTGCAGGTGCATTGGGCGGGCAGGGGGGGGGGGGGGCGTCACCGCACCGCCGTGTTCCAAGGCGGGATCTTCAATGCGCCCCGAAGAATATGAAATGGATAGACGACACGCTGCGCTTTCCTTCATTCGTTCAACGAGTACGAGCGCTCTCCCACAACCCCGCCCACTTATCACCCGCCATGGGCGCCCCCCGCGGGTTTGCCGTGCCGGGCATTGCCCTGGCCGTATTTGCAGGGCTTTTGTCCCTGAAGCGGCGAGGTGAGTGAATGAGAAAAGGGGGGAAGCGCCCTGTCAGAACGCGGGCGCTCTCCACAACGGATGGGAGCAAAAAAGAGGGCGTGCCGCGTGAGGTGTCTTGCGGGGCGGAACCCCGCACATGCACGCCCATCAGCGGGGTTTTCGCCATCCCAGCTACACACACATATCAGTTTAGGGGGTGGCGAGGGCCCTATCGCGTGCGGCCCAATTCCCCGCCCGGGGGCAAGGATGTGGGGCTGACCCCCCTCTCAAAAACTCATCTCCCTGCCCTCCAGCCGCGCCCTGCCCCACCCGCGCCGCCCGGGCCGCCGCCGCCTCCGCCCTCCCCGCCGGGTCCGCTGTCTGCCCGGACACCGGCCTGTCTAACGACCAGGCGGCAGCCATTGCGGAGAACGCGGACGCGATCACGGCCCGCATTGATGCGAAAGCAAAGACGACGCGGGCCCAGGCGGGCGGGCGGGCAGGGTTGGCAGTGGCGACCGTCGCGGGCGTCGCCTGGGCGACGGGGTCGCCCCTGTACGCGGCTGTCGCCTTCTTCCTGTGCCTCCTTGCCTCCGCCACCTTTTTGGCGTCCGCCTCCCGCCAGGCGTCCGCCCGGCGGGCCGCCCACGCGACAGTCGCCAAAGCACGCGCCCAGGCTGCCCGCGCGTGCGTGGCGGAACCCTCCATCACGGCCGCGCCCGCCGCTTTTGAGGGGCGGTGGTTGAAGGACAACGCCAACTCGGACTCCATGACGGGCGCGCTGGACGCCGTCAACCTGCATGGCCTCGTCCGCCGGGCGGTCCACCTGATTAAGGGCCTGGAACTGAAGACCACGTCCCCGCCCGGCGTCTTCCAGTTTGGCGTCTTCTCCGTGCTGCCCTGGTTCAAGATCACGGAGCGGCACGTCCTGGGCGGGCCGCCTCTGCGCCACCGCCGGCGGGACCTGCGCCGGGGCGGGTCGACCGGGTCGGCCAGCCTGCTCCCACCGCGCGCCCCGGGTGGCCAGCCCCGCATCGCGGTCGACCTGGCCTGGGCGCACCCGCACCCTGGCGGCGGGCGGGACACGTACGAGCTGACGGGGCCGGCCAACCTGACTGTGTTTTCGGAAATGGAGGTGGTCGGGCCGGGCGGGTGCCCGACGCGTGTCGAGTACACCACTCGGTACCTTAAAAAATGAAAATGAGTTTTTGTTTGCGCTCTCTAGAAGGTAATGGAGAGAGAGAGGGTTAGAGTGTTTTTGTTGTTATTGTTGGAGGAGCATTGCCGCAGTTGTCCAGGTCATCCGATAAGGTGCAGGGTGATGTAAGCATGCGTGCGTGAGAGAGAGAATGCGCAGAGACGGAACAGGAGCGACAGGTCGACACTTTCACCATCACCACCTCGCCCGCGCCCCGCCCTCCCGCTCCACCTCGACCTCGACCTCCTTTCCACCTCCGCCCCGGCCACCCCGCCGGGGCGGAGGGGGTGCGCCGCCCTTCCCACCAGGCCGGCCCCGCTTCGCACCCGCCGCCGGTGCCGGCACGCCCGGCCTCCCCCGCGTGGCCCGCCCGCCCAGGTCTTCAAGGTCCGCGCCGCTGCGAACACCACCACCTCCACCCCGCCCACTGGGCCCAGGCGGCCCGCCGCCCTCACCCTCTCCACCCTCCTCATCGCTCTCCGACAGGTCGACCTCGTCGTCATCCAGATAGGCGACGTCGCCGCCGGCCTCCTCCTCGCCCTCCCACTCGAGCTCGCCGCCTTCTTCCTCCACCTCCTCATCCTCAGAGTCGCCCTCCAAAAACTCGACACCGCCCTCCACAGCCCCACCGCCAGCCGCCGCCTGTGCCTCCGCTTCCGCGGCGTCCAGGACCTTGTCGTACGCGGACGCCGGGAAGTTGTAGATATCACCATAGGTGCCGGCCTTGAGGCGGCGCAGGAGCTCGGACTCGATGGAGTTCTCCAGTTTGGCCGCGGTCGAGGCCTTGGCCTCCCGCCGGCGCTCGCGCGCCTCTGTCCGGGTGGCCACGGGCACGATGGTCGGCTGGGCGGACACCGCCAGCCGCCGCGCCCGGATGCGGTACTGCGTGATTTTGGTCAGGCGCTGCTTGTTCTTGTGGACCAGGAACTTGGGCCAGTGCGCCAGGTGTTCGTCCACCTGGGCCAGGGCCTGGCCGTACGATTTGGCCAGGCGCACGCGCTGCCAGAGCTTGGCGGGCGTGTGCGCGCGTTCCACGGTCTTCATGAACAGGTAGAGCCGGCCCTCCACCTCCCGGATGGTGGCGTACCGGGAGTTGGCCAGGGGGCAGGAGGACCGGTTGCAGAGGCCGGAGACGTTGTACTCGTTGCGGCAGAAATTCTGAACAAAAGGAAATGAAGGGCGGGGCCTAGGGGTTGAGAGAGGACTGTCGAAGAGGGCGGCAGCCTTCGCGCTACTGTGTGTTTTCTCTCTCACGCCCACGTGTCCCCTTATCCTTCCACTGCTTACCTGCGTCACCGTCTTGACCTTGTATGTGCAGTGGCCATGGTTGATGACCTGCCAGATGACCTGGAGAGGGTGGAGAGGAGGAGAGAAAAGGTGAGCGTCGAGCGGTTGCGGCGGCCAGCGTCGATGGAGGGAAAAGAAAAAAACGGCGGTGATGGGGGACCGCACGGAGCAAGACATGGCCCGGCAGCACATGTATGCAATCTAGCCAGGCGAGGTAGCTCCCTATCGGGGTAGGTGTCGCGTGGGCTGGGTGGCCAGCCAGCGCACCCCGCGCCCGACGGCTAGCGGCGGCGTCGGGAAGAGCGTCGGCGGCCAATGCGCTGCGCTGCTCGAGTGCAGCGCGTTTCGCCTAGCGCGGGGCACGCCGTCGACACGCCTACCTGCTTATCGGAACGAGTGCCTGGCCCTCTACGTACCTCGTCGTGCTGCATGACGGTGCCCGGGCGCCAAGTGTATGGTGCACGGCTGCAAAGAAAGAAGTGAGAGAAGCAGTGCCCGCTCACTCGGTGTTCAACCACTCTGCCCACCCCTCGACTCCCGTGGTGGCTGGCGTTTTTTTATCGCCATGCCTACCATGCTTACTTTGAAACTCGCCACCCCTTCCCCTCACGCAGCGCGTGACATCCTGCTGGCCGCAGCTGCGGCGGGCGTGGGCCTGGACATCACCACCGGCGCGGACGCTGTCTGCCTGTCCAGCTCGACGGGCGAGCCAATCGCCGAGCACAACACCGCCTGCCGCCATTTAGCCAGCCTGGCGGCGGATGGCGGGGCGGCGCTGCTGGGGATGAATGCAGAGGAACAGGCTCTGGTGAGTGTGTGCGACGGTTGTCGATGCAAGGGCCGCGGGCGGGCGCGGGTTTTGTAGACGCCACGCGAGCGGCCGCCGTCGATCGAACCCGCCCGCTCAACCTTTTTTATTTCACTCCCCGCATCCTCCTCCTTCAGGTCTCTGACTGGCTGGCCAAGCGCTACTCCTCCATGAACTACCTGACGGACGCGGCCATGACCTCCCTGAACGACCACCTCACCCCGCGAACCTTCCTGGCGGGCGCCGGGCCGGCCCCCTCGCTGGCGGACCTGGTGCTGGCCGCCCACCTGGGGGATGCCATCGCCAAGTTCCCGGCCGCCCAGGTCGGGTCCCACCCGGCCATTGCGCGGTGGTACGCTCATCTGGTGGCCACCGCGCCTAGGGGGACGGGTGGGGAGGGCTTGCTGCCGCCCGGGCGGTTGGAGGTGGGGCCGCTGGTGCTGCCTGTCCCCGCCCCGCCGGCGCCGGCCGCGCCCGCCGCGGACAAGAAGAAGGGCGGGGACGCCAAGGGCGGGCCTGCTGCTGGTGCTGCTCCTGTGGCTACTACAGCCGCTACTGCTGCTGGTACTGCTGCTGGTGTTGCTGCTGGCGCCGCCGCCCCCGCCGCCGGCGCCGCCCCTAAAAAAGCCAAGGCCAAGGCGGGCAGGGACGGAGTCGCAGCGCCCGCCGCTGCGCCCGCCCCGCCCGCCGCCGCTGCCGCTTCCCCAGAGGACGCCGCCATCGCGGGTCTGGACTTTCGGGTCGGCAAAATCGTGAAGGCCGAGCGCCACCCCGACCCGGAGGTGACGTCCCTTTACGTTGAGACGATCGACCTGGGCGAGGAGGGCGGCCCCCGCACGATCGTGTCCGGCCTCGCAAAATACCTGCCCTTGGAGGCCCTGGCCGACCGCCTCGTCGTCATCGTGGCCAACCTGAAGCCGGCCAAGATGAAGGATGTCATGTCGGCGGGCATGGTCCTGTGCGCGAGCGCGGGGGAGGTGTGCGAGCCCATCCACCCGCCGGCCGGGGTGCAGGTCGGGGAGCGGGTCGCCTTTGAGGGCCTGACCGTGGGGCCGCCGGAGCCGGTGCACAAGAAGATCGGCAAGCTGTTTGACGCGGCGGCCCCGCACCTGAAGGTCGGGGAGGATGGTGTGTGCCGGTTCAAGGGCGTGCCCTTTGGGACGAGTGCGGGCGCGTGCACGAGCGGGGTGGTCGGCGGCATGATTAAATGATGGGACAGAGAGAGATGACGGTTTTTCCATTCACACGGTGTCAAACTCCTTTTCTTCCCCCGCCTCACACGGCCGTCGGAGCCAGGCCGACCGCCCAAACACTGGCCGCCGCGTCAGCCACAACAGGGCTGCCATCTGTTGTCGCCGTCGCCTGGTTGTAGTGCGTCCGGCAGACGGCTGCGTATCGCTCAGCCCCGCCCACCACGACCTGCGGCCCTTCCAGGCTGCGTGCCTTCAGGGGGCTGCCCGGCGGGGTCGGCGTGGCCCCGCCCCCGGGGGCCAGGCGCACGGAAAAGTGGGCGGGCGCCCCGCAGTGGGCGCAGGCGGCGGCGAGCTTGGTTATGCTGTCAGCGTGCGGCAAGAGCGCGCCCACCCCACCGAAAGGGCGGCGCCGGAAGTCGCCGTCCAGGCCCGCCACGATGACGGTCTTGCCGCCAACATCCGCGGCGCCCGTCGTGAATGGCACCAGGTCGGGGAAGAACTGGGCTTCGTCGATGGCGAGCACGTCGGCGGCCGCCAAGGCCGCTAGCCCACCTGCCGCCGCAGTCGCGGCGGCAAGGGTTGGTCCCGACGCGCATGTCGCCCTGCTGGCGCCGGTGTGGGTGACGACCGCCCCGCCGCCGGGCGCGTAGCGCGTGTCTTTGGCGGACGCGAAGACGAGGACGGTGCGGCCGGCGGCCTTTTCGGAGGAGAAGTGGGGAATGGGCGTGTGATATAATGAGCAGGTCAAGGTCGAGAAAAAAAACGCTTTGCTCCCCCCCCCCCCCTCCCCCCCCAAAAACGCGCTCTCTCATTTCCTTACTTCGTGCGCAGCCACTCGTCTCAACAGCTCCGTCGATTTCCCGGCAAACATGGGGCCGGTAATGATCTCAATGCGACCGGCAGCCGCAGGGATGGGGGTGGCACCTCCAGGCGGCGGGGCGGCTAGGTGAAGTGGATAAAAAAAAAATGAAAAGATGCGGGGCGGGCGAGAGCGCGCTCCCGCCCGAAATTTAGGGGCCCGGGCTCTTCCCTCGCCGTCCCCAGGCAGCCCCGCCCCGCCAATTCCACGCACCTGCCGCACTGCCGTGTGCTGCACGTGCATCCACACTGGTCGCCCGGACTGACCCGACCCGCCTGGCCGGGCTGCCAGGGGCGGTTGAAGCCGTCGACGCCCTCCTCGCCCGTCGCATCGGTGCTGCCGCCGGTGCTGGGCTCTCGACCAGTGCCACGAGTGCCCGGCCAACGCGCAGGGTGGTGGTGGCCCGGCAGGGCCAGGCGGGCATGGGTTGCTAGGGAAAGAAAGACGCGTAGAGCGTGACGAACGCGCGCGCGCTGAGGGACCAAACTGTGAGTTTTTTTCTGTTCTCCTCATCAACATCATCACATAACACAACGTTCACACAAAGTCCAGGTGCACGGCCAGCACGTCCAGGGCCGTGATCTCCGCCCGGCCCCCGCCCACCTCGCACCCGGCCAGCGTGGCCAGGTCCGGCACCGTCCGCCCCCCATCCCCGTGCACGAATTCCTTCACGTACAGCCCCGCCTGGGCGCGCAGGGTGAGGGTGATGCGGTGGGAGGCGGCGGGGGTCTGCCCCGGCCCGCCATCATCGCCCTCCACGCCCGCCTCCGCCGTCAGCTCGTGCACCGCCCGGTGCCGCACCAGCATGGCCCGGCGAGCCTCCACGCGCGTGGGCGTTGTCTGGGCGAGGACCAGGCCGCCGCTTCCGGGGGGCACGGCGCCGTTGAGGCGGGCCAGGAGGGCCGGGGAGGCGGGTGCGGGCAGCGTGACGGCCGCCCGGTAGGATTTCTCTTTCGTGGACTCCCCCGCCTTGATCGCCGCCAGCGCGGCCCGGGTGACCAGGGTGAGGCGGTGGGCGCCCACGCCGGTACCGGCCGCGTTGATGGATGCCTCCACGTCGGCCAGGAGGCTGGGCGGGTGCGTGGTGCCGGGGTGGCGGAACTGATGGGAGGAGGCGGGCGGGCGCGCGGCGCCCTCGCGTCCCTCCCTGCCTCCCCCGCCCGCCTTGCTGCCGTCCCGCCCATCCCAGTCGATGCGGGCCCGCGCGTTCAGGACCTCCATAACGAAGGGTCGCCCCCGCCCCAGCATGCGGACGTCCATGTCCTCCCGCCCGGCCGTCACGAATTTGAGGGAGTCCGCACGGAGGGCGGGCAAGAGCCAGGCTTCCACGGCCTCCTGCACGCTCGTCCGGCCGAGGCGGTGCCCGCCCACGAAGAAGGGAGACTGTGAGATGTCGCGCAGGGCTTTCGTGTAGTAGCCGCCAATGAGGACGGGCGCGCGCCGGACGCGGAGGGTGAGGTGGGCGGGGGCGGAGGGCGGGGTGGGTGGCGAGGACAGGCCAGCGGCAGCGAGGGCGGCCGGGCCGACAGTCGCCAGGGCCGCTAGGAACGGCGCCGTCGCCGCCCGCCCGACCGCCGGGGCCGGCCCGCCCCCGCCCCGCCTCTTCTTGGACGCCCCCTCAGAGTTGGGGCCCTTCCAGCGGGGGCCCTTGCCGCGCTTGCCGCCCGCCGACACGGCGCCCGCGGCCGCGAGCGCATCTGCCTCCCCCGCGCTGGCCGGGTGCAAAAACTGGAGCGCCAGGGAAACGTCCACGCCCGGCTCGCCCTCGCCGCCCAGGCGGCGGCCCAGGGCAGCGCCCAGGGGGCCGACCAGGGCGAGGCGGAGGGCGTCCTTGACGTCGACCACGGCCCGCGGGCGGTAGTGGTGGCGGGGCGGGAGGTGAGGCGTGGCGGGGGGCGTGGTGGACAGGGCTGCCGCCGCTCCTCCCTCCAGGTCGCCGCAGTCGCCTTCCACGCCGCCGCTGTCCCACAAGCCCGCCGCTCGCAGGGCCTCCACCGCGCACACCTGCCGCACCGCCGCGGCCGCGGGGTAGAGGATCTGCAGGGCGGACGCCCCGCACGCGTGCCCCTCCGCCCGGAAGGCGGCGGCCAGGGTGGCCGGGTGGCCAGAGGCGGCCGCCCGCCACGTCCCCGCCCCGGAGTCCAGGGCGGCGGCGGCGTCCATGAGGGGAGGTGGCAAGGGCGGGGTCGGGGCGTCCAGGGACTGGAGGACGCCCACGCAGACTGAGCAGGGCGGGTCAAAGGCAGCAGGGGGTGGGGGAGTGACGGCTGGGCGTGCCGTTGCCTCGCCGCATGCGTCGCCGCAGGCGTCGTCGCCCGAGGGAGCGGGCGCCTCGCCGTGGGCCGGCCCTGGTCCTGTGCCCGCGAGCGGATTGCCATGATCGCCCTCGCTGGGCGCGGCCACACCCCCATCAGCAGGCCCGGCCGCCGCCCCTGCATCCTTTTTCAGCTCGGCTAGCAGCGCGGCCGCCCGCGGCGCGGTTTGCTCGTACGGCAGAGCCTCGCGCACGCCCGCGAAGCGCAGGCAGCACCTTGGGCAGGCACCGTACGACAGGAGCGCGATGGTGAGCGGGACGGCGTGCGACGCTCGGAGCACGGCCGCCAGGGAGGACGGCGGGGGCGTGGGCGGGAGGGGGACGGCCGCGGGGGCGGCGTACCCGGGCGGCGCGTAAGGTGGCGGCGTGGCGGCGGTTGGCGTCGGTGGCGACGCGCCGGATGGGGCTGCTTCTGTTTGATCAGGGGCGGATGTGGTGGTCGTCATGACGGTCGGCGCGGGGGGGGTATGTGGACGGCCCGCGACGCGGCCGGGTTTTTGACGAGGGGAGTGTGAAAAAGGTTGGTGGTCACACTCTCGCTTTTGGCAAACGGGCGAGCGGCGCTTTGCTCCTCCCGCACGCACCTAGCGTCGCGCCGGAGACCACACACCCGCGCACGCACACGTCCACTGCACCATGGCCCCTAAGCGCGAGCCGGGCGGTGAGTCGAAGGCGGCCTGCGCGTGAGAGGCCCTTTCGGTCTGGTGCTCGGCGCCCACCCCATTGCTTTCTCACGTTCCCTCTCATCTCTCCCACCCTCTGCAGCCCCCGCACCCAGCAAGCTGAAGATCAAACTCACCGGCAAGCGAGCAGCCTCGACCGGCGGCGGTTCGGCGGGCGGGTCCGAGGTATGAGAGAGTAGGACGCGCCTCTTTTGTTTTTCTTGCACTCTCGTCTCTCTGAACCTCATCATCATGCCTCCACCCTTCGTCTCTCCTCTCTCCGTCTCTCCTCAGTCCGCCCGCGGCACCTCCCCCTCCCCCTCCGGCCGCACCACCACCTCCACACGCCCCCGCCGCGCCGCCACCGCCTCCACTCGCGCCCCCGCGTCCACCTCCCCTGCCGCCATGTCCGAGGACGCCGACCTGGAGGAACGCATGAGCGACGGGTCGGGCGAGCTCACTATGGCCTGCGGCCGCCGGTCGGCGTCCCCGGCCACGGGCGGCGGCGGCGGCGGCGGCGGCGGCATGGCCGGCGCCAAGGACTTCACGTCCTTGCCTCTGAAACCCGACCACGCCGCCCGCCCGCTCTGGGTGTGCCCGGACGGCCGCATCATCCTGGAGACCTTCTCCCCAGCCTACCGGGCGGCCACCGATTTCCTGGTCGCCGTCGCCGAGCCCGTCTGCCGCCCCGCCACGCTCCACGAGTACATGCTCACCCCGCATTCGCTATACGCAGCGGTGAGTGTGGGCCTGGACGCGGGGACGGTGGCGGCCGTGCTGGACCGGCTGTGCAAGACCGCGCTCCCTCCCGCGGTCGGCGCGTTTATTGCCGCCTGCACCGGCAATTTCGGCAAAGTCAAGCTCGTCCTCAAGCAAGGCCGATTCTGGGTGGAGTCCCCACATCCGGCTATCCTGCGGGAGTTGCTGGACGATGCGGTGATTGCTGACGCTCGCGTGGTCCGGGAGGAGGACGGGAATGGAAACGGAAACGGTGGTGGTGGTGGCGGTGGCGGCGGCGGCGCGCAGCCAGCGGGCGGCTTCGCCTTGATCACGGACGCCCCCGCCGACGTCGCCGGCCCGGCCATCGCGGCGGACGTGGTGCAAGCCATGGACGAGGCGGCGGCAGCGGATGCGGCGGCGACCAAGGCGGACGGCGGGGACGCCCCGCCCCCTCCTCCCCGCCCGCCCGCCCTGCTGCCGGCGACCTCCCACCCCGCGCCGCCCCCGCCCCGCGACCTTGTCGCCTTCGAGATCGACCCGGCCAAGGTCGAGCACGTCAAGGCGCGCTGCCTCCCCGGCGGGCTGAACTACCCCATGCTGGAGGAGTACGACTTCCGGGCGGACACCGCCAACCCGGACCTAGAGGTCGCGCTCCGCCCGGGCGTCCAGCACCGGCCGTACCAGGACAAGGCGATGGACAAGATGTTTGGCAACGGGCGCGCCCGGTCCGGCGTCATCGTCCTGCCGTGCGGGGCGGGCAAGTCCCTGGTCGGCATCACGGCGGCCGCCCGGGTGCGCAAGTCGGTGCTGGTGCTGGTGACGAACAACGTGTCGGTCGACCAGTGGAAGCACCAGGTGAGGGGAGGGCTAGAGCAAAAAACATGGGGGAGATGGGGGATGGGGGATGTGGGGGGGGGGGGGGGGGGGGCGGGCGGCTGTGCCCCCCTCCCCCCCCCCCCTCCCTCTCCCTCTATTTTTACTCAACCCCTCTTCCTGCTTGCTCTTCCCTCCCCTCCTCGCATCATCAGTTCAAGCTGTGGACCAACTTGCAGGACCATAACATCGCCCGCTTTACGGCGGACGCGCGCGAGGAGTTTGAGGGCGAGGCCGGCGTCGCCATCACGACCTACACCATGGTCGCCTACAGTGGCCGCCGCGCGGACGCGGCCGCCCGGGTGATGGAGCAGCTCTCCTCCCGGGAGTGGGGCCTGCTCATCCTGGACGAGGTGCACGTCGTCCCGGCCGCCATGTTCCGGCGGGTCATCGGCATCGTCAAGGCGCACGCCAAGCTGGGCCTGACCGCGACGCTCGTGCGGGAGGACGCGCTCATCGCTGACCTCAACTTCCTCATCGGGCCCAAGCTCTACGAGGCCAACTGGCTGGACCTGACCCGGGCGGGCCACATCGCCAACGTGCAGTGCGCCGAGGTCTGGTGCCCGCTGACCAAGGAGTTTGCGCGGGAGTACCTGCGCCCCGAAAACAGCGCCCGCCGCCCGCTGCTCCACGCGATGAACCCGGCCAAGTTCAGGGCGTGCGCCCTGCTGGTCGACTACCACGAGCGCGTGCGGCGGGACAAGGTCATTGTTTTCTCGGACAACATCTTCGCCCTGCGCGAGTACGCGGTCCGCCTGCGCCGGCCCTTCATCTACGGGGGGACGCCCCACGCGGAGCGCACGCGCGTGCTGGCCCGCTTCAAGACCGACCCGGCCCTGAACGCGGTCTTCCTCTCCAAGGTCGGCGACAACTCCATCGACATTCCGGAGGCCAACGTCCTCATCCAGATCTCCTCGCACGCGGGCTCGCGCCGCCAGGAGGCGCAGCGTCTGGGGCGCATCCTGCGGGCGAAACGCCCGCGCGGGGGCGGCCCCCCCCCGCCCGACGAGTTCAACGCGTTTTTCTACTCGCTGGTCTCGACTGACACCCAGGAAATGTACTACTCCGCCAAGCGCCAGCAGTTCCTGATCGACCAGGGCTACGCCTTCAAGATCATCACAAACTTGCTGGACGAGGCGGCGTCCAACGGCGGGGGCGGCGGCGCGGGCGGAGCGGATGACCAGCTTGTCACAAAGGACGACCAGCTCGACCTGCTGGCCCGCGTCCTGGCGGCGGGCAACGATGAGGCCGGCGAAGAAATGCTACCGGGCGAGGAGGTGGCGCCGGCGGGCGGGGGCGGCGCAGCCACCCGGCGGGAGGGCACCCTCGCGGGCCTGTCGGGCGCGGCCGGGCGGACGTACCTCGAGTACGCGAGCGGGTCGGGCGCCCAACCCCATGAGCGCGGTGGTGGTGGCCAGGGAGCAGGGGGCGGCTCCAAACAGCGGCACGCCCTGTTCAAACGCCATGCCGCGGGCAAGCTATAGTAGACTTGGATAGGGAGAGAGAAAGAGGGAGAGAGGGAGAGAGATGCTCTGCAGAGCGGCGCGCCCGCGTTTGTCAAAAAAACAAAAAAGGAAAAAGTTTGTCCGGAAGAAACCAACAGGACAG
>Ga0315278_10001373_pt1 | contig 21333 bp, 25 predicted proteins | sample YL17G06_0_MG_FD_203880 | JGI IMG/M metagenome (GOLD analysis project Ga0315278, IMG submission 203880) | Sediment microbial communities from Yellowstone Lake, YNP, Wyoming, USA - YL17G06_0 | ecosystem: Environmental > Aquatic > Freshwater > Lake > Sediment | place: USA: Wyoming | collected... | reverse complement strand
GTGCCGGGAGTCGTCGTTGCAACACCGGCAGGAAGGGGCGCACAGGTGGCGTCCGAGCTGGCCCGACGCTCGTCATATGGCAAGCGCCAGCAGAACAGCTCATGGCACTGCTGTACGGTCAATCGTTCATGGCACTGCACACTGACCCTCTGTGTGGTACGCCCGAGGAGACTGGGGAGGGTAAGCTGATACTTCATGCGGCCACCTTGATTATTCCAGCAAACGGCACGATGATGCCCTCCAGGTGAGGGGTAAAATAGCTGATAATCCCGTTGGGGACACCATGTTGAGTGCACGGCGGAGCTTGGTAGCAAATTCATAAAGTTACCGGTTCCGCTCAGTACATACCTCGATTCCTTCCCGTCCACCTCGGCTTTGCATTGAATCGGCCCCTCAAGGAGCAGGCGAAGGAGCTTCCTGCCCTCCGACACATGGGCAGACAGTAGGCTTTGAGAATCGGCTAGACGAATCTTCATCTCTCGTTTGAGTCGGGCCGAATCCAACTCAGTAGGACCGACCCGATCCAGTCGGTCGAGTTCAGCCACAAGCGCTTTCTTGCGGTTCTCCTCGCTCCTGAGCAGGGCAAGAAGAGGCTCCATCGACCCTTCCCCCTTCTTGATCGCATCCCCCAGGCGTCCCTCATAGGCTTCGATTAGCGAGAGTTCCCGTGTGATTTCGGTGCGTCGGTCCAGTTCTTGGTGTTGGTGGTTCCGTAGCTGAATCAGAGCTTGTTCAATCGCTTCGTCTAGCACCTTCTCATGGAGCACGTCGGCGATGGCTTTTAAGAGGACTTTATCGAGCAGCTCTTGCTCAGCCAGCATGGAGTTCTTGCAGATACTCGACCCTCGCTTCTTGTGATAGGCGCAGACATAGTACCGCCCCTGCCGCGCCCGAAACACCCAGTTCGCGAGCGTCTTGCCGGCATCGCGAGTCGTCTCGCCGCCTCCGGAATCGTCAGTTCCTGTTCGAGAACGAGCCGTATGGCTTGCTCACGGAATTCCTTCGTATACGTCTGTCGCGATCATCGTTCCATCCCACACCTCCAACTCCCATATAGTAGGTTGAAGGCGTCCATTTTTTCGAGCCTAGCTCACAATAGTCAGGTGCGGACAGATAGCACGTTATGACATTTCAACTGAACACCCTAAACGACCTTGACAAGCTGTGTGGACGGCACATATTCTGACTTCCCCCCTGAAACCCTTTCCAGGGTTAGAAACTCTGTCCGGGCTGATCGAAGTTGCTCGTGCGAGGAGATGGAGTTTGTGGATTATTCATTCACTTGGCTTCTGAAACAACTTCATCGTTCTGTTGTTCCTGCCCTTCTTCTGCTCACCACCCACTCAACTGCCGGGGTCACAGTTGATGGACGTGACGCCGCTGACTATATTCTGGACCAGCCCGGCAAGGCATGGGCGGTCGTCATAGGCATAGACAGTTACCAGTATGCTCAGCGGCTAAAATATGCCGTCGCCGACGCAAGAGGGGTCGCTCGTCTGCTCGACGACCAAGGCTTCCACACTACCACGCTGTATGACGCTCAGGCGACTCGCCGAGCCATCGTCAGCGAGTTGGGGGGAAAGCTCCTGAAAAAAGTGACTCCGCAGGATCGAGTCCTCATCTATTATGCCGGGCACGGCGTTGAGCAGCGGGTGGAAGGAGGAAAGGTCATGGGCTATCTCCTTCCCGTCGATGGCGAGGTAGATGATTTCGCCGGGACAGGAATCAGCATGGGCCTGATTAAAGAGCTCGCCGACGCATTGCCCTCAAAACACGTCCTATTCGTGGTCGATTCGTGTTATGGAGGTATCGCAGGGCAATCATTCAGGAGTACGACTCAGTCCAAAGCCACGGCCGACTATATCCGATTGATTACTCGGGAACGGGGACGGCAAATCATCACGGCGGGGGGCGCCGACCAGGAAGCTTTGGAAGCCCCGGAGTGGGGGCACAGCGTCTTTACGTATTATTTATTAAACGGCATCGGAGAGGGGTTGGCCGATCTGAATAATGACGGTATCATTCCCGCTTCCGAACTCTATGCCTATCTCGACAGCAGGGTGTATACCGCAGCCCAAATGAAAGGGCACACGCAAAGACCTGAATTGTGGTCTCTCGCGGCGGAGAAGGGAGAGTTTGTCTTTGTGCCTCGCAACACTCCGCGGCAAGTTGCTTCGCAGCTGGTGCCGGATACGAGCGCTTCCCTCGACCGCACCAGCGCGCCAAGCCAGCCGAAAGTACAAATCAGCACGGGAAAGGAAGCCCAACCCGCCGCGAACCAATACGCGGTGCGTCAGAAGGTCAGCCCTTCGAAAGTCAAGACTGCTGGAGGTCAGGCAGGCGACTCTTTGGACGTGCAGATCCTCGATCGTGATGCGAAGGGCTGCACCTGGGTGTCTTCGACGGCTCGTGTCCCATTCGGCGAGCACGTCACGAAACATCAAGCCCAAGCCCAAGCCATCTCAGAGGCCCGTTCAAGGGCCATGCGGAGTTACCTTGGCATCAAGGTGCAGCATAGCTTCGTGGATTTCATGCAAGAGCTCGATCTCAAGGGACAGGGGGGGTTGATCGAACCGCTCCTGAAAATGACTCAAGCAGGCCATATTCTAGAGGAGCAGGTGGTTTCATCCCACATTAACGATGGTCCGGGATGCAGGAATTGCGAGTTCGAGGTGAAGGTGAGGGACTGCATTCTGCCATTAGTCGACCGAAGCGATCGGGACTTCAGAGTATCGCTGGCAGTGAATAGAAGCACCTTCGTCGATGGCGACGAAGGTATTCTCTACGTCAGTTCCTCGCGAGACGCCTATGTCCACCTGTACAGTATTGATATGAATCAGAACGCGGCGCTCCTGTTTCCCAATGACTATGCCAAAGAGAATCTGGTTCATGCCGAGCAGCAATTCATCTTCCCGAGTGAAGACCTGAGGCGGAGAGGCTTGAGACTGAGAGCCCGCCTGCCCGGAAATGCCTCTACTGGCGCTGAGATGATTCGGGTTATTGCCACAAAGACCCCCCTGCCTCTCTCGATTAGCGATCCGTCTCAGGAGGACATGATCCATGGGAATTTGTCCGCTGCAGTAGAAGGACAAGACAAGGGAACACTGTTCAATCTCTACGCAAAACTTCATCGGGCAAAGGTGCCATGGGTGGAGGACGGCCAGGCGTTCACGATTCATGAGAAGTGATGATCATTGCAGGCATGGGCACTCACAAGCGGACGCTCTATTTTTTCGATGTCTGAGTGGTTTTGGGCAGAGATGATCACCAAAGGGGTACCGGGAGACAGAGGACGAACTATGAAAACGGGCCAGCCACGCTGGAGATGGAGGGTCATTGCAGTCGTCGCCTTGGCCTTGAGCATGCAATCCTGTTCGCCGACGCTCCTACCATTAAATCCCACAGTGCCCCCCATGAAAATCAGAAAAGTGCCTGTGAGCGCCGCATTGGTAATGCCGGATGCACTCAGGGATGGCGTGACTACTCAGAGCGTATCATGCGCAGGGAATTATCAAGTTCCAATCGGAAGGGAGCTGGAAACAGGGATGGTGGAGGCTCTCTCACAGGTCTTCGACAGTGTGGACGTTGTCAATGATAAAGCTGTGGCGGTGGGGAATTATGACGTGCTTATTGAGCCCAAATCCCTTCAGCTTGACGCAGAGGGGCATTGCTTATCCAGAAGATTCCTCTACCTTACATTCATATTTTACCCTTTCTTCAGTCCAACTGATAGTTTTGAGGCACATGCAGAAGTGCCGGTCACGGTGATGGACCGGCAGGGTCAGGTTCTCCTGACGGACACATTCAAATCAAAAACCCACACTCATGATGCCTTGTTCCAAAGCACGTCCGACAAAGCCAACGCGGTTGCCATTGTTCTACGAGAATCTGTCCTGGAGGCGCTCCAACAGATGGCTCGAGCGCTAGCGAATTCGTCACAGATGCAGGCGTACGCTCGAAAACTTCCCAAGAAACAGGCCGACCAGGTGCCGTCGACGGTGGCCCGAGTGGACAGGTCCAGTGACGTGGATATCCTCCCGCAAGCGATGGCTAAATCGCAAAAAACACGCTACGCCGTGGTCATCGGCATTGAGCGTTACCGCCAGAGCCTACCGTCCGTTGATTTTGCCGCACATGACGCCTCGATCATGAGGGAATATCTCACAAAGACGTTGGGATATCCGGACGAAAATGTCGTAATGCTGCTCAATGAACATGCAACAAAGAGCGACTTGGAAAAGTACATCGAGCGCTGGCTTCCCAACCGCGTTGATAAGGATAGCAGCGTTCTGCTCTATTACTCCGGCCATGGAGCCCCAAACCCCACCACTCAAGAGGGCTTCTTAGTCCCTTACGACGGCGATCCCACCTTTCTGGAAATAACAGGGTACTCGCTCAAGCGGCTCTACGAGCAAATGGGGAAGTTGCCGGCACGAGAGGTCTTGGTGGTCCTCGACTCCTGCTTTTCCGGATCCGGAGGACGATCGGTGATCGCCAAAGGTGCCCGCCCGCTCGTGATCAGCATTGAGAATCCCCTGTTGGCCGGAGATAAGATTGTCGTTCTGACGGCGAGTTCAGCGTCGCAGATTTCAAGTACCTACGATCAAAAGAACCACGGGCTGTTCACGTACTTTTTTCTTAAAGGACTTCAGAGCGCTGCGGATGAGAAGAAGAACGGCAGGATTGATCTTTCGGAACTGTATGACTACGTGAAACCGCAAGTCGAAGGAGTGGCGCGGCGAGAGTACAACAATGATCAGGTCCCGCAGCTACTGGGGAATCCCGAAGTCCTGAAACGGGGAGTTCACTTGCTCGATCGGGTCAATCCGTAACTTTCCGCCGGTTTGCCATAGCTCCGGCCCTCACCGCTATTTCCTCCTTGGGTTCTAACTCCAAGTACAACACTGGAGGCCCTGATGGGCTTCGGTGTTGCCATGCGAACGAGATCCTATCAACACATGAGTGCCGAAGAACGTGAAACCTTGAGTCTGGGGCTGGCCCGTGGCCATTCGTTGCGGACGATGGCGAGGGTGTTGGGACGAGCGCCCAGTACCCTGAGCCGTGAGCCGTGAGTCGGCCCGCAACACCACGCGGGGCCGCCCCTATCGGGCCTGTACGGCGCAGACGCTGGCAGGAGCCATGGCCTGTCAGCGTCTGCGATTGCGCACACTCTTGGATCCCTGGCTGTGGCAGTATGTCCGGACACATCTGACTCAGGGATGCTCATCCGAACAGATTGCCGGACACCTCCGACGCGCGTATCCTGACGACATGAGCAAACAGCTCTCGGCTGAGACGATCTATGCGGGGCTGTGTGTGCTGCCCCGCGGCACGCTGCGGAGCGCACTGCTGGCCGTCCTGCGTCAGGCGCGCAAGGCGCGTCGGCCTCGATCGAGGGGGACGGACCGCCGCGGCCAGATCCCCAATATGACGTCGATCACCGAGCGTCCGGCCGAAGCCGCCACCCCTACCGTGCAGGGCCACTAGGAGGGCGACTTGATCAAGGGGGCCCGCAATGGGTCGGCCGTCGGGACCCTGGTGGAGCGGACCACCCGCTTGGTATCCTGGCCAGGATGGAGGGGACGGATGCACGGAGTGCCCGTGTGGGCTTCACGAAAAAACTGCGTCACGTGCCCGCCCTGCTGCGGAAAACCCTGACCTATGATCGAGGGAAAGAGATGACCGAGCACGAGCAGTTGGCCAAGCGGCTCGCGATCAAAATCTTCTTTGCCGATCCGTACAGCCCCTGGCAACGCGGCACCCACGAGAACGCCAATGGGCTGCTGCGCCAGTACCTGCCCAAGGGCACGGACTTGTCGGGCTACACGCAGCGCGAACTGAATACCATTGCCCATCGGCTAAACACGCGCCCACGAAAATACTTTGATTTTGCCACGCCCCTGGAGGTCTATGCGCAATTGCGCCATCATTCACCCGTTGCACTTGGAACTTGAAACCGCCCGTGTATAACCCGTCTCCTGCGACCGGACTATCGGAAGATTTCGCATCGCCTCCTCGCTCTCAGCACTCATAACATTCATACATGGCTGCCGGTCATTCAGCCAGCAGCCATGCCTTGTCTATTATGGGAGAGTTCGGTCGTCCATCGCCATGGTGTTGCTCCGTACGTCCAAGAGTTCGATTTTCTGAAAGGTAAAGCTCACGTCCTCCAAATGTCGGATTCCCCCTATGGCAATCGGCTCAGTCGAGTGGGAGATGTCTGAGATGAAGGCATTGGTGAGTTTAATACTGTGAGACAGCGTCATGGCCCCTTTAGGATCAACGCCGACGAAATCGATGACTACTTCTGGCAACACTTCGTTGGTCACCAGGGCTTGAAAGAGTTGCGGAGACGCCGCACCCCATTCTTTTGTGATCGTCACTGGTTTATGTTGACGCTTGCCGGTTGCCATGCCGGTGGCAAGGTCTCGAGGACTCACGACGGCATAGTGGAATTTCAGCCCTGCAATCTTGCTGCCTTTCACACCTTCCTGTAGAATCTCTCCTTTAAACGGCCCCTGCTTCATGCCTCTAATGGAAACATAGATTGTGTCTGCTTGCGCAGTGACAGTTCCGAACAGTATCAGCACAAAAGTTGCCAGTGTGATTCTGACTATTCCCATGAGGGGCATGTTGAACCTCCTAGGTTGAAATGATGTGTCGAACATTTTCCTCGAATGAATGTCCTTCCGTCATCAAATCCTTCTACTGAATCGGCCTCGTTCACGGCTCCGGCCCACCACCATGAGGAGGTATAGGTATCGGCCCCTTCGGTGAAGCCACGCTGAATGGCACCGGCCCTGTATCTCCATCTCCCTTTGGCCCACTGAAAATGCCACTGGTTTCCCGTGTGCAGCTGCGCTGGCTGTTACGGGCAGGGCACAGACATCGGGCACACCCCGGCGAGCGTGCTTGGCATGGTCTGCTTACACCCTGCGACCGCGGTGAATGTGTTGGTCGCGAGGAAGTCCGTGATCACGTTGGCGCGCCAGCCGCGATCGATGCCATCGTGGGCGCTCGCAAAGATTTCAGTGTTGGTGATGAATTGCATCGACGGCGGTCCGGATATCCGGATCGCGGCGTCGTTAGGACCTGGGCGGTTCGGATACGGACACGAATAGCTACCCGCCGTGCGCGGAGCGCCGGCGAACTCGACCCGCACATACTGCATCACGCTCTGGGGGGCAAGCTGGCCGTCAAAACCTATGCCGAGCCAGTCGCCCGATGCGGAAGCGCGGCCCTTATCGGATGTAAACACGATGGGCCGTATGGGTGTGCCGACCGCGATCAGCGCGCCACCGTAGTTGCTCGCGTTGATGTTTAGCGACCCACCCGGCGGGAATAGCATCGTCACCCCGGGCAGGATCGTCAGCACCGCCGCCGGCCCTTTATACTGGGTGCTAACATCCATCCGCCCGCCGTCCTGCCCGCTGCCGATGTGATACGGCACGCCGCGATCATGCATCGTCTGGGCGTCGCGCACCGGGCCGCCACTTCCAGCAATGGCGATCGCGGCATGGCCATTGTCCGCGTAGGCGCCGCTTGGAATGGTGCCGATGACGCGAGCAACCACATGGACCGGGTAGCCCGCCGAGCCATGGATGTACAGCTTCTGTGACGTCGCATCAAAGCCGACATCGCCATTGATGTAGATGCCTTGACTCAGGGAGCCCGCGATCTCGACATCATCGACGTGCAGCGTGCCGACCGCGCCGCTGCTTTGCATGTTCAGCGTGCCCGCATACGCCGGATTGGTGGTAAGCGGGTGGCCACCGCCGCGCACGACCGCGTGGGTCAACGACAGCGTGCCACCCATGTTGCGGATCGACGCCCACGCCATGCCGGCGACCTGCGGCTCGATGGTGATCGCCGACCCAGGCGCACCCGCTGCGATCAACGCGCCGTTAGGGTTGAGGATCGTGATCGTCCTGCCGGCTGCAATACGCACGACGGCGCAGGGCTCGATCGTGACCGGTGCGGAGATGTTGATGTCGTACGGCAGGACGTGCGGACTGGCTGCCGCCGTCCACGTCTGCGCCGCGGTGACGCTGGCGTGAGTCGTGCCAGGGCCGGTCGGCGCCACGCAGTTAAATACCGGGTTGACGGGCCGCGGCATTAAGGATCGCAACGGTACCATCGATCTCGGCGCTCTCGTGCTCACGCCGCTGAACGTGCCGAGGGCATCCAAAGTCTTTCCGCCCGGCATTAGTAACACGACGTGAAAGAGATCTTCTTCTTGCGCGACGGTCAACGCCTCAGGTGCTGAGAGCTGCTGTTCATGTGTGCCAGCTTCGGCCTGGATGGTGATCATTTCGCCACCGTCGACCGCGGTGACGTTGATGACCTTCTCGTCTTTGGCCTCAATCCTATAGACTCCCGGGGTAAGGACGGTATCGGCCCCATCCGGAGAGAGGAAATGAACAGCGCGCTCCAATTTGATCGTGGGTCCTGAAGGAACCTCTTTACTGACAGCTAGTCCACCCCATATAACGCCAACGGACACGAGCCCCAGCACGACAGTCACGCGAATTCTCATATCACCCTCCGATTTGTTGCGCGACACGTGAGTCGCATCGAACATCACCGACAATCAAGACGTTTCGAGGCACTGGAGGAGGAATCTAGTGAGTCGCTTCATCCGGCAAAAGGTTCATGAAAACTTTGTCCTTTACGCAGAATGCCGGAACGTCGTTGACTCCTGCTGCCGGATCGGGATCGGCCCCGGTTCACCAGCAGGAGGAGGCAGAGGTGTCGGCCACTTGACGGCAGGCAATGGCCCTGTGCCTGTTACAGATATCTATCCAATAGAACGGCTGTGGAGAGATTCCGTACTCCGGTCTGTGCGAGCCTGAGCGTTTCTGTCGCATGCCGCGAAGCGCGACGGTCACCCGGTTCGTTTGTCGCCATTGGACACCTCGTTGGGCCTTCCCCGTTTCCCGAGGTGTCCACGCACATGGGACTCACTTATCGTGTTTCCTTTTAGTCGAAGGGCACGTCTTCGACGCACAAGTTACGGAACCTTGATCTTCTGTGCTTCGATCTTCTGCCACATGTGCCAGAAGTAATCGGCGCTCCGCATCAGGTGATTGTCCACAAGGTCGACGCCGCCTATATTTTGGTTGACGGGGGCCGTCCGGACGGCTTCTATCGGGCCGGCACAAGCCGCCAGGAGCAGACACAAGGCCCCGAGGAGGATGGACCAACTGCCGTCTCTCAGGTCCAGGAGCAGGCGCGCGCGCCGCGAATTCGGCAGACCGTCGAAGCCGGCCGCCACGGACCACGGTGGATTTCCCCATGAATTGCCGAGATCGAACGCTGCTTGTTGCCCCATTGCCTCACTCTCCCGTTAGTGGTGTGACCCCAGCCTCTGCCTATCCTCAACGCCGCCTGGCCTGGCTAACTCACGTGTCGACGCGCATTGCAGCCGAGCCAGCCGTTGTTCCGGGTACGTTGCTAGTCCAGTTCGTGGTGAACCCTTCTATGCGACCAAGCAGAAACGTGTCACCTACATTAAACTATGTGCGGGCGCCATGTTGCCCTCTTGCGTTTGACCTGTCAATTCCCGCCGAGTACAGTGTCATCGCCTGTCAATCAGACACCTCATGATGGCCGGCCGTGATGAGAACCGGCTCATAGTTTTACCTGCCCCCCTTAAACCGGTCCAGATCCTCTGTGAGGGTCTGGCCGAGAGGAGGGCCGTATGCCGCGCATCAAGTACACCGTCGAACACATCATTACCAAGCTGCGTGAGGCCGAAGTCGCCCTGAGCAAGGGCCAGACCGTCGTCCAAGTGAGTCGGAGCCTGGGGATCACCGAACAGACGTATGACCGGTGGCGGAACGAGTATGGCGGGCTGAAAATCAATCAGGTCAAGCGGCCCAAGGAGTTGGAGCGGGAGAATACGCGCGTAAAACGGGCCGTGGCAGAGCTCACGCTCGACAAGTTGATCCTGAAAGAGGCCGCCGAGGGAAACTTTTAAGCCCAGCGCGCCGATGGCAGACGGTGGAACACTGCTGTGCCACGCTGGGCATCCCCGAACGACGGGCCTGTCGGGTGCTGGGTCAGCCGCGCTCCACCCAGCGACATCACGGCGGGCCATCGGATGAGGACGTGGCTCTGACGGCCGCCATCATCCGGTTGGCCCGAGAGTATGGACGGTATGGGTATTGACGGATCACGGTGTTACTGCAACGGGAGGGCTGGCGCGTGAATCACAAACGCGTGGAACGGATCTGGCGGCGGGAAGGACTGAAGGTGCCGCAAAAGCAACCGACGCGCGGCCGACTGTGGCTCACCGATGGCTCCTGTGTGCGGCACCGCCCGACCCACCGCAATCATGTCTGGGCCTACGACTTCGTCGCCGTCCGGACAAAGGACGGCCGTCCGCTGAAACTGCTGACCATTGTGGATGAGTACACCCGAGAATGTCTCGCGATCGACGTAGATTGCCGCTTGCGATCGGATGACGTCCTCCACCGGCTCAGCGAACTCTTCGTGCAGCATGGCGCGCCCGAACTTATTCGGTCCGATAACGGCCCGGAGTTCGCGGCGAAGGCAGTCCGGGAGTGGTTGCGTCGTGTGGGGGTGCAGACTCTGTTCATTGAACCCGGCAGCCCCTGGGAGAATGGCTATGTCGAAAGTTATAACGGCAAGCTGCGGGACGAATTGCTCAATGGCGAGATCTTCGAAACGCGTTGGGAAGCCACGGTGCTCATCGAACGCTGGCGGCGCACCTACAACCAGATTCGCCCGCACAGCTCGTTGGGCTATCAACCGCCGGCTCCCGAAGCCAGAGAACCTCGGGATGCGCAATGGGCCTAGACTAACAAGGGATGTGGTACAACAACCGGGGGTAGGTTACGTGCCCTAGATGATAAGGCAGATATTTTCGAGAGCCCAAGCGATCTAGAGTATGCGAATGGGATGTTACTTCAGATCGGCCGAGAGTTGACTCCGCAGAGCCCCCTGGGGTTTGAAGATATGGGGACGCTGGTGTGCTTCATAACACTATCCCTAATAACACCCTCCCGATTTTTTGGAGCAATGGGACGGTAAATAACAAGCCCTGGAAACCGTTGTTCCCTAGAGCCTGAATCTATCTAGATCCTGTCATCAATATGGCTCAGTAACACATGTCGTTACCTATGAATGAGGTCACATTTCAAACGTTTGGCCTCGACAAGTACAAGCGCACGATTGCTGAAGGGGTCTTGTCCGATGGCACCGACGTCAATCAAGTGCTCGCCAAAGACGGCTGGTGCTGGTGGTAAAGAAAATATGCACCAGGGGATGCTGATCTCGAAGAGTTGGAGAAGGCAGCACGAGAAGCCAAGAGAGGCTTGTGGGCTGATCCGCAGCCGGTGCCGCCGTGGGAGTGGCGGAAGCACAGAGACTAAGATCATCAACGGTTTCATAGGCCAGCCCACGTTTGACACCTCTTTACGGTCGGCCTAGCCTTGGTGTCACTGATCTGATTCGTGGTGGATGATAGGGGGCCTCGTGAAATCGAAGAAGCCGATCAAACTCAAGACCCCGACCAAACCGAAGGCGACGCGCCAGAGACCAGCCCGTCGAACGAAACCAGAGTCTCCCACACCAGCCGCGTCAGCCACACTTCATGAACGGATCGCCACACGAGCCCGTGAGATCTACGAACGACGCCTCCGTCAAGGTCCCCTGGATGACTGGCTTCAGGCGGAACAGGAGATCCTTAGACAACAAAACACACGGAATGTTGACCTGCCACATCGTGGTGGATACGCCGGTAAGGAGCAAGACTGACACATCATCACACAGGCGACCTCTAACAACGTCCGCCGATCAATACACGCATTTCCCTACGTCACGCCTTGCGGTTTCCTCAGTCTCCTCCTAGAATACGCCTCCCTGCGAGGCCCCTATGCCCTTCTCGATTCGTCCCTTCCGCAGCGGCATTTCTCATCGGAGGACTGACATGAAATTCAAACTTGTGTTCGCGTTGTTTCAACTCGTCTTACTCGGAACTCCCATCTACGCGCAGATAGATCAGAGCCTTTGCGTGCAATGTCTCAAGGCAGCTAACGAGGAGTTGAAAAAGTGCCTCGATGAGGCCATTAGCCATGAGGATAAGACTTCTTGTGCGGAGAGAAAGGAAGTATAAACGCAGGCCTGCGAAGGGGGTGAGTGCGAAATTGAAAGGGCAGCGCAACTTGGTAATGCTAGAGAAGGCCTTCCAGCAAAGAAATAGAACTCCTAAGAAGGTGTAGGGAACCGTTCTGCCTGAGGAGGTGCTTCCGCCATGCACCCCGCTTAACAACTTCCGCCGAAAGGGCTATCAGTGGAGTATTGCGGCGGCTTTAGCACTGCCGAGCGCGAGGAAACAGACGGTCCTGACCATCCAGCCGGACGTCGAGATTCAGCGGAACCTCATCAAGCCATTGATCAAACCATGAGACTCCACCATGTGCGCAGCGAGAGGAGCCTTCTATGCGACAGACGAACATGATGCTAGGGCAACACCGCATCGGCCGATGGTCGACAATCGGCCGCGGTGTGGCTGCGATAGTGATGGCCATGCTCCTTTTCGGCACATCCACGACGCCGGTCAAGGCCAATATCTTCGGCGATCTTGGCAATCTATATGGCTGCGTGGTCACTTGGGGACAGGTCTGCAACATGTCCCACACGGTGATCGGGACTGGTCCGGCCCAATCGTCGTCGCCCATCCCCGTCACGTGCGAAAGGCCTTTACTGAACGGACTTCCGCAGTTTCTGACTTCACCGAAAGGACAAGCCAAGTATCGTTTCCAAGGCAACTGCGTCAGTCCGGCAAAGCCCGGCGCGGTGATGACGGTGCGTTGGGAAGGATCGTGGACTCCATCGGAAACGAAAACCGATCGACCGAATGCATCCGAGACGCTCGAGATCACGGGCTATGAGTCCTTCCTGCCCGATCGCGCACCTGGTGGAAGAATCTATATGTTTTTCACCGCACGCTGCACGAAAGATCCGTGGCTGCAAGCCCAATCCACAGGAAAGCGCAGCTCAGGCCAAATCAGCGGCACGATGCTAAGGTTACCTAATACGAATGCTGACTCCGTTACCTGTACTCCGTTCGGCGGTTATGTGCCCGACGACCTTCGCCAGGCGATTCCCAATATCGACAAGCAGAGTTTTCCCAGGACCGGCAGCATCATCTCGCCTACGGACAAGCAACGGCTCTCTGCCGAGTACGAGAGGGTCAACCCGTCATATCTCTCAAAGTTCGGCATCGAGCCACGGGCGTCATCTAACGTCCTCCAGGCTCCAATCTCGCAATCCGCCGCTGCTGTCGGAAAGCCAAACTCACAGCTCAAGATATTCTCGCGCGGGACTGTATCAACAGAACAGGCCCAACCTGAGGGACAAGTACCATCCGCTAACATTACTCCTTCCCCCGGAGAAGGTGTGGATGATTCCCCTGAGCTGCCTCAGGTTGCGATCACATTCGACCGCCCACTCCACTTCCTCTCGATAACAGGCGAAGACACGCTCTTGGCGGCAGGGGTGTATGAAATCGAGCCGATTCAGAATCTACTGCTCAGTCTTTCCATGGAGGGACAAGAAACGGTGTCATTGCCCGCGATCCAGGGAACGCATAGCGAGGCGATCAGACAATCTGTGGCACTGCTGTTCCAAGGTGAGTCGAATGACGAACGCCATCTGGTGTTCTTGACGCCGGACGGTAAACGTTTCGATGCTGTGGGATCGCCATCTGGTATCATGTCTCGCGGGACTGGAATAGCGATGGTGCGTCCCAACCAGAATTTAAAAGCCGCTGTTATACAGGCCTCGGCACAACCAGCGTCAGGACCGCCTCCTCCCTGCCAGCCGAGCCCCTTCCCGGTCGGTCCACGCTGGGTCCCTGTTCCTTGCTCACCGAGCGTATCCAATATTCCGGGAGGAACGCCGGTCCCCTACTTGGACGGCAGCAACATGTTGTATGCGTGTCTGAACAACAATACCGGCGCGTTCCGCATCGTGCGTCCCTCGGATGCGTGTGTACCCAATGGGGAAGTCAAAGTCAAATGGCAGCTGACCGGCCCCCCTTAACCAGATCTGATCTGTATGTTAGGGTCGGGCTGAAAGGAGAACCGTATGCCCCGCAACCGTCACACTGTCGAACAGATCATTACCAAGCTGCGTGAAGCCGAAGTGGCCTTGAGCAAGTGACCTGCCCGATGGGACGAACGTCAACCATACGCTCGTCAAGCAAGGCTGGTGCTGGTGGTATCGGAAGTATGCGCCGAGGGATACGGTGCTGGAAGGGCTAGAGGTAGAAGCACGAGAGGGGCGGAAAGGCTTGTGGGCCGATCCGCAGCCGGTGCCGCTATGGGAGTGGCGGAAACAGCGCGAGTAATCCGTCTCGGTAACCTATCCCACTTCTCTTGACACCTCCCCACGGACGGCCTAGCCTTGGCAGTCGAATCTGTGCCACGCCACGCCGTTTCAATACCCCCGCCAATCAATACAAGTTTTCCCCTACGTCACGCCTTGCGGTTTGATCCTTCCCCTTCCTAGAATGGGCCTCGCTGCGAGGATTCCGTGAACCATCCTGCCCTCAAGAGCGCAACGTCCAGAGCAGGCGAGTAAGCGTTCCCGATTCGAGTTCAGGTAACTCTTTGAACTCGAGACCGAAGACGGAGTCCCCTCCCCAACATACAACTGCGCTAGGGACATAAATGGAGGAGTGTCGATCGGGCCGAATATGAATTTCTATCGGGATACCGGAAGGAACGTGAATTGCGCTCATCAACCGACACCCTCCAAGGGAAAGGTCAAGCACGAGACCTTCCTCGAGACGCACACCGCCAGTGGAAAATATACTTTTGAAACGGACAAGATAACGTTGGTGCTTACGGTGCTCCACTGTGGGTTCCATAGCCCCTCCTCGTATCTCTCATGTTAGGTGAGACGGAAACGGTGGTCGAACAGACGAACATCCAGCAAGCCATGTGCCTAATCTGAAATGCGCATGTCCTCTGTCGTAGTCTGTGGTGTTACCCAGAAATGCACCCCTGCACAAGCTCCTACGGGAGGATGGAAAGCGGTTCACGTGAATTGAAAACGATTCGGCACTGAATCAAATTTGAATACCGGATCGAATCGAATAGACCAACAGAGGGTGTGCACTCAGGAGGGTTTCTGTCCGTCGGGCGGGGAGAGAACAGAACGAGACGTGTCTTGAAGTTGTTGATGGGGTGACTAGTGTGGGCTACCGAACGGGGGCTTGGATAGAACGAAGATCCCACTACGCCACCCCGGAAAGACCGATTTGATTCAGCAAGGCGGCGCGTTGTCTGAAAGCGATTGGTCTGTGAAGGGTTCGGAGAAGAAAAAGGTGTCAGGACCTATTCGCGGCGCGTGGTGGGCCAGCTCCTTCCTCACCCTTCCGCCCCTCACCTCACACTTTGTGGGCCGATCCGCAGCCGGTGCCGCCGTGGGAGTGGCGGAAGGGGAGCAGGTGAGCAGCGCATGGCAGGCCTGCTCCCAAGACTGCTTGTAGACTTCTTCCGCCACGAGTCGCACTCATCCAGAATATTCAGTTGCTGGCAGTAGAAAGGCTTTGTGAATGGACAGCTTATTAGATACGACGACTAAAGGAACAAGGACAATGCTCTCCAAGTCTGACCTCCAGTCCCTCCTCCAATGCCCCCGAAAGCTGTGGCTTGGACACAATAAGCCAGACCTCATAGCAACAGACGACCCTACTTTTTATCGACGGGCGACAGACGGTAACATTGTGGGTGAGAAAGCTCGAGAACGGTTAGGACCAGACTATTTATGGCCTCCCACATAAGAAGACCAGGTCACTGAAGCCGAACGAGCAAAGGCCGTGCTCGCAGAGTCACCGCAAAAGCCTGCCGTCGAAGTGCCCATGAGACGTGGCGGGCTTTACGCCCGTGCAGACGCCCTCATTCCTGAAGGTAGCCGGTATGTTTTGCAAGAGACCAAGGCTTCGACTTTCCCTCTCAATAATGACAAGGTAATTCCTGCTTCCCCGGAAGAACGTCACCTGAACGATGTGGCAATTCAGGCGTGGGTCATGGAGGGGTTCGGACTACCACTTGGAAGAGTTGAACTGAATCTCTTAGATAGCCAGTGGCGCTATCCCGGTGGCGAGGATTATTCAGGGCTGTTCCGTCAGTTTGACGTGACGAGTGAAGTTCAAATCCGTAAGGGTCATGTCCCAATGTGTTTGGAGCAGGCGCAGAAAGTACTTGCTGGCGATATGCCGCAAACCACAACTGGCAAACAATGCTCCGACCCTAGCGAATGTCCGTATAAAGATTACTGCGAGAAACTGGACCCGGCTGGCCCTGAACATCCCATTACATTGTTCCCAGATTCGGCTGGAAAGGGGCTGGCCAAAAAGCTGCGCGAAGCGAATGGCTACACGTCAATTCTGGAACCAAAGCCAGATGAATTGACTGGCAAGCAGGCTGCGCTCTATCGCCGCATCCAGACTGCTCATCGAACAGGGAAGGCAATTCTTGAACCTGGAAGCGGGGCTGCGCTGGGAGAGCTGCCATATCCACGATATTACTTTGACTTCGAAGGCATCGACCTGCCCGTGCCACGATGGCAGGGCGTTCGTCCATACGAGCAGATTCCTTTCCAGTGGTCATGCCATATCGAACGTTCACCCGGTGTGTTTGAGCACGAGGAATATCTGGACTTGACGGGCAATGTCCCTTACCTCGCTTGCATTGAGTGTATGCGAGAAGTGATACGTCTATACGACGGCGGGCGAATTATCGTGTACTACATGGCCTACGAGAAGTCCCGGCTCGAAGAGTTAAGTGTCCGACATCCTGAGCATGCCGCATTGCTTCAGAACTACATCAGCAGACTCTTCGACCTTCATCCGATCGTGAAACAGTACTTCTATCATCCAGATATGCGCGGGTCCTTTTCCATAAAGGCTGTCTTGCCCGTCATCGCTCCCAATCTTTCCTACGAAGGACTCAGTGAGGTGCGAGATGGCACTGGTGCACAAGTGGCGTACCTGTATGCGACGCTTGATCCCACTACTTCTGCAGCTCGAAAAGATGAGTTAGATGCGGCACTCCGAAAATACTGCCGGCAGGATACCTGGGCAATGGTTGAAGTGGCTTATTTCCTGGCTCGATTAGGCCGACCATCACGGCCTGCAGAAACGTAGAACGCGAACTGGTATTGCCAGTCTTGTACTGAGGCTCAGCGGGGAGTAGGCTGAGCCTACTAGTTGTTTCGCTTTTGGGAGGCTCGCCATGTGGATGGTCTGGCTCCTCGGTTGCTTCCTCTTCGCCGCTCCTGCGCTTTCCGAACCCGGTTTCTCTGAGAAATATGAGCGCGACTACAATATCTTCAATCCTATCAACCAGTACCGTCCTGACAATCCGCTGAATCCAATCAATGCCTACGATCCGAAGAATCCGTTTAATCCCGTCAATCAATACGATCCCGGCAACCCGGCGAATCCGATTAACCAGTTCAACCCGAACAACCCCTTCAATTCGATCAACCAATTCAATCCCAAGAACCCGTTGAACCCCATCAATGAATACAACCCATCTACGCCCTTCTAGCCGCTGAATTCCTCGCCGCGTCCCTCGCGCTGACAGGCACTGAAACTTCGAGGGTTTGATAGCCTGGGTTCATGCCGGTGTTGTGGATGAACGAGAAGAGGCGAAGTGACCGAGGTGACTGTACTTTTCACCTTTTTAGAGATAACGAGTCCCCTAAATATCTAAATAAGTACCCCCCTCATCACCCCACTGCGCTCACCTCAGTCCACGGTACCTATATCCCCCCGTCCAACTGTCTCGAACCACTGCTGAGCGAGAGTGTCACCTGTCACCCCCCTCTTTCGTAGGGGTAGCAGTTTTCTCGTGCTGCTCGTACCCTGAGCCGCATGCTCGACAGGAATCTGCCCATCCCGTGGCGAGCGATTGTGCGAGGGGTCGCCATTGTCTATGGCACCACCTTTCTGTCGGGGCTGGCGTTTGCCTTCAAGGGGATCCCGCCACAGACATTACAACGGAGCTCTACAACAGCACTACAAACCCAAACGACAACCCCGGATCCGCCGTGAAGTTTTCGGTTCCGACCGTCGCTAACGGAAAGGTGTATGTGGGGGCACAAGACCGGCTGTCAGTCTTCGGACTATACGGATGAGAGCTGTGGGATTCTAGCGCCAGGAGAAGACGCCGATGTAATGGCGAGGGGGATCTCGATCCTGTATCAACAGCCACTGAAATTTTTCGCAATGTCACAAGCGGCAGCAAGGCGTGTTCGGGCACAGAGCAATGCGCAGCGAGTTATTTGTGATGAGCTTGCCGTTGTATTTAACAATTTGTAGCAGAGGTGATGAATGAGCTACCTTCCAATTGTGCATGCCCAGCGAAGTGTTATCCGAAGTAAGGCGCATTGGCTAAGAATGTTGTCCATGCGAAGAACCTCGCTCATACTAGCGCTCGCTGTCAGCATCGCATCACCGGCACAGGGGGCCGCACAAGATGCATTGTGGACCAACTATAGCCTTTACTTTGCAGCTGGGTGGAGAGTGAATGAGCCATTGCCTCAAAATGTACTTCAACTCGGTATCGTGTTTCGGTGCGGTGTTGCTTGGTGCATTGAATATGAGGAATTTCCCGTAAAGAACAATTTGCCTCGTATTCCATTGCCCTATCGCCATGAGATGGCCGCACCATATGGTACGCACCACTGTACCGATGAACACCTTACAACTATTCACGCTGCCATCCATGCCGATTTGCCGGCGTCGATAGTAGCCAATGAACGTGGTTTTGTTGTGCGGGCAGGTAATTACGAGTACACCTGGGAGCGGGACACATCGCCAGCGGGTGGATTTGTTCTTGTTAACGCGCGCGGCAGCGGTAACGATGTGGTGTTTGAGCAGCCCGTCGGGTTCGCCTATGAATCTGAGGACCCGACGGGGCGGCAGATTCGACCACACGACTTGACCGCCTACTTCGATGGTCAGATTGCCCACAAAAATATGCTCATGGGCGTTATGGATGACTGGTTGCAAAAGCAGTCCAGTTTAGATTTTCGCAAGTTTAGATCTTCTTCTGTTATTCCGCTAATGGAATTTGACCAGCCTGGCCTTCCAGATGTTGTTCACAAATATAATAAACCGATGATGTGGGTGCATCATAGCGTGCTGACTCCCGAGGCGATTTCGGGACGATTAAATTATATTCTTCACGAGTATGGCCATGATTTTAATGCCAATGGCTGCTTTGACGAGTTCGGGCACAACAAACTGTTGTTGCCAGTGCTTCATCACGGCTTGATATCCGCACTTGTCTATATCGAGTACACTCCCGACCCACGTGATGGCGTGCCGATGATATCGGTTGGCAGATATTTTAGAAAACCGTAATGGTTATGAGTAGTCCTGCCAGACTTTTAATTTTTGGAAGCTGTGTGTCAAGAGACATCCTCAATTCCCAAGACGACAACGCACAATTAATCCTGGTTGATTATTATGCTCGTTGCTCTATCGCTTCATCGGGAGCACGCCCCATCAAAATACCTTCTGCGGTTCAAAACATACGCTCACAATTTCAAAGGGAACTCTCTCTCTCAAGAATGAGCTTGTGGGATAGGATATAGTGTACTTGGGAGGCGGCGAGAGGCAATCAATTGTGCTCAACTCCACCTCACTCCAGCCAAAGTTCTGGTTTCGCGCAAACCTTGGCTGGAGTAGGGTCGTGAGAGCGGTTTTCTAAACCTAACCGCGACGAAAGGCCCCTTGTAATCCTCAAGGGTTACAGGGGGAATTTTGTTGTCTCGTAGGGTGACGGGGGGTGGTGGGAGGTGGTTTATAGGTGCTCGCGGGCACAATTTTAGGTACAGCCAAAATTACATCATCAGCCTTAGGAAACTAGACCCGCCTTGCGGTTTCCTCAGTCCCCTCCTAGAATGAGCCTCCCTGTGAGGCTCCCTATGCCCTTCTCGATTCCTCCCTACCGTCGCTTCCCCACACACTGCGCCGTGATGTATATGGCGGGTCCATGCATCGATGCAACGATCACAGCCTCCGGTCATGATCTCGGCTGACCGGCAGGAGCCGGAGCCAGCCTGGGCCTCGTGGTCGAACGAGCAGCTCCTGGACCTGCCCATGAGCCAGCTCGGCGTCACCCTCGACGGGGCCTTCCTGTCCGCACAGATTAATCAACTCTATGCCGAACTCGAGGCCCGACAGCTCCTCGTCCGGCCCCACGTGTGGGTGTCGAACGAATGGTTTACGCCGGACGGGGTGCCGGGGATTGCCGTGCCGTTCTATCTGGCCCATCCCCGGCTGGCGAAACTGGAACTGGACCAGATGCTTGAGGTCGAGGGCGGGACCCCAGAATGGTGCATGCGCATCTTGCGGCACGAGGCCGGCCACGCGGTGGAAAATGCGTACCGGCTTCGCCGGCTCCGCCGGCGGCAACAGGTCTTTGGGCGCTCCTCCGAGCCCTATCCCAAATACTACCGCCCCCGGCCCTATAGCCGGAGCTTCGTGCGGCATCTCGACGTGTGGTATGCGCAAAGCCATCCGGATGAAGACTTTGCCGAGACCTTCGCGGTCTGGCTCACGCCCGATGCGACCTGGGCCGACCGCTACAAGGGCTGGCCGGTGCTCAAGAAGCTGCAGTATGTCGAGGGGCTGATGGCGGGGCTGGCGGGGGTACCGCCCCCGGTGGTGACGCGGGAGGAGATCGATCCGCTGTCCGCCCTGAAGAAGACCCTGCGCGAGCATTATGCTCGTAAGCGCCAGCACTATGGGACGGCCCGTCTGTCGTTTTACGATCCGGACTTGCAGCGGCTGTTCTCCGACGCCCCGGCCCATGCCGCGCATCTGCCCGCCGCCACCTTCCTGCGCCGGTTTCGGAAAGAGGTGCGCCGCAAAGTCGCCGCCTGGACCGGCGAATATCAATATACGATCGATCAGGTGCTCGAGGACATGATTGCGCGCTGCCGCGCGCTCCACTTGCACCTGCCGTTCGCGGAGGAGCAGGCGAAACTGGATTTCACGATATTACTGACTGTCCACACGATGACCTACCTGCGCAGCGGGCGGCATAAGGTGGCGCTATGAAACGGCTCCGCATCCTCGTCCTGATGCACGAAGATCTGGTGCCGCCGGATCCCCTTAACGGGCAGGACGTGACGGGAGCTGAGTGGAAGACGGAATACGATGTGGTCTCCACGCTCCGCAAGCTCGGGCATGACGTCAAGCCGCTGGGGGTCAAGAGTGATCTCGGGGTGCTGCGCGCGGCTATCGAAGACTGGAAGCCGCACATCGCGTTCAATCTGCTC
>Ga0315278_10001372_pt1 | contig 21339 bp, 23 predicted proteins | sample YL17G06_0_MG_FD_203880 | JGI IMG/M metagenome (GOLD analysis project Ga0315278, IMG submission 203880) | Sediment microbial communities from Yellowstone Lake, YNP, Wyoming, USA - YL17G06_0 | ecosystem: Environmental > Aquatic > Freshwater > Lake > Sediment | place: USA: Wyoming | collected... | reverse complement strand
GTCATGCCTCCCCGCTGGGCGCATGTGCGCTTCCCTCGCGGCAGCATGCTGGGCGAGCCGGGCAACCACGACAAGCAGATGGCCGTCCTGCGCGATACGCTCGCCGCGCTCGCGTCCATCGCGACTCCGGGCGGGCACGTCGAGCTGCCGTACCGCTGGGAGGCCTCCCCGATCCCGTGGCGCGGCAAGTCCCTGAGTGAGGGCTCGAATAGCTAACGCCGCGTCCTTCTTGACTTTCGCGCCCCTCCTGTGGTCAGATATGCGCTCGCTCTGGTGGCTGTCGACTTCGGCCTCGAGCGAGGCAGTTCGGATGAGCCCTTGGGCGAAGGAGCCCGAACGCACAACCGGACTCTTCCACATTCAACCAACCAAGGGATAAGCCATGGAAGCCGTTATCGCGACGGGCGGCAAACAGTACCGCGTGGCCCCAGGCCAGGTGATCAAGGTCGAGCGGCTCGACACACCGGCCGGCTCGCCGGTGGAGTTCAAGCAGGTCCTCCTGGTCAGCAATGATGGGCAGGTGACGGTGGAGCCCAAGGCGCTGGCCTCCGCCAAGGTCACGGGGCAGGTGGTCGCCGAGAAGAAGGGCGCCAAAGTCCTCGTGGTCAAGTTCAAGCGCAGGAAGAACTACCGCCGGCACCGCGGGCACCGGCAGACGATGACCACGGTCCGCATCACCAAGATCGAGGCATAGGCAATGGCACACAAGAAGGGTGTCGGCAGTTCCCGCAACGGGCGCGACTCGAACGCCCAGCGACTGGGCGTGAAGCGGTTCGGCGGGCAGTTCGTCACGGCGGGCAGCATTATCGTGCGCCAGCGGGGCACCCGCTTCAAGCCGGGCGTCAACGTAGGCCTGGGCACGGACCACACGCTGTTCGCCACCTCCGACGGTTACGTCCGCTTCGAGCGCAAGGGCGACGACAAGTACGTCAACATCGCCCAGCAGCCCGCCTGATAGCGCCCGGCGCCCCCGGGTCCTGAGATGTTCGTCGACGAGATCAACGTCTTCGTCAAGGGCGGCGACGGGGGCGCGGGTTGCGTGAGCTTCCGCCGGGAGAAGTTCGTCCCGCGCGGTGGTCCTGACGGCGGCGACGGCGGTGACGCCGGCAGCATCTTCCTCGAAGCGGACCCTTCGATCACCACGCTGCTCGACTTCCACTACCAGCGGCACTACACCGCCGAGCGCGGCCAGCACGGGAAGGGCGCCAACAAGCACGGTGCCTCCGGCGACGACACGGTCTTGCGCGTGCCGCTCGGCACTGTGGTGTCCGATCGGGACACGGGGGAACGGCTGGGCGATCTGACCGCGCCGGGCGAGCGCGTGCTCGTCGCCCGCGGCGCTCGCGGCGGGAGAGGCAATGCGCGCTTTGTGAGCTCCACCAACCGGGCGCCGCGCCGCGCCGACCTCGGCCGCCCCGGCGCGGCGCGCTGGATTCACCTGGAGCTCAAGCTCCTGGCCGATGTCGGCGTCGTCGGCTTCCCCAATGCCGGCAAGTCCACTCTCGTCTCGAGGCTGTCGGCCGCCAAGCCGAAGATCGCGGACTACCCATTCACCACGCTGCAGCCGAACCTCGGTATCGTGCGGGTAGACGAGCATCGATCCTTCGTCATCGCCGACCTTCCGGGGCTGATCGAGGGGGCCGCCGAGGGCAAGGGGCTGGGACACCGCTTCCTGCGCCACACCGAGCGAACCCGCGTCCTCGTGCATCTGGTCGACCTGGATCCGGGCAATGGCCGCGACCCTATCGAGGACTGGCGCGTCATCCAGGGCGAGCTCGCCGCGTACTCAAGGGAGCTGGCGGCGCACCCTCAAATCGTCGCGGGCAGCAAGGCCGAGCTGTCCGGCACCGAGGAGCCCCGGCGCGCGCTCGAAGGTTTCTGCGCGGCCGAGGGACTTTCATTCCACGCCATCTCGTCGGTCACGGGCATGGGCCTCGACGGGCTCGTCCGCAATATCGCCGGGATCCTGGCGAGCCATACATGGGCACCCGCCGCGGGCTGACGCGCGCGCGGCGACTCGTGGTCAAGGTCGGTAGCGGCCTGATCACGAGCCCGGGCGAGGGGCTCGATGCCAAGCGCATCAGGGCCCTCGCGGCTGACATCGCCGCGCTCGTCGGCGAGCGCCGAGAGGTCGCGCTCGTTTCTTCCGGCGCCATCGCCGCGGGGATGGCCCGCCTGGGGCTGTCGGCCCGCCCACGCTCGATTCCCCAAAAGCAGGCGGCAGCGGCCGTCGGGCAGTCGTCGCTCATGTGGCACTACGAGCAGGCCTTCAAGCGCCACGGCATCAAGGTCGGCCAGGTGCTCCTGACCTCGCAGGACATCAGCGATCGCGGCCGGTACCTGAACGCACGCAATACCCTGCTTGCGCTGCTCGACTTCGGCGTGCTGCCCATCATCAACGAGAACGACACGGTCGCCGTGGACGAGATCAAGGTGGGCGACAACGACAATCTGGCGGCCCTCGTCGCCCACCTCATCGATGCCGATCTCCTGGTGCTGCTCACGGACGTGGACGGCCTGTACACCGGCGATCCACGGCGCGATCCCTCGGCACGCCGGATCGAGACGGTCGAGGCCGTGACCGAGGAGATCCGGAAGCTCTGCTTCGACGAGGTCAGCCGGGTCTCGGTCGGGGGCATGGCCACGAAGCTCGAGGCGGCGCAGAAGGCCGGCGCCTCCGGCATCCCGATGGTGATCGCGAGCGGCCGCGAGCATGGCACCCTGGGGCGCCTGCTCAAGGGCGAGCCGCTGGGGACACATTTCCTGCCGCGCGACGACAGGCTGGCGGCGCGGAAGCGGTGGATCGCCTTCGCCGTGCCGCCGCAGGGGCGGCTCACGGTTGACGCCGGCGCGCGGAAGGCGCTGACTGAGAAGGGCAAGAGTCTTCTGCCGTCGGGGCTCGTGGATATCGTTGGAGAGTTCCGCGCCGGCGAGGTCGTGGCGCTGGCCGAGCCCGAGGGAGACGAGTTCGCGCGCGGGCTCGTGAACTACGATGCGGGAGAGCTCCGGAAGATACGTGGAGCGAAGACGGGTGAGATCGAGAAGGCCCTGGGGTACAAGGGGCTCGCCGAGGTCATCCACCGGGACAACCTGGTGGTGCTCTCCGGCCCGGGAGGAAACTGACCATGGACGTGACGGCGCACGTGACCGGAAAGGCGCGGTCGGCGAAGGAGGCGGCCCGCGCGCTGGCGCTGGCCTCCACGCGGGCGAAGAACGACGCGCTCCAGCAGATGGCCCGCGGGCTCGAGGAGAAGACGGCCCTCGTGCTCGACGCCAACCGCGCGGACCTCGCGCGCGCGCGGGCCGCCGGTCTGGCGAGCGCGTTCATGGACCGGCTCACGCTCTCCGAGAGTCGCCTCGAGGAGATGGCGGCGGGACTGCGCCAGGTCGCCGCGCTTCCCGACCCGGTCGGCGAGACCGTCGAGGCGTGGCGGCGGCCCAACGGAGTCGAGATTTCGCGAGTCCGCGTCCCGCTGGGAGTCATCGGCTTCATCTACGAATCGCGTCCCAACGTCACCGCCGACGCCGCCGGGCTCTGCCTCAAGTCGGGCAATGCGGTGCTGCTGCGCGGCGGCAGCGAGGCCCTCGAGTCCAATGCCGCCATCGCCCAGGTGCTCGGCAAGGCCGTCGAGAAGGCCGGCCTGCCCGCCGATTCGGTGCAGGTGGTGGATACCGCCGACCGCGCGGCCGTCATGGCCATGCTGACCCTCGACCGTTTCATCGATCTCATCATCCCGCGCGGCGGCGAGGAGTTCGTGCGCCTGGTGGCCGAGCGGGCCACCGTGCCGGTGCTCAAGCACGACAAGGGCCTCTGTCACGTCTACGTGGACGCGAGCGCCGACCTCGAGATGGCCGCCGCCATCGTTGTCAATTCCAAGGTTCAGCGCGTGAGTGTGTGCAATGCCATGGAGACCCTCCTCGTGGACGCGGCGGTGGCATCCCGCTTCCTGCCGAAGGCCGCGGCGCGGCTGAGCGAAGCCGGCGTGGAGCTGCGCGGCGACGACCGTACGCGGGCCCTGGTGCCCGAGGCGCGGCCGGCGACCGAGGCCGACTGGGACACCGAGTACCTCGACTACATCGTCGCGATCCGCGTGGTCGACGGGTTGGACGCGGCCATCGAGCACATCCGGCGGCACGGCTCAGGGCTGGCGGAGGCCATCGTGACGTCCGACCTCCGGAACGCCCGCCGCTTCACCCGTGAAGTGGACGCCGCCGCCGTACTGGTCAACGCCTCGACGCGGCTCGTCGACGGCTCGCAGTTCGGCATGGGCGCCGAGATGGGGATCTCGACCTCGCGGCTGCACGCGCGGGGGCCGGTCGGCGTGCGCGAGCTGACCACGACCAAGTTCATCGTGATGGGTGACGGCCAGGTGCGGGAGTAGCCGGCCTGGTGCCCACGGTCGGTGTCTTCGGCGGCTCGTTCAATCCCATCCACTTCGGGCATCTCCTGCTCGCCGACGAGATCTGCGAGGCCCTCCCGCTCGACCGCGTGCTGTTCGTGCCGGCGGCTGTGCCGCCCCACAAGCCCGCCGCGGAGCTTGCGTCGGCCGAGCATCGGTACCGGATGACCGCCCTCGCCGTCCAAGAGCACCCGCGCTTCGCCGTCTCGGATATCGAGCTCCGCCGCGACGGACCGTCCTACACGGTGGACACGCTCAGGGCTCTCGAGAACGAGGGCACGCTGCGCCTGCTGATCGGCTCGGATACCTTCCTTGATCTGTTGAGCTGGCGCGAGCCGCGAAAGGTCGTGCGATTGGCGCGGCCGGTCGTCGTGCCGCGCACCTGCAGCGACTTCGATCCGGATGGGCCGGCGGCGCAGAAGGTGCTCCACGAGCTTGGTCTCCCCGGATTCGGCGTTCCAGATGGTCCCGTCCTCTACCGCGCGGCTTCCTTGCCCATCTCGGGCTCGGACCTTCGTCTCCGGGCGCGCGAGGGCCGGAGCCTTGCCTATCGCATGCCCGAGCCCGTCGCCGCCTATATCCGCGAGCACGGCCTCTACCGCCCGGAATCCTGATGGCACCCCTCTCCGCCGAAGCCACGGCTCGCCTGGCGGCACGCGCCGCGCTGGACAAGAACGCCGAGGACCTCGTCATCCTCAACCTGCGGGGGCTATCCACCGTCGCGGACTTCTTCCTCGTCACGAGCGCGCGCTCGACGACGCAGGCCGACACCATCATCGAGGCCGTGCGCGCGGCGCTCAAGGCCGCCGGCACGCGCCCGCGGCACCAGGAGGGCAGCGCGGCGAGCGGTTGGATCCTGCTCGACTACGTCGACGTCGTGGTCCACGTCTTTGTCGGGGAGACCCGGCACTTCTACGCGCTCGAGCGCCTCTGGGGCGATGCCCCGCTTCTCTCCGTGGAGCGCTGATCGGCCGTACGCGATTGATTTCCCCTCGGGGGCGTGGTAGCCTTCGCGACTGACTCTGGCCCCGAACCGGCCGTGTCGCGGAGGAGACAGCGATGAGGAAGGACCGTCTGGCGCAGTTCAAGAAAAAGCTGGAAGAGAAACACCGCCAGCTCGTCGAGGGAGTGGGCAAGACCGTCCTGTACGCCAAGGGCCCAGAAGACGACTCCACCAAGGACCTCGGCGATCAGGCTGCGACCTCGTACAATCGAGAATTTCTCTTCGAGCTCAGCAACGCCGACCGACGTCTGCTGAAAGAAGTCGGCTCCGCGCTCCAGAAGCTCGAGGACGGCAATTTCGGCGACTGCGAGCGGTGCGGGGAGGCGATAACCGAGAAGCGTCTCGAGGCGCTCCCGTTCGCCCGCTACTGCATCGGCTGCCAGCGGGCGATCGAAGAAGAAGAGCGCACGGCCGCGGGGTAGCGTCCCCCGGATCACACCTGCCGTGTCCGTCCGCCTCGGCGTCCTGCTTGCCCTCGCCTTCGGCGCCATCGTCGCGTATCTCGCCTCGCTCAATACCGCGCGAGTCCGTGTGGCCCTCGCCGCGGACTGGGGCTGGGATGTGCCGCTTGCCGCGCTGGTCGTAGGAGCGTTCCTGGTCGGCGCCGCGCTGGCTCTGATGCTGGGCCTGGTCCGCGACCTCGGGCGCTCCTTCCGGAGTCACCAGCGCGAGCGCCAAGCCCGGCGCGCCGAGGGACTCGGTGAGCTGTATCACCGCGGCGTTGATGCTCAACTGTCCGATCGCGCTGCCGACGCTCGCCTCGCCTACGAGGAGCTGCTCAGGCGCGAGCCCGACCACGCGCAGGCGCACGCGCGACTCGGCGAATTGGCGCGCGAGCGTGGGGACGCGCGGGCCGCCCTCGTTCACGACCTCGACGCGCTCCGCGACGAGGAGCGCCCCGAGCTGATGCTGGCCGCGGCCGAGGACTACCGGCGGATGGGTCGCCCGGACGAAGCCGCGGCGCTGCTCGAGCGTCTGGTAGCACGAGACCACGACCACGAGGCCGCGCTCCGGGCGCTCCGGGACCTGAGCGTCGCCGAGGGCTGGTGGCAGCGTGCGCTCCAGCCGCAGGAGCGGATCCTGGCCCTCGCCGCCGGCGACCGGCCCAAGGAGCAGGCGACGCTCGCCGGCATCCAGTACGAGGTCGGGCGGACCCTGCTCGCCGAAGGCCAGATCCAGCCGGCCATCGGCCGCTTTCGCGAGGCGCTCCGCTCCCAGGCCGACTTCCTTCCTGCCGCAGTCGCCCTGGGCGACGCCCATGTCAAGGCTGGGGACAGCCGGGAGGCTCTCCGCGTGTGGGAGCGCGCGGTCGAGACGCAGCCGGTGCTGCCGCTCCTTGCGCGTCTGGAGCAGGTCTACCGGGCCGAAGGCCGCCCGACGCGCATGATAGCGCTCCACCAGGAGGCGAGCGCCCGGGCCCCGGAGAGCGTGCCGCTGGCCTTTGCCCTCGGTCGCGTGTACTTCGAGCTCGCCATGCTGGACGAGGCCGCCGACCAGTTCCAGAAGGTCGAGGTCCGGGCGCCCGACCTTCCCGGTCTCCACGCCTTCCTGGGAGCGATCTTCGAACGCCACGGTCAGACACCTGAAGCCTTCGAGGAGTACCGGCGGGCGCTGACGCTCACAGGCGCTTTTGGCTGGCCCTACCACTGCGCCGCCTGCGGGGCAGAACACGCAACATGGGTGGACAGGTGCCCGTCGTGCCGCAGCTGGAACACATCGCGCCCCTAGCGCCCGGCGCCGCCACCGCGTCGCGCTGGCGGCCATGGGTCACCGCGGCCCTCGACCTTGTCTTCCCGCCCCTCTGTCCCGTTTGCCGCGGGATGGTGGGCGCCGATCGACGCGACCCGTTGTGCGGGGTGTGCTGGCAGGGCATCGATCGAATCGTGCCGCCCTGGTGCCGGTGCTGCGGCCTCCCGCTCGGAGTCGAGGGGCTCTGCTCGGTGTGCCGACAGCGGCGCCCCCCCTTTGCCTATGCGCGCGCCGCGGCGCGGTACGGGGGCCTCGTGCGCGAGGCTATCCACGCCTTCAAGTTCGGCGGCCGGCGCGGGCTCGCGGATCCGCTGGGCGATCTTCTGGCCGGGCTCGGTCTCTCCGCGCTGCCCGGCGCCGCGCCCGATCTTCTCGTGCCGGTGCCGTTGCATCGCCGGCGCGAGCGCGAGCGTGGCTACAACCAGGCCCTGCTCGTTGCCCGGCGTCTCGAGCGTGCCTGGGGCGTGCCGGTAGCCGCCGATGGGCTCGTGCGCCTCACGGCAACGGCCCCGCAGGCCGATCTCGACGCCGCGGCGCGAAGGCGGAACGTCCGCGGGGCCTTCGACGTGGTCCGGGCTGAGGCGATCGCGGGCCGCCACATCGTCCTGGTGGACGACGTGCTCACCACCGGCGCCACCGCCAGCGAGTGCGCCCGGAGCCTTTCCCGCGCGGGGGCGTCCGCTGTGGGGGTCCTCACCATAGCCCGCACCGTCTGACAGGCTTGCGGCCCTGCCTCTCGCCGCCTATAATCAGGGCTCTTGTGTGGCGGAAGTCGCCGCCAATCCTCAATAATCGTCATCTCAAGGAGCGCGTCATGGGCGTGCGGGTTGGGGTCAACGGGTTCGGACGCATCGGGCGAGTTTTCTTCCGGGCGGCGCTCCAGGCGCCTGAGATCGAAATCGTCGCGGTCAACGACTTGGCCGATGCCAAGACGCTGGCGCACCTGCTCAAGTACGACTCGGTCCACGGCATCCTCGGCGGCGAGGTGAGGCACAAGGGCGAGGCGATCTTCGTCAACGGACGCGAGGTGCGGGTCTGCTCCGCGAAGGATCCCGCGACGCTGCCGTGGGGGGAGATGGGCGTGGACATTGTGGTCGAGTCCACCGGGGTCTTCCGCGACAAGGCGACGACGACCAAGCACCTGCAGGCGGGCGCGAAGAAGGTTGTAATCACGGCGCCCGCCAAGGACCCGGACATCACCGTGGTCCTGGGCGTCAACGAGCAAAAATACGACTCCGCGAAGCACGAGCTGGTCTCGAATGCCTCGTGCACCACCAACTGTCTTGCCACCGTCGCCAAGGTTCTCCTCGACAATTTCGGCATCAAGCGCGGCTTCGCCTCGACCGTGCACTCCTACACCAACGATCAGCCCATCCACGACTTCCCGCACAAGGACCTGCGCCGCGCGCGGGCAGGCGCCGTGAGCATGATCCCGACGACCACCGGCGCGGCCACCGCGGTGGGGCTCGTGCTGCCAGAGCTCAAGGGCAAGCTGGACGGCCTCGCCATCCGCGTGCCGACGGCGAACGTGTCGGTCGTCGACCTGACCGTCGAGCTCGAGAAGTCGGTGACGGCGGCGTCGGTCAACGATGCCTTCCGTGCCGCGGCCGCCGGCGCGCTCCGCGGCATCCTCGACACCACGGACGAGGAGCTGGTCTCGGTGGACTTCAACGGCAACCCGCACTCCTCCATCGTGGATCTGCCGACCACCGCGGTCATCGACGGCACCATGGTCAAGGTTCTCGCCTGGTACGATAACGAGTGGGGCTACTCCAACCGGGTGAAGGATCTGATCAAGTACATGGCCCAAAGCCTGTAGATTGCCCAAGCTGAGCATCGAGCACCTAGACCTCTCGGGGAAGCGCGTCTTCCTCCGGGTGGATCTCAATGTCCCGCTCGAGGACGGGCGGGTCGCCGAGGACACGCGCATCCGCGCCGTCCTGCCCACGATCGAACACTGCCTCAAGGCGGGCGCGGGCGTCATCCTCGCTTCGCACCTCGGGCGCCCCAAGGGCAAGCCCGATCCACGCTTCTCGCTCAAGCCAGTGGCGGCGCGGCTCGAGGAGCTGCTCGGCCGTCCGGTGCCGCTGCTGCCCGACTGCGTCGGGCCCGAAGTCGAGGCGGCCGCAGCGGCGTGCAAGCCCGGCGAGGTCGTGCTGCTCGAGAATCTCCGCTTCCATGGGGAAGAAGAAGACAACGACCCCGGATTCGCGCGCGCCCTGGCCGCGCTGGCCGACGTCTACGTCAACGACGCCTTCGCCGCAGCCCACCGCGCCCACGCCTCGATCGAGGGCATCACGCGCTTCCTGCAGCCCGCGGCCGCCGGGCTCCTGATGCAACGCGAGCTCGAGGCTCTCGGGCGCATCTTCGAGCGGCCCGAGCGCCCCGTGGCCGCGGTGCTGGGCGGTGCCAAGGTCTCCGACAAGCTCACCCTCGTCGAACACCTGCTCTCCCGCGTGGAAATGCTCCTGATCGGTGGGGGCATGGCGTTCACGTTCCTCTCCGCGCTGGGCTACGGGGTCGGCCGCTCGCTCCTCGAGTCCGGCCGCCTCGAGACGGCCCGCGCCATTCTCGCCCGCGCCAGGAGCCTCGGCGTGAAAGTGCGGCTGCCCGTGGACGTCGTCGTGGCGCCGAGTCTCGACAGTATCGAGGGCATCCGGACCGTCGGCGTCCGGGAGATCCCGGACGACCTGATGGGGCTCGATCTGGGCCCATTGACCGTGGCGCAGTTCGGAGCCGCGCTCAAGAGCGCGAAGACCGTCCTGTGGAATGGGCCCATGGGCGTCTTCGAGAAACCGCCCTTTGCCGCGGGCACGGTCGGCGTGGCCCGGGCCGTGGCCGGGTGCGGGGCATTCTCCGTGATCGGCGGCGGGGACACCATCGCCGCGGTCCAGCATGCGGGGGTCACCGACCGTATCGGCTATATCTCGACCGCCGGAGGCGCTTTCCTCGAGTTCCTCGAGGGACGGGTGCTGCCGGGCGTCGCCGCCCTCAACGAGGCGCCCTGATGCGGACGCCGCTCGTCGTCGGTAACTGGAAGATGCACGGTGGGATCTCCGAAGCCCGCGCGCTCGCGACGGCGGTGCGTGACGGGCTCAAGCGTCCGCGTGGGGTAGAGGTGGCGGTCTGCCCGCCATTCACCGCGCTGCCCGCGGTGGCGGAGGCGCTGACGGGATCGCCCATAGCCTGGGGCGCGCAGAACTGTCACTGGGAAGACAAGGGGGCGTTCACGGGAGAGATCGCTCCGGGCATGCTGGTCGAGCTGGGCTGCCGCTTCGTCCTGCTCGGACACTCGGAGCGGCGCCATTTCTTTCGCGAGACGGACGAGGAGATCAACCGCAAGGTGGTGGCGGCGCTCCGGCACGGACTCGTGCCGCTGCTCTGCGTCGGTGAGACGGAGGAAGAGCGCCGCCAGGGCCTGACCTTCACCGTCGTCGAGGGACAGCTCCGCGCCGGATGGGCTGGGCTCGGGGTCGACGAGATCGCGCGAAGCGTCCTGGCCTATGAGCCGGTCTGGGCCATCGGCACGGGCGTGAATGCCACCCCTGCGCAGGCCGCGGAAGTGCATGGTTACCTCCGCGGGCTCGTCTCCGAGCTCGCGTCGAAGGACGTCGCTCAGTCACTCCGAATCCTCTATGGTGGCAGCGTCAAACCCGACAATGCGGCCCAGCTGACCCAGGAGCCGGACATCGACGGATCGCTCGTCGGCGGCGCCTCGCTCCAGCCCCAGAGCTTCATCACCATCGCGAAGAAGTCCGCCTCCAAGGGCGGCTCGTCAAAGGAGTGACCCGCGCATGTTCATCCTCCTCGTCATCGTTCACGTCATCGTGAGCCTCATCATCCTCGGCATGGTGCTGCTCCAGTCGGGCAAGGGCGCCGATATCGGCTCGGCCTTCGGCGGAGCCGGCAGCCAGGCGGTTTTCGGCTCGATGGGCACGCCCACGGTTCTCGGCAAGATCACGGCGGTGGTTGCGGTCACTTTCATGGTCACCTCGTTCTCGCTCGCGGTGCTCTCCCACAAGCGCGCCGAGACCATCATGCCGGCCTCGGCGCCTGCCGTGGCCCCGGCTCCTTCTGGGGCCGCGCCGGCTCAGCCAGCGCCCGCGCCGGAGAAGAAGTAATATGCGCTCCGCGCGGGTCACCACACTGGCGGCGCTGGCGGCGGTGCTCACGCTGGTAGCGCTCCTCGGCCTCGGCGGCGGAGGGCGCAGGATCGCGGTGGCCGCCGACGAGGCACCGGCCGCAAACGAGAAGCCCGCTCACGGCGACACCTTTGTCCAGGCCACGATCGGCGACATCACCGGTCTCATCCCGAATATCACCTCGGACGGGCCCTCCCATGCTGTAGGCGGCCTGATCTACGATGGGCTGGTTAAGACCGACAAGGACCTGAACTGGGTGCCGTCGATGGCCGAGTCCTGGCAGTTCAGCAAGGACTGTCTCACCCTGACGTTCAAGCTCCGGAAGGACGTCAAGTGGCACGACGGCAAGCCCTTCACCGCCGAGGACGTGCACTTCACGTACAAGACCATGATGAACCCGAAGACTCCGACCGCCTACCGGGATGACTTCGAGCCGGTCAGGGACGTCCAGGTGCTCGACCCGTATACGATCCGCGTCATCTATTCGCAGCCCTTTGCCAAGGCCCTCGGAAGCTGGGGGACGGCCATGCTGCCGAAGCACCTGCTCGCGAAGTATGCCGAGGAGGGCAAGCTCCGGGAGGCGCCCCAGAATACGACGCAGCCCGTCGGCACCGGGCCGTACCGTTTTCAGGAATGGAAGAGCGGTGAGAAGGTCGTGCTGGTGGCCAACAAGGACTACTACGTCCCGGGGCGGCCACATCTCGGCCGCATCGTCTACCGCGTCATCCCAAGCCAGGCGACCATCTTCCTCGAGCTCAAGGCCAAGGGCGTGGACATGGCCGACCTTACGGCCATCCAGTACGCGCGCCAGACCGACTACGCAGCCTTCAAGCACGACTTCAACAAATTCCGCTACTCGGCCAATCGCTACACCTACTTTGGCTTCAACCTGAAGGACCCGCGCTTCGCGGACAAGCGCGTGAGGCAGGCCTTCGCCCATGCTATCGACAAGCCCGAGCTGATCGAGGGCGTGGTCATGGGGATGGCGCACGAGGCGACCGGACCATTCCGCCCCGGCACCTGGGCGTACACCGACAAGGTCAAGCGCTACCCGTACGACCTCGCCAAGGCCAAGCAGCTTCTCGCCGCCGCGGGGTGGACGGACCGGAGCGGCGACGGGATCCTGCGCAACAAGGACGGCCAGCCATTCACCTTCACCATCCGGACCAACCAGGGCAACGACGAGCGTAAGAAGCTTGCGGAGATCATCCAGCAGCGGCTCAAGGAGATCGGCGTCCAGACGGATATCCAGACCATCGAGTGGGCCGCCTTTCTCAAGGAGTACATCAAGCAGAAGCGCTTCGAGGTGATCATCCTCGGCTGGGGCACGGGAATCGACCCGGACCAGTACGCGATCTGGCACTCCTCCCAGATGGGCCCCGACCAGCTCAACCAGATTTCCTACGCGAACCCGGAGGTGGACGCGCTCCTCGAAAAGGGGCGCACTAGCTGCAACCAGAAGGACCGCGTCGCGACTTACCACCGCATCCAGGAGATCCTGGCCGAGGACCAGCCCCTGATCTTCCTCTATTTCAACGATGCCCTGCCGGCGGTGTCTTCGCGCGTGCGAGGGATCAAGCCGGAACCCGCCGGCATCGGCTTTAACTTCATCGACTGGTTCGTGCCGAAGGCGCTGCAGCGGTATACGTCTGGCTAGATGACGCTCTTCGCTCTGCGCCGGCTGGTGCTGGCGATCCCGCTTCTGATCGGGATCACCTTCGTCTCCTTCATGGTCATCCAGCTGGCGCCGGGCGGGCCGTTCGACTATATCCGCGGGGAAGAGGCGGGGCAGGACTCCAAGCTCATTGAGCGGCTGAACAAGGAGTACGGTCTCGACCAGCCGATCTACGTCCAGTACTGGCGCTGGCTCACCCGCCTCGCCCAGCTCGACTTCGGTCGCTCCTTCCAGCCCGACGCCAGGCCCGTCCTGACCAAGATCAGCGAGCGGCTTCCCATCACGCTCTTTATCAACCTGATCCAGATGCTCATCATCGTCTCGCTGTCTATCCCGATCGGCGTCGCCTCGGCGACCCACCAGTACTCGCTCTTCGACAAGGTCACCACCGTCTTCGTCTTCATCGGCTTCGCCACGCCCGACTTCTGGCTGGCGCTCCTCCTGATGATCCTCTTCGGGGTGCAGCTCGACTGGCTGCCCATCTCCGGGCTGCGCTCGCTCAACTACGAGTACATGAGCTTCTGGCGGCAGCAGGTCGACTTCATAAGCCACTTGGTCCTGCCGGTGACCGTCGTGGCCTTTGGAGGGTTGGCTGGACTGTCGCGTTACATGAGGCAGAGCATGCTCGAGGTGGTCCGACAGGACTACGTGCAGACCGCGCGGGCCAAGGGACTTCCCGAGCCCGTCGTCATCGGCAAGCATGCGCTGCGCAATGCGCTGCTCCCGGTGGTGACCATCCTTGGGCTGTCGCTGCCGGGGCTCATCGGCGGCAGCGTCATCATCGAGAGCATCTTCGCCATCCCCGGCATGGGCCAGCTCATGGTCCAGTCCGTCTTCTCCCGCGACTACCCGGTCATCATGGGCAACCTCGTCATCGTGGCGTCGCTGACGCTCCTTGCCAACCTCTTCGCCGACCTCGCCTATGGGCTGGTGGACCCGCGAATCCGCTTCTCGGGTCGGCGGGGCCGGCGGCGGCGCTAGGATGCCGCCGGCGGCACGCGCGAGGCGAGGGGAGCTGGGACAGTTCTGGCGGACCTTCAGGCGCAACCAGCTCGCCTGCGCCGGCGCCGTCGTGGTCGGGGTCCTCGTCGTCATCGCTATCCTGGCGCCGGCCCTGGCGCCGTGGGACCCGAACAAGCCCGATATGAAAAGAATCCTCGAGGCGCCGTCCGCCAAGCACTGGCTCGGCACCGACCAGATCGGGCGCGACGTGCTCTCGCGCCTCCTGTACGGCTCGCGCATCTCGCTCGCCGTCGGCTTCGTGTCGGTGGGGATCGCGACGCTGATCGGTATCCTGCTGGGCGCCGCCGCCGGCTATCAAGGCGGCATGATCGATGGCGCCATCATGCGGCTGGTGGACCTCATGCTGGTGTTTCCGCGCTTCTTCCTGCTGCTGGCCGTGCTGGCTTTCCTGAAGCCTTCGATCTGGACCATCATGGCGGTGATCGGCATGACCGGCTGGATGGGCGTCACCCGTCTCGTGCGCGCCGAGTTCCTGGCGCTCCGCGAGCGCGAATTCGTCATCTGGTCGGAGTCCATCGGCGCCGGCGCCTTGCGGGTGATCTTCAAGCACATCCTGCCCAATGCGCTCGCGCCGGTGCTGGTCGCCATGACGCTCGGCATCCCGGCCGCCATCCTGACCGAGTCCGGGCTGTCGTTCCTGGGCTTGGGTGTCCAGCCGCCCTACGCGACCTGGGGCAATATCCTGAACGACGGCAAGGACCTCATCACCTACGCCTGGTGGCTGACGCTCTACCCGGGCCTGGCCATTCTGGTCACGGTCCTCTCCTACAACCTCCTCGGCGAGGGGATACGCGACGCGCTGGACCCGCGGCTGCGCCAGTCGGCGGTCGGACGCGTGCTCAGGCTCGGCCGCTGATTGACACCTGCTCACGGGCGCGGCATACTCTGCCTTCGCTGGGCCGAAGTGGCGGAATTGGCAGACGCGCACGTTTGAGGGGCGTGTGGGGCAACCCGTGGGGGTTCGAGTCCCCCCTTCGGCACCAATCCTACCGGGTGATCTCCACCATGCGTGCACATCAGGCATCCGGACGTTCGGCGAGACCTGTTGCGCTCGTGAAAGCTGTGCCATAATGGCCGCAGCCCAACGGAAAAAAGGACAAGCTTCCATGGGATTTCCGCTTCCCCTCCTCGAGCCGACGAAGCCCGCGCCCGCGCCGAAGCCGGCATGGCTCAAGGTGCGCGCCCCCGGTGGCCCGAACTACATCCGCTTGAAAGGCCTCATGAGCGAGTGGAACCTGCACTCGGTCTGCGAGGAGGCGCACTGCCCGAACATCGGCGAGTGCTGGGAGGATTCGACCGCGACCTTCATGATCCTGGGTGACACGTGCACCAGGAACTGCGGCTACTGCGCCGTCGCCCACGGTAGGCCCGTGTGGGAGGATCGCGAGGAGCCGGAGCGAGTGGGGCGCGCCGTGGGCGAGCTCGGGCTCGAGTATGTCGTCATCACCTCCGTGAATCGCGATGACCTGGCTGATGGCGGCGCCGGCGCTTTCGCGGCGACGGTGCGCGCGATCAGGCGCTCCGCGCCGGGCTGCCGCGTCGAGCTGCTGATTCCGGATTTTCAGGGCAAGGCCGAGGCGCTCCAGGCCGTGATCGACGCCGCGCCCGACATCCTCAACCACAATACCGAGACGGTGCCGCGCCTCTACAAGGTGGCGCGCCACGGCGGCCGCTACGAGCGCACCATCGAGCTCTTCCGCCGGGCGCGGCGGGCGGCGCCGGGCCTGCTGACGAAGTCCGGGATCATTCTTGGGCTGGGCGAGGAGCGGGAAGAGCTGCTCGAGACAATGCACGACCTGCGGGACGCGGACGTCAATATCCTCACGCTCGGCCAGTATCTCCGCCCCTCGGCGCAGCACCTGCCGGTCGCGCGCTATTACACGCCGGAGGAGTTCGCGGAGCTCGGGGAAGCCGGACGCGCCATCGGCTTCGCCCACGTGGAGTCGGGACCGCTGGTGCGCTCGTCGTATCACGCCAAGCGCCAGGTCGACGGCGTGAAGGTCGGCGGCTGACCTTGGAATACGTTCCGATCTTGATGGTGTTCGCTGCGTCCGCCCTCGTGGCGGGCGCGCTGCTCGGCATCCCGGCGCTCATCGCGCCCCGGCGCTACTCGGCGGTCAAGATGGAGCCCTTCGAGTGCGGCAAGGACCCGGTGGCGCTGCCCGAGGGGCGCTTCGCGATCAAGTTCTCGACCATCGCCATCTTCTTCATCATCTTCGACATCGAGCTGCTCTTCGTCTGGCCGTGGGCCACCGTGTTCAAGAGCCTCGGCTGGTTCGGCTACTCGGTCATGCTGGTCTTCCTGGGCGTTCTCATGCTCGGGTTTCTCTACATTTGGCAGAAACGGGGGCTTGAATGGGAGTAGGCACCTTCTTCACCTCCAAGCTCGACGAGGCCATCGGCTGGGCGCGAAAGTTCTCCATCTTCCAGTACCCGTTCGTGACGGCGTGCTGCGGCATGGAGTACATGGCGACTGCCTGCTCGCACTATGACGTGGACCGGTTCGGCGCGGGGCTGCCGCGCTTCTCGCCCCGCCAGGCCGACGTGCTCTTCGTCGTGGGCACGATCAGCCACAAGATGGCGCCCGTGCTCAAGCGCATCTACGACCAGATGTGCGAGCCCAAGTGGGTCGTCGCCTTCGGCGTCTGCACCTGTACCGGCGGCTTCTACAATAACTACGCCACGGTCCAGGGGATCGACACCATCATCCCGGTGGACGTCTACATTCCCGGCTGCCCGCCTCGTCCCGAGAGCGTCATCGACGGCCTGATGAAGCTGCAGGACAAGATCGCCGCGGGCGTGCAGCGCTACTAGGACCGGGACATGGACGGATCGGCCATCCTCGCGCGGCTGCGCGGGCGCCTCGGCGCGCGGGTGCTCGACACGCACGAGCACCACGGCGACCACACCGCCGTGATCGCTCCGGAGGGTATTGTCGACGCGCTCCGATTCTGCCGTGACGAATCGGACCTCGGCTTCGACATGCTCATGGACCTGACGGCCGTGGACTACCTCAGGTTTCCCGGCCGCGAGGATGGGCCGCGCTTCGACGTGGTCTACCACCTGTACTCTGTGCCCCACAACCACCGCGTGCGGCTCAAGGTCCCCGTCGAGCAGGACGCGCCGTCCGTCCCCACTGCGACGGGGCTATGGCCCATCGCCAATTGGCTCGAGCGCGAGGTATGGGACATGTACGGCATCCGCTTCGACGGCCACCCCGACTTGAGACGCCTGCTGATGTACGAGGAGTTCGTGGGCCATCCACTGCGCAAGGACTACCCCATCGAGCGCCGCCAGCCCCTCATAGGACCGAACGTCTAGCCATGCCCGAACGAACCGCGCGCGAGATATTCCTCGGAGAGGGTGCGGGCACCGGCGCCGGCAGCCAGAATCTCTTCGTCAACATGGGCCCGGCGCATCCGGCCATGCACGGCATCATCCGGATCTTCGCGGAGCTCGACGGCGAGGTGGTCGTCAAGGCGGACATGGAGATCGGCTATCTCCACCGCGCCTTCGAGAAGGACTGCGAGGTCGGCCCGTACAACAGCGCCATCCCCTACACGGACCGGCTGAACTATGTCTCGCCGCTCATCAACAACTTCGCCTACGCCTCCGCCGTCGAGAAGCTCCTCGGCATCGAGATCACCGAGCGGTGCAAGTACATCCGCGTGGTGATGAGCGAGATCTCGCGGATCTGCGACCACCTCACGTGCGTCGGCGCCTCCGCCATGGAGCTGGGCGCCTTCACGGTCTTCCTGTACATGATCAAGGCGCGCGAGTTCCTGTGGGAGCTGGTCGAGGACGTCACAGGCGCGCGGCTGACCATTTCCTACGGCCGGGTCGGCGGCGTCAAAGCCGATCTCCCCGACGGCTTCGGCATCAAGGTGCGGAAGGCCTTCGCCGAGACGCGGCAGGTCTTGACCGAGGTCCACACGCTCGTCACCGGCAACCGCATCTTCATGGATCGCATGGTCGGCGTCGGGGCGCTCTCGGCCCAGGAGAGCGTGGCCTGGGGCATCACGGGGCCGCTGCTCCGCGCCGCGGGCGTGCCCTTCGACCTGCGCCGGGTGCAGCCCTACTGGGCCTACGACCGCGTCGAGTTCGAGGTGCCGCTCGGCAAGAACGGCGACAACTTCGACCGGTATCTCGTTCGCATGGCCGAGATGGAGCAGTCCATGCGCATGGTCGAGCAGGCGCTCGAGGGCATGCCCGGCGGCGCCATCAACGTCGACTTCGAGGGGCGCGAGATCCCGGTGGATGCGTACGTGGACCGCGGCAAGCAGGGCAAGACCGAGGGGCTGCTGCTGCTGCCCATCACGCTCTCGCCCAATCTCCAGGGCCAGGGGCGGGATGCCCAGGCGCGCGTGAACGTCCACGACAAGCGCGTCGTGCTGCCCCCGAAGGAGAACGCCTACGGCTCGATCGAGGGCCTGATGAACCACTTCATGCTCGTGATGGACGGCTACGGCATCCGCCCGCCGGCCGGTGAGGCTTACTTCGCCGCCGAGGGCGCCAATGGCGAGCTCGGGTTCTACGTCGTCTCCGACGGGAGCGACCGGCCCTATCGTGTGCGCTGCCGCCCGCCCTGCCTGCCGCCCGTGGCCGCGCTGCCCCGGATGATCGAGGGGCAGATGATCGCCGACATCATCCCCACGTTCGGCTCCGTCAACATGATCGGCGGAGAGCTGGACCGATGATTTTCGAGCTGAGACGCGGCCGACGAGCCGCAGGCGAGGAGCGCGACGAGGCGAGTACCAATCCAGACACGGGCATGGATTCCCCTCTCCCCTCGGGGGAGAGGGGAGGGTGAGGGGCCTCGAATGAGCGATGCGCGGAATCCGCAGTTCACGGAAGCGCAGCTCGCCGAGGTGCGGCGTCTCCAGGGGCTCTACCCCGACAAGCGGGGCGCGCTCCTGCCCGTGCTGCATCTGGCACAAGAGGTGTATGGCTACGTGTCGCTCGAGGTGGAGGAATACGTCGCGGGGCTGTTCGAGATGAGCCCGGCCCACGTCCACGAGGTTGTCACCTTCTACACGCTCTTTTTCCAGAAGCCCAAGGGCCGCCATGTCGTCTCGGTCTGCCACAACCTCTCCTGCTACCTGATGAATTCCAAGGGCATCATCCAGCACCTCGAGGAGCGCCTGGGGATCGGGCCCGGAGAGACCACGCCGGACGGCAGGATCACCTTCCTGACCGTCGAGTGCCTCTGCGCCTGCGAGCAGGCGCCCATGATGCAGGTGGACGACCGCTACGAGGGCAACCTGACGCCCGAGAAGGTCGACCGCATCCTGGAGGGTCTTCGCTGATGGCCGAGAAGATCTTCACCCGCAATTTCCACCTGGCGGATTCGCATACGCTGGCGCGCTACAAGGAGACCGGCGGCTACACGGCCCTCGAAAAGGCGATGCGGATGGAGCCGGCCGCGATCACGGAGGAGGTCAAGAAGGCCAACCTCCGCGGCCTCGGCGGCGCCGCCTTCCCGACGGGCGTCAAGTGGGGCTTCATCCCCAAGGCCTCGACGGCGCCCAGGTATCTCGTCATCAATGCCGACGAGGGCGAGCCGGGCACCTTCAAGGACCGCTATCTGATGGAGCGTGACCCGCACGCCCTCCTCGAGGGCATGATCATCGCGGCCCGCGCCATCGGCTCGCACCTGGGCTTCGTCTATATCCGCGGCGAGTACGTGAAGCCGTGGCGGATCCTCGACGGCGCGGTCAAGGAAGCCTATGCGGCGGGGTTCCTCGGCAAGAACATCCAGGGCTCCGGCGCCGATTTCGATGTCGTGCTCCACCGGGGGGCCGGCGCCTACATCTGCGGCGAGGAGACGGGGCTCCTGTCCTCGCTCGAGGGGAAGAAGGGGTGGCCCAAGATCAAGCCGCCCTTCCCGGCCGTCAAGGGAGCGTTCGGGCACCCCACCATCGTCAACAATGTCGAGACCATCATGGCGGTGCCGCACATCATCAACCGTGGCGGGGAGTGGTTCGCGGGCCTCGGCACCAAGAGCCAGGGCGGCACGCGCCTGTACTCCGTGTCCGGTCACGTCGAGAAGCCGGGTGTCGTCGAGGCGCCGGTGTCGGTGACGCTGCGCCAGCTGATCTACGAGCACTGCGGCGGCATTCGTGGCGGGCGCAAGCTCAAGGGCGTGGTGCCGGGCGGCTCCTCGGCGGCCATCTTGACCCCCGACGAGATCGACATCACGATGGACGCGGACGGGCCCAAGAGCAAGGGCTCCATGATCGGCTCCGCCGGCGTCATCGTCATGGACGAGACGGTGTCCATTCCCGAGGCGCTCATGGTCGTCGCGCGTTTCTACGCGCACGAAAGCTGCGGCCAGTGCACGCCGTGCCGCGAGTCGACCGGGTGGATCTACAAGATGACCCGGCGCATCGTCGAGGGCAAAGGGCGCAAGGAGGATCTCGACACCATCCTCGACGTGGCGAAGCGCGGGGCGGGGACGACCATCTGCGCCTTCTACGACGGCGCGGTCGGGCCGTACATCAGCTACATCGAGAAGTTCCGCTCGGAGTTCGAGGACCTGATTCGGGGCGATGCCCATGCCTAAGCTCACGGTGAACGGCAAGGCGGTCGAGGTGCCCGAGGGGACCAACCTCATCGAGGCCGCGAAGGCCGCCGGCGTCGAGGTGCCGCACTACTGCTACCACCCGGCGCTGTCCATTGCCGGCCAGTGCCGCCTCTGCATGGTGGACATCGAGAAGGTGCCGCGCCCGCAGATCGCCTGCAATACCCAGGCGGCCGAGGGGATGGTGGTCGAGACGGAGACCGAGCGCGTCAAGGACACCCGGCGCTCGATGATGGAGTTCCACCTGATCAACCATCCGCTGGACTGCCCGGTGTGCGACCAGGCGGGCGAGTGCTTCCTGCAGATCTACTACATGAAGCACGGCCTCTACGACCCGCGGATGACGGACGAGAAGGTCCACAAGCCTAAGGCCGTGCCGCTCGGGCCGCATGTCATCCTGGACGCCGAGCGTTGCATCCTCTGCTCCCGCTGCGTCCGCTACTGCGACGAGGTGACGCATACCGGCGAGCTCGGCATCTTCCACCGGGGCGACCACTCCGAGATCGGCCTCTTCCCGGGCAAGGCGCTCGAGAACAAGTATTCGGGCAATGTCATCGACATCTGCCCGGTGGGCGCGCTGACGGACCGCGACTTCCGCTTCCAGGTCCGCGTCTGGTACCTCGACACGGCCAAGAGCGTGTGCAACGGCTGCGCCCGCGGCTGCAATATCGAGGTCCACACCAATAAGCACCGCACCCACCACAACCAGGGCCGGCGCGTGGCGCGGCTCAAGCCGCGCGTGAATCCGGGAGTGAACCAGTGGTGGA
>Ga0315278_10001370_pt1 | contig 21346 bp, 16 predicted proteins | sample YL17G06_0_MG_FD_203880 | JGI IMG/M metagenome (GOLD analysis project Ga0315278, IMG submission 203880) | Sediment microbial communities from Yellowstone Lake, YNP, Wyoming, USA - YL17G06_0 | ecosystem: Environmental > Aquatic > Freshwater > Lake > Sediment | place: USA: Wyoming | collected... | reverse complement strand
TCGCGGATGTGTTCGAGCAGCGCGTCGGGCGAGAGGTCGGGTGCGTAGTCGACCTCGATCCCGCGCGCGTGCGCGAGGATTTCGAGCCCCTGCGGTGCCAGGCTGTCGCTCACCAGGACTCGGGGCATGACTTCTCCTCGCCAGCGAGAGGACGGGCACGCGGGCGCTGCCAAGGACTCGATCAATGATCGGTAAATCCTTGCGGATACTCGAAAATGTCTCGCGAACGGGGCAGTTTGGCGGAGCCGTCCGGGGTCGTCAACGGTTCTTCGAGCCAGTTGCCAGCCGACCCCGTTCATCAGCTAGGCTCGGCAACCGTTCGTCGCGGGGGGCTTTGCGAATGAGTCGAGCAGCAGCGCCCGTCCTCTCCGAGTTCGATGCGGGTGTCGCGCGCGTCACGATCAACCGGCCCGACGCGCGCAATGCGCTCTCACAAGAAGTGATGCAAGGGCTGCTCGATGCGTTCGACCGAGCAGCCGCCGACCCTGCCGTGCGCGTCGTGGTGCTCACCGGCGCCGGAGAGAAAGCCTTCTGCGCGGGCGGCGATCTCGGCGGCAGCGGCCTCAAGGCCGCAGGGCGCGGAGCGCCTGGCCCTACGAGTCATGAGCGTGGCTTCGCCGAGCGACACCACGATCGCCGCACCTTCGCCGATCTGTTCCGCCGGATGAACCGGCTCGGCAAACCGATCATCGCGCGCGTGCGCGGTCACTGTCTCGCGGGCGGCTTCGGGTTGGCGCTCGGCTGCGATCTGGTCGTCGCCAGCGACGACTCCTCGTTCGGCACGCCCGAAGTGAAGCGCGGCCTGTTCCCGATGATGATCATGGCGACGATCTTCCGGAACGTCGGGCGCAAGAAGGGCATGGAGTTGCTGCTCACCGGGGATCGCATCTCCGCCGCCGAGGCCGAACGCCTCGGCTTGATCAACTACGCCGTGCCCGCCGAACAGCTCGACGCCAAGGTCGCCGAACTCGCCGCCAAGGTCGCCGCGATGTCGCCCGCCGTCGTGCGCCTCGGTCGCGACGCCTTCTACGCGATGTCCGACATGGGCTTCGACGCCGCGCTCGAGTATCTCCAGACGATGCTGACGGTGAATCTCGGGACCGAGGACGCGATCGAGGGCGTGACGGCGTTCCTCCAGAAGCGCGACCCGGCATGGAAGGGCCGATAGGGCTTTGGCGCTCCCCTACCCGCCCGAGATCGCGATCCGACCCCGCGGTCCGCTCGCTGCCGTCGTCCAGGTCCCCGGCTCCAAGAGCATCACCAACCGCGCCGCGCTGATCGCTGCGCTCGCGAACGGAACCAGCACGCTCAGCGGTTGTCTCGAAAGCGACGACACCGAGGCGATGCGCGAGGCGCTGCGTGCGCTCGGCGTCTCGATCGACGTGCGCGGCGATACCTGGACCGTGCGGGGTTGCAACGGCGTGTTGCACGCGCCGCACGCGCCGCTCGATGCGCGCGCCTCGGGCACCACGGCGCGCTTCCTGTGCGCCGCTGCGACGCTCGCCGACGCGCCCGTCGTGATCGACGGCGCGCCGCGCATGCGCGAGCGCCCGATCGACGACCTCGTCAGCTGCCTGCGCGCGCTCGGCGCGGAGGTGGAGATCCTCGGCGTCGATGGCTGCCCCCCCGTGCGCGTACACGGCGGCGGACTCCGCGGCGGTCGCGCGCCGATCGACGCGCGCCGCTCCTCGCAGTTCGTCTCGGCCGTGCTGCTGGCGGCGCCCTACGCGCGCGAGGACGTGGTGCTCGACCCGATCGACGGCATGCTGGTGTCGACGCCCTACGTCGATCTCACGCTCCAGGTGATGGGCGCGTTCGGCGCGGACGCAGCGTGGATCCCGCACGGCTCGCTGCGCGTCGCGAAAGGACATCCCTATGCCGCGCGCAACTACGCGATCGAACCCGACGCGTCGGCCGCCGCGTATCCGTTCTGCGCCGCCGCAATCGCTGGCGGCTCGGTGCGCGTCGAGGGCGTTCGCAGCGACTCGCTGCAAGCGGACTGGAAGCTGCTCGACGTGCTCGCCGAGATGGGCTGCACGGTGGAGCGCGACGCGACCTCGGTCACCGTTCGCAGGCCCGAAGGCGCGCCGCTCAGCGGTCTCGAAGTGGACATGAACGAGTTTCCCGACGCGGTGCTCGCGCTCGCGGTCGTCGCGCTGTTCGCGCAGGGGCCGACGCGCATCGAGAACGTCGCGAACCTGCGCATCAAGGAGACCGATCGCCTGGCGGCCCTCGAACGCGAACTCGGCAAGCTCGGCGCGCGCGCCGAGACCGGCCCGGATTGGCTGTCGATCGAGCCCGGCCCGCTGCGCGGCGCCGCGATCGACACCTACGACGACCACCGCATGGCGATGGCCTTTGCGCTCGTGGGGCTGCGTGTGCCGGGCGTCGTGATCCGCGCGCCGCGCTGCGTCGCCAAGACGTGGCCCGATTACTTCAGCGCGCTGGAGCGGCTGTGAGCGACAGCGCCCGGCGCGGCGCGACGGTCGAAGCGACGGCGCTCGCGCGGCGCTTCGGCGATCGCCCGGCACTCGCCGGCGTCGACCTGCGCATCGAAGCGGGCGAGTCGTTCGGGTTGCTCGGCGCGAATGGAGCCGGCAAGACCACCTTCATCCGCCTGCTCACCGGCTACCTGGTGGCGTCGAGCGGCACCGTCACGGTCGACGGCTTCTCGCCGATCGCGGACGCGCGCGCCGTGCACGAGCGCATCGGCTTCGTCGCCGAAACGTCGCGGCTCTACCCGGAGTTGCGCGTGCGCGGCTTCCTGCGTTTTGCGGGCGGTGTGCGCGGACTCTCCGGTGCACCGCTGCGCGACGCCGTCGACCGCGCGCTCGCGCGCTTTGCACTCGAGGACGTCGCGCTGCGCCCGATCGGCAATCTCTCGAAGGGCTACCAGCAGCGCGTGAATCTCGCGCAGGCGTTCCTGCACGACCCGGCGCTGCTGATCGCAGACGAACCGACGGCGGGGCTCGATCCGCTCCAACAGGCCGAAGTCCGGCGCGAACTGCGCGAAGGCGAGGGTACGCGCACGCTGCTGCTCTGTACCCACGATCTCAGCGAGGCACGCGAACTCACCACGCGCGTCGCGGTGCTGTCGAATGGTCGGCTCGTCGCTTGCGGGCCGACCGCGCAAGTTCTAGGGAGCGGCGATCCGCTCGCGCTGTTCCGCGGCCCTGAGGTCGCGGCGTGACGGCGCTGCGCGCACTCGTGCGCAAGGAGTTGGCGGTCCTCTTCGGATCGCCCGTCGCGTGGCTCACGCTGGCGGCAATCGGGCTCGTCACTGCGCTGCTCTTCTTCGACCACCTGCGCATCTACAACCAGATCCTGTTCTTGTACGCCAGTTCCACGATGGGCGGCTTCGAGAGCGACACGGTGCCCGCCTACGTGAACCTGCGCGACCAGGTCTTCCTGCCGGTGATGGAGACGCTGGCGCTCACGCTCGTGGGCCTGATCCCGCTGGTGACGATGCGCGTGTTCGCGGAAGAGCGAGCCCACGGCACCGACGAGCTGCTCGCCACCACGCTGCTCACGCCGAACCAGATCGTCGCCGGCAAGCTGATCGCCAGCTACGCCTTCATCGCGCTCGCGCTGGGTCTCTCGTTCGTGTACCCGGCCACCTCGATCGTGCGCTCCGGACTCGGATTGCCGCACCTGCTCGCGGTGTACCTGGGACTCTTCGGACTCGGCATCGCGCTCGCGTCGGTGGGCCTGGTGTGTTCGGCGTTTACCGGCAGCCAACTGGTCGCAGCGATCTCGGCCTACGCGATCGCGTTCGTGCTCTACGACTTCCGCTGGATGGCGCAGTTCCTGCCGGACGCTGCGGCGCAGGCGATCGACCCGCTCTCGATGCACCTGCGCTTCGGCGCGTTCGCCGAGGGACTCGTGCGTGGCGCCGATCTCGTCTACTTCGCGGGCTATGTGCTGGTCGCGTTCGCGCTCTGCCGCCTGGCCCTCGACCAGGCGCGGGTGCGCTAGCCGTGCGCGAACTGGCGTGGCTCGGCGTCGTCGCGCTGCTCGCGAGCGTAGGCTCGTACTACACCTCGTCGAAGTTCGGGTTCTTCGGCTGGGCCAACGCGGTGGGCGGCGCGGCGGCGCTCGTCGCGGCGCTCGTGCTGTGGTTGCGACGCGCGCGCGGGCTCGGTTCGCCGGCCGCGCGACGCATGCTGATGCCCAGCGTGTTCGGCGTCGTCGCGGCGCTGGCGTTGGCATATGGCCTCGAACGCGCTGCGGACCGCGCGAACCTCGTCTGGGACTGGACCGCGGATGGTCGCTACACGCTCGCACCCGCTACGCGCGAGGCGCTCGCGACACTGCCGGCTCCGCTGATCGCGACGCTCTACGTCGATCGGGGCGACAACCGGGCGCGCAGCACGCGGCTGCTGCTCCAGACGCTGGCGGAAGCCGGAGCGGGTCGCGTCACCGTACGCGAGCGCTCGCTCGAAGAGTCGCCGGAAGACGTCGCTCGCTACCAGATCGAGTCGTCGAACACGGTGGTGCTCGCGATGGGCGAGCGCGCCGAGACGGTGGTACGCCCCACCGAGGGCGCGATCTTCGAAGGCTTGCGACATCTGCGCGCCGATCACGAGCAGGTGCTCTACGTCGCACGCGGCGAAGGCGAAGGCGACCTGCAACGCGGCGACGACGCGGGCTTCACGGGTCTCGCCGCAGCGCTGAAGACGGAGGGCTTCACGGTACGCGAACTGGTGACGGCCGCGATGACCGAGGTGCCCGCGGACGCTGCGCTGGTGCTGCTCGTCGCGCCGCATCGGCCGCCGCGCGCCGAGGCGATCGCGGCGCTTCAAAGCTGGCTCGAACGGGGCGGGCGACTCGTCGCGCTGCTCGAACCCGGCGTCGATTCGGGCGTCGAAGCGCTGCTCGAACGCTGGGGCTTCGGGTTGCCGGACGGAGTAATCGTCGATCCCGCGTCGGGACCGGTGGAGGGCGATGCGCCGGGCGTGAACCCGATCGTGTTCCAATACGCGACGCACCCGGCGACACGCGGCCTCGACGGCACACGGATGACCTTCTTTCGGCGCACGCGTCCGGTGCTCGCGGAGCGCAAGCCGGAACCCGACGACGAGCTGCGCGCCGTCGCATTCGCGAGTCGCCGCTCGTGGCTCGCGCCGAACGCCGCCGCCGTGCAGCGCGGCGCCGCACCAGAGCAGCCGGCGGAGCGACGTGAGGACTACTGGCCGGTGCTGACGGTGGGCGCCTATCCGCGGCCCGACGGCGAGACCCGCATCGCCGTCTTCGGCGACGCCGACTTCGCCAGCAACCGCTACCTGCGCGCGCTCTACAACCTCGATCTGCTGATGAACACGATCCAGTGGACGGCGCAGCGCGAGTCGGAGATCACGCTGCGCCCGAAGTCGCTCACGCCCGATCAGTACCCGCTCACGCCCCAGCAGTCGCTCGAGATGCTCTACGGCGTGGGGCTGCTGATCCCCGAACTGTGTGTAGCGGCAGCGGCGTGGACGTGGGTGCGAAGACGGAGCGCGTAGGCGCCGCTACTTCTCGCCCGGCCCCGGCGGCTTGGTAGCGAGCGCGATGCTCGTCGCGCCGGCTTCCTGCGCCATGTCGAGGATCGAGACCGCGCGGCCGAGCACCACCGTGCGATCGCCCCGCAGCACGACGACTTTGTCCTTCGCCTTGTCGAGCGCCGCCTTCAGCGCCGGTGCGATCGCATCGCCCGTCACCACCGCGCCGTCGATCGCGACTTCGTCTTCCGCGGTGAGCGTGACGGTCACGCCGGCCGGCGTCTGGCTGGCGATCGCGGAGCTGGGCAGGTCGACGTTCTTGCCCTGACTCGAGATCACCGACGTCGTGACCATGAAGATGATCAGCAGCACGAGGAAGATGTCCGTCAGCGGTGTGATGTTGATCTCGGCGACGATGTCGTCGCCGGTCGACTCGTCGGCGCTAGGCAGGGAGTGGATGGCCATGGCCGGTCTCCTGCGCGCGCGTCGGGGTGGCCGGATGCGCGGACGATTCGACGTAGAGGAGGGCCTGCACCAGGCGTTCGCAGGCGCGCGCGAAACCATTGTTGATCAGGCCGACCTTCACGTTCAGGTAGTTGTAGAACGCGAGCGCGACGATCGCGACGCCGAGACCGACGGCGGTGGCGATCAACGCTTCGGAAATTCCCGACGCCACCACTTCGAAGCCGCCCGATCCTTCGGTTGCGATCTGGTGGAACGCCTTCATGATGCCGACCACGGTGCCAAACAGACCGATGAACGGCGCCAGCGAACCGATCGTGCCGATCACCCAGAGTCCGCGGCGCAGCTCGGCGGTGTTCTCCTGGCGCGACGTCGCGAGGATCCGCTCGAGGTCTTCGAGCGCGATGTTCTTCCACGCCAGACCCTCACGGAAGATCTGCGCGACCGGCGTCTTCGCGGTCTGGCAGAGCGCGTTGGCGGTGGAGTGATCGCGCTTGCCGAGCGCCTCCACCACGCTGCGCGTGAGCTCGCGCGTGCCCTTCTCGACGCCGCGGTAGCGCAGGAAGCGCTCGATCATCACCGCCAGCACGAGAACCGAGCAAAGCGCGAGCGGGACGGTGGTGAGCCAGCCCTGCTGCAGCATCCGGGCGATCGTGGCGACATCCACGGAACCTTCCTCCGACCAGGCACGAGCCCTGTCTAAGCAATCCTCGAGCAACTCTGATGGAGCGTCCCGCGCCGAGCGGGCGGCTCATCTTATCCAATGAAGTGGCCGTGTTTCAAACAACGTGACACTCACGTTGACACCTTCGGGCCGCAACGTCTACGATGTTTTCGAGTGGAGAATTGTGAAGTGATGCCGCGACCTTCCGCCGATTCAACGAGCTGCTGCCCGAGCTCTGGTGAGGCAGCGGATCGGAAGCTTCGGCGCAGGCCGGGTCGACAAGCGTGAGACGCCACTCGGCGGTCGTGCTCGTGCACAACCAGCACGCGCCGCCGCAAGATGAGAGCAAGTTGCGCGGTTGCTGCAACCCGGAACGGCTCGCGGCGTCGATGAGGACGAGTGATGCCTGAACCGACCGTTGATCGAGCTGGATGGGTGGAGCGATGAGTTCGACGACGCTCGCGATCCGACGGCGCATCGGCCGTCCCTCTCCGTTCCGCGACCTGCGCATCGGAGACGCCGCGCGCTCGGGTCGCGCAGCGCGCATGGCCTTCCCCGGCATCGCGTTCCCGGAACCCGCGAGCGGCTGGCGCCGCGCGCTCGCCAGCGCCTTCGCGGTCGCCGTGCACGTCTCCGTGATCGGTGCGCTCTTCGCGCTCGCCTGGCTCGCGCCGGCGCCCGAGAAGGACGCGCCGATTCCGATTCAGCTGATCCAGGTGCGACCGCCTCCGCCGCCGCCCCCGCAGGTCGCCAAGGTCGAGCCGCCGCCGGCTCCCAAGGCCGCGCCGGCCCCGGTGCCCAAGCCGGTTCCGTTGCCCAAGCCCACGCCGGCGCCGGCCCCGAAGGCGCTCGCCGAGCGCCGCAGTGTGAACTTCGCGCCGTCCGCGCAAACCGTGACGCCGCAGATCGTGAACCCGAGCGTGATCGCGAAGGCGGCGCCCGCCGTCGACGCCAAGAGCCTGCAATCGTCGGCGCCGCGCGAGATCCAGAGTTCGGCGGTCGCGATCCAGGCGGTGCAGGCCGTGACCAACGTGGCGGCGCCGACGCCGACGCAGGTGGACATCGGCGCAGCCGGGGCGCCCGCGCTGCGCGGACCGATCCAGGCGGCGGGCGCCGCGGGGCCCTCCGTCGGCCCCAGGGCGATCGCATCGCCGACCGCAGGCGAGAGCGTCGGCACCGGGCGCGTCGTGGTGAGCGGCGACGGCTCGTCGGTGCGCGAAGGCGTCGTATCGAATCGCGACGTGCTCGGCTCACCCGACGGAGCGCGCGTCGCGAGCGCGAACACACGCGTCGGCGAGGGCAATCTGCGCGGTACCGGCGACGGCACGACGCTGGGCGGTGACACCTCCGACTGCGACGCGCGCCCCGAGGTGCGGGCCTACATGGCGCATATCCGCGAGCGCACACTCTCGCGCTGGGCACCGCCGCCGGACGCGCCGACGGGTCAGACGCAGGCCACGCTCAGCTGGCAACTCGACGTCGGCGGCTCCGCCAGCAGCGTCCAACTGGTTTCGGCGCGCGACAAGAAGGTCGGCGCGACGGTGGTGGACGCGCTGCGTTCCGCATCGCCGTTCGCGCCGATGAACGATCGCGTGCGATGCCTCGCGGAACGCCGCGTGAGGGGCACCTTCTCGCTCCAGGTCACGGCTTCGAGCAGCAGCGTTGCGAACTAGCGACGCACTCGCCTTCTGCTTCGCGCTGACACTCGGGGCCACCGCCCACGGCGCGACGAAGCCCGCCCGCTGTGCGCCCGTCGAGCTCTTCTACGACGACAAGGAAGAGCTGTCCGAGAAGCGCACCGACAACAACAAGGACTGCAAGCCCGACGAGATCGTGCACTACCAGGCCGGCAAGCCCGCGCGCGCCGAGAAGGACACCGACTTCGACGGCCGCATCGACACCTGGATCAAGTACGACGCCGCCGGCCAGACGATCTCGCAGGAGCACGACGCGGATGGCGACGGCAAGCCCGACGAGACCGTCGAGTTCGCGGGCGGCAAGGCGTCCGTGCAGAAAGTCGACAAGAACAAGGACGGCAAGCCGGAAGCCGTGCTGCGCTACGACGCGAGCGGCCAGCCGTCGCGTGAAGAAGTCGACAGCAACGGCGACGGCAAGCCCGATCGCTTCATCACCTACCAGAACGGCAAGCCCGCCCGCACCGAAGAAGATCAGAACGGCGACGGCAAGATCGATGCGCGTGCCGACTACGACGCGGAGGGCCGCCCGGCGCGCGAAGAACAGGACAGCAACGGCGACGGCAAGCTCGACGCGACGATCGTCTACGAGAACGGCCAGAAGCTGCGCGTCGAAGAAGACACCAACGGCGACGGCAAGCCCGACGTGTTCACCAAGTACGCAAACGGCGCGCGCGTCGGACGCGAAGCCGACAGCAACGGCGACGGCAAGCTGGACACCGTCTCCACCTTCAAGAGCGGCGTCGAACAGACCCAGACGCGCGACGTGAACGGCGACGGCAAGCCCGAGTTCGTCGCGGAGTTCGACGCGCAGGGGAAGCTCGTGCGCGAGCAACACGACACCAACGGCGACGGCCGCTTCGATCTGGTCCGCATCTTCCAGAATGGCGAGAAGGTCCGCGAGGAAAAAGACGCGAACGGCGACGGCAAGCCCGAAGCCGTCACCGAGTTCGCCGGCGACGCAGCGTTGCGTTCTTCCACCGACACCAACGGCGACGGCAAGCCGGACACCACCGTCACCTTCCGCGACGGCAGGAAGGCGCGCCAGGAAGAAGACCGCGACGGCGACGGCAAGCCCGACGCGATCTACGAGTTCGACGCCAATGAAAAGCTCGTGCGCGAGCAGGTCGACGCCGACCACGACGGCCGCTTCGAGACGACCGGCGACTACCAGAAGGGCGAGCTGGTGCGCCGCACGGCCGTGTCCAAGACCGGCACGCCGACGCGCGTCGAAGTGCACGGCGAGGGTCGCTTGCAGCGCGTCGAACTCGACGAGAACGGCGACGGCAAGATCGAGCTGTGGAACTTCTTCGACCCGCAGGGGCGGATGGAGAAGCAGGAACAGGATCGCGACGGCGATGGGCGCGTCGACAACTGGGTGACGCTCGACCCCGCAACGGGCAAGGAGTCGCGCGTGCTGTCGGACAGCAACGGCGACGGCAAGCCCGACTCGTGGCGCAGCAACGACGCCGCGGGCAACACCGTGAAGCTCGAAGAGGACAAGAACTTCGACGGCAAGCCCGATCGTGTCGTGGACTTCGCGAGCGGCAAGCCGGTTCGCTTCTCCGAGGATGCGAACGGCGACGGCAAGCCCGAGGCGCGCGGCGACCTCGACGCCGACGGCAAGCTGGTCGCCGACGAGAAGGACAGCGACGGCGACGGCAGATTCGACGTGCACACCAGCTACCAGGCCGGCGTCCCGGTGCGCGAAGAGCGCGACACCAACAAGGACGGCAAGATGGACGTCGCGACGGTCTTCGAGAACGGCAAGCCGGCGCGCCAGGAGCGCGACACCCAGGGCACCGGCCGCTTCGACACCGTGATCGGCTTCGAGGACGGCAAGCAGGCCAAGCAGCAGCGCGACACCGACGGCGACGGCAAGCCCGACGCGTGGATCAGCTTCGACGCCGAAGGTCGCCCCGCGCGCGAAGAAGTCGACACCAACAAGGACGGCAAGCCCGACGTCGCGCGCGTCTACCGCGACGGCGCGCTCGTCAAGGAAGAACAGGACCGCAACGGCGACGGTCGCTTCGAGAGCACGAGCACCACCAAACTCGACGCCGCCGGCAAGCCCGTGAAGATGGAGGCCGACACCAACGGCGACGGCAAGCCGGACGTGATCGTCGACTACGCCGGCGGGAAGAAGACGACGCAGAGCGAGGATCGCAACGGCGACGGCAAGCCGGACGTGATCACCAACTTCGACGCCGCCGAGAAGCCGGCGCGCATCGAAGAAGACACCGACGGCGACGGCAAGCGCGAACTCGTCACCATCTTCGAGAACGGCGCGCGCGTGCGCACCGAGAAGGATTCGAACGGTGACGGCCGCGCCGACCTCGTCGTCACCTACGCGGGCGACCAGATCCTGCGCACCGAGCAAGACACCAACTTCGACGGCGTGATGGATGCGGCGAGCAAGGTCGACAAGACCGGCTTGCAGACACAAGAGACGGATTCCAACGGCGACGGCCGGGTCGATACCTGGAGCGGCTTCGACAGCGCGGGGAAACCGGTGCGCGAGGCGCGCGACACCAACGGCGACGGCAAGCCCGACGTGCTGACGCGTTTCGACGAGAACGGACGCGGCGTCGAGCAGGACGTCGTCGAAGGCAACGCCACGCGTCCCAACAAGAAGCTCTTCCTCGCGCCCGACGGCTCGGTCACCGCGCAGTGCCTCGACACCAACGGCGACGGCAAGTTCGACGCGCGTGCAACGGTCGAGAGTGGAACCGTGAGCGAGGTGATCCTCGACACCGACGCCAACGGCGTCCCCGATCAGCGCGAGATCTATCAGGGTGGCGAACGCGTTCGCCTCGAAGCGGACACCAACAAGGACAAGCGCCCCGACGTGGTGCAGACCTTCTCCGCTGGCAACGTCGTGCGCCAGGACGAAGACACCAACTTCGACGGCAAGATCGACCGCTCGTTCCAGGGCACCAATTCGGTGCCGGTCACGGACCCGAAAGCCCCCCCCGCCCTCCCCGCCCTGAACTGCGGCCCCCTAGATCCCTTCTGGTGACCCCGCTGCTTTTGGGGACGTTCCTGCCCCTTGCCTTTCTTGCCTTGGGGACGTTCTTGCCTTTCTTGCCTTCAGGAACGTCCCCAAAGCAGCGGCTGTTCTCGCGTGCTAGACCCGGGCGGGTTGTAGGGCGAGGTGGATGGCGATGCGGATTGGGGTTTTTGCGGCGCTCGGGAGTCCGTTCGCGACGCCGGAGTACTTGAACACGCTCGGTCCTGCGGCCGAGGAGCGTGGCTTTCACTCGCTGTGGGTGGCGGAGCACGTCGTGCTCTTCGACTCGTACGCTTCGAAGTACCCGTACGCGGCGAGTGGCCGCATTCCGGCCGGCGGCGAGAACGGGGTCCTCGAGCCCTTCACGGCACTCGCGTTCCTTGCGGCGAGCACGTCGCGAATCCGCCTCGGCACCGGCATCTGCCTGGTGCCCCAGCGCAATCCCGTCTACACCGCGAAGGACGTCGCCGCGCTCGACTGGCTCTCCAACGGCCGCTTCGACTTCGGCGTCGGCGTCGGCTGGCTCGAAGAGGAGTTCCGCGCTTGCGACGTTCCGTTCGCCAAGCGCGGTGAACGTTGTCGCGACTACCTCGAAGCGATGAAGCGGCTGTGGATCGACCCGATCTCCTCGTACCGCGGTAAGTACTACGAGATCGAGCCGTGCCGCCAGTACCCGAAGCCGATCCAGACACCGCACCCGCCGATCCACTTCGGTGGCGAGAGCGACGCCGCGCTGCGACGCGTCGCCGAGATCGGCCAGGGCTGGTACGGCTTCAACCAACTCCCCGACGCCGTGCCCGCGCAGATCGCGCGTCTCGACGCGTTCCTCGCGCGCGCGGGCCGCAAGCGCGCCGAGATCGAGATCAGCATTTCGCCGTACCTGCAGCCGGTCGACTTCGACGCGATCCGCCGCTATCGCGACGCGGGCGTCGACCAGGTGATCTTGCTGGTGGTCGCCGGCAACCGCGACGGCCTGCTCGCGCGCCTCGACGAACTCGCCAAGACGATCGTCGAGCCTGCCCAGGATCTGTGAACCCGATCTACCAGAGCGAACAGAACCGCGACGTGCCCGTCGCGGCACCCGGTGAGTTCGCGCCCGTCGTTCTCAGAGGGCATGGTGCGACGGAGCCGTTGCGCATCTGGCCGCCGGTCGTGCTGGCGCCGATGGCCGGTGTCACCAACATTCCGTTCCGCGCGCTGTGCCGCCGCTTCGGCGCCGGACTCTACGTCTCGGAGATGATCACCGCGCGCGGCCTCATCGAGGGCAACGCCAAGACGCTGCACCTCGCCGGCTTCGCACCCGACGAGAAGCCGCGCAGCCTGCAGCTTTACGGTGTCGAGCCGGTCTCGCTCGGCGAGGCGGTGGCGTGGCTCGCCGGCGAAGGCCGCGTCGACCACATCGACATGAACTTCGGTTGCCCGGTGCGCAAGGTGACGCGACGCGGCGGCGGCGCCGCGCTGCCGTGGAAGCGCGCGCTGCTGCGGCGGCTCGTGACGGCCGCGGTTCGCAACGCCGGTCCGATCCCGGTAACGATCAAGTTCCGCATCGGCATCGACGACGCCCACGAAACCTTCCTCGACGCCGGCCGCATTGCAGAGGACGAGGGTTGCGCCGCCGTGGCGCTGCACGCGCGCACCGCCGCCCAGCTCTACGACGGCACCGCGCGCTGGGACGCGATCGCCAGGCTCAAGGACGCCGTGCGCACGATCCCGGTGTTCGGCAACGGCGACATCAGGGAAGCCCACGACGCGCTGCGCATGATGCGCGAAACGGGCTGCGACGGCGTCGTCGTCGGCCGCGGTTGTCTCGGCCGCCCGTGGCTGTTCCGCGACCTCGCCGACGTCTTCGACGGCCGCGAGCCCGCCGACCCGCCGTCGCTGCAGCAGGTGCTCGCGATCGCGCTCGAACACGCCGAGCTGTTGGTGACGTGGTTCGGCGAGCAGCGCGGCGTGCGGATGTTCCGCCAGCACGGCGGCTGGTACACGAAGGGCTTTCGCGGCGGCACGCGGCTGCGCCCGCGCATCATGGCGGTGACGACGCTCGCCGCGCTGCGCGACGTGCTCGCGTCGGTCGAGTACAACGACCCGTTCCCGCCCGCCGCGATGCGCGTGCCGCGCGGCAAGAGCAGCGGTCGCCAGCGCGTGGTGTTGCCCGAGGGCTGGCTCGACGACCGCGACGATCCGACGCCGCCGGGTGCCGAGGCGGAAGACGCGACCTCGGGCGGTTAGCTGCCGCATGAAGCCGGGCTGCGCGACGCCCGGCTCACGCTGGATCCGCCCACCGATCCGCTGCCCCGCCTGATGGTGTAGCGATCAGAGCGCCGCGAACTCCGGCCGGTAGTGCACGACGCCGGCGCGGCCCGCGAGCGAGCCAGCCGCGAGTTCCGCAACGAAGAAAGCCGGCGCGTAACCTGCGCCGCCCTGATAGTGCAGCCCGCGCGGCGCCGCGGCTTCGAAGCCGAAGCGCGGGTAGTAGTCGGGGTGACCGAGCACGAACACGATCGTGTGACCCGCGGCGCGGCAAGCGTCGAGGCCGGCGCGCACCAGCGCGGAACCGATCCCCTCGCGCTGGCATGAGAGATCGACCGCCATCGGGGCGAGCCCCTGCGCGACGAATGAGCCGCCCTCGCCTTCCACGCGCACGGGTGAGAAAAGGATGTGGCCGACGACGCGGCCGTCGCGTTCCGCCACCAGCGAGATCGTCACGGCGCCGGCGGCGCGCAAAGCGTCCACCAGCTTCGCCTCGCCGAGCTGCGGAAACGCGCGCGCGTGGACTTCGAAGACGCCGCATTGGTCACGCGGCTCCTCGGCGCGGATCCCGAGTCGCGCGACTTTGTTCATGCTGTCATCTCGTAGCGAGACGAAGTGGAAGCTTGCGACCGCCATCCCCGTCGCCCCGGTCGTCTTCGCGCTTCGCTCCCGCATCGCGACCGACGCGAGCCGAGCGTCGCTGCGATCAGAACGGCACGCCGTGCGTCTTGGTCATCGCGAGGAACGCCGCGCGCACACGCGCGAAGCCGGCACCCGGCTCGCCCGCGCCGATCGGCTGGCCGTCGAGCGAGCGGACCGGCACGATGCCGGCGCCGGTGCCGGTGAGGAAGACCTCGTCCGCGCCGAGCAGGTCGACACGCGAGAGCGATCGCTCGCTCGCGGTGAAGCCAAGGCCGGGCGCCAGCTCGAGCACGCTGCGGCGCGTCACGCCGTCGAGCGCGCCGTCGGTGGGCGGCGGCGTCGCGAGCGCGCGGCCGCGCAGCGCGAACACGTTGGCGACGCTCGCCTCGGCGATCGTGCCGCCGGTGTTCAGGATCAGCGCTTCGTCGGCGCCCTGGCGGCGCGCTTCGAGTTTGGCGAGCGCGTTGTTCAGGTAGTTGAGGCTCTTCACGCGCGGGTCGAGCGCGTCGAGCGCGGGACGCCGCCAGCTCACCGTCACCATCTCGAGACCGAGCGCGAGCTTCTCAGACGGATAGATCTGCGCCTCGGCCGCGAGACAGAAGAGGCGCGGCGTGGGACAGCTGGTGGGATCGACGCCAAGCGCACCCTCGCCACGCGTGACGACGAGACGCACGTACGCGTCGTCGCGACCGAGCGCGCGCAGCGTGTCGAGCACGATGTTGCGGATCGCGTCGACGGAGTGGGGCAGCGCGAGACCGATCGCCTTTGCCGAGACGACGAGGCGCGCGAGGTGGTCGTCGAGACGAAAGACGCCGCGTGAGTAGGCGCGAATGCCCTCGAAGATCCCGTCGCCGTAGAGGAGCCCGTGATCCAATACGGAGACACGCGCTTCGGAAGCATCCACGACCCTGCCGTCGATCCAGACCTTCATCGGATTCTCCCTTCCAGGGTGGCCGAGATGCGCGCCGCCGCCGCGACCAGGCGACGCGCGAGGGTTTCGGTCTTTGCCGCCGAAAGGCGCACAGACGGCGCCGCCAGCGCGACGCTTGCCTGCATGCGTCCGCCGGCGAGCACGGGCGCCGCAATCACGGCGAGCCCCGCCACCCACTCCTCGCGGTTCTCCGCGAAGCCGCGGCGCCGCGCCTTCGCAACTTCGCGCTCGAGCGCACGCAGCGACGTCGGCGTGCTCGCGGTGAAGCGCGGGAACGCGCCCTTCGGCAGCGACACCGTTTCGGGCGCGAATGCCAGATAGAGCTTGCCCACGGCGGATGCGTGTACGGGCACCTCGGAGCCGACGCGCGGTGCGGCGCGCAGGAAGCCGGTGCCCTCGGCCTTGTCGAGCACGACGATGCGACCGGCGCGTGCCGCGGCGAGGAAGAGCGTTTCGCCGATCGCTTCGGCTTCGGCTTCGAGCACGGGTCGCGCGGCCGCGACGATCGGCTCGCGCTCGAGCACGCCGAGTCCCAGCGCGAGCAGGCGTACGCCCGGCCGGTAACGACCACCCACGTCGCGCTCGACCAGCGCGCGGCGGCCGAGTGCGGCGAGCAGGCGATGCGTCGTGGACTTCGGCAGCGAAAGCGCGCGCGCGATCTCCGAGACTCCCGCGCTGCCCGCGGCGCTCACGTGGAAGAGCACGTCGAGCGCCTTCTCGACGCTCGACGTGGCGTCGAGGATCGGCTCGGCCACACCCTCCCGATGTTCCGTATCTCGGGACACTGAACTCATATGCGGAACATAACCGCAATCCAGCGGCATCGACAAGGCAGCGGCGCAAGGCTCTGGCTGGCCGATACGTTGGGGAAGCGAGGAACCCGATGAGACAGCGACTTTCGGTGCGTTCCGCAATCCGGAACGCCATGCGCAGCGCCCTGCTCGTGGCGTTGTTGCTCTTCCCGCGAGCGGCTGCAGCGGCGCTCGGCACGCCCGTCTTCGAATGGCAGCGCTGTCCGCCGAGCTACTGCGAGACCGGCTGGTACGCCTCGCCCGCCGTGAGCGACGTCGATCGCGACGGCGTCGTCGAAGTGCTGTGGGGCGGCTACACGCTGCTCTCGGTGCGCGGCGACACGGGCGCGATCGAATGGAGCTACGCACCGCAAAGCGGCGCCGGCCGCATCTGGCCGGGCGTCGCCGTCGCGGACCTCGACGGCAACGGCACACGCGAAGTCGTCGTCGTACAGAATCGCGAGATCGCGGTGCTCGACGCGACCGGAATGATCCAAGCGGGCTGGCCGAAGCCGGTGTTCGGCAGCTCCGAGATGCGCACGCTCGCCGTCGCGGACCTCGATCGCGACGGCGCGCTCGAGATCCTGGTCGCGCGCGCCGGCAACGGCAGTGACGAAACATGGACGGTGCTCGAGCCAAGCGGCGCGACGCGCGCGGGCTGGCCGCGCCTCACTCCGCTCGATTCCGGCTACGCGTGGGGGGCGTTCAACCAGAACCTCGCCGTCGGCGATCTCGATGGCGACGGCGATCTCGAAGTCGCCGCGTCGAGCGACGTGCACTATCTCGCCGCCTTTGACGACGACGGCACGCCCCTTCCCGCGAATCCGATCTACGGAGCCGGCAAGAACTGGAGCCAGGTCGGCGTGCACTACGACCACGCCGTCGATCTGCGCGGCTACGCGAACTGCGCCGCCGGCGTCCCGCCGCTCGAAGCGCGCCCCAACTTCGCCGATGCGCCGCCCGCGATCGGCGATCTCGACGGCGACGGCAGCAACGAGATCGTGATCGTCGGTTCCTTCTACGACTGCCGCACCATCGGCTACGACCAGCTCTTCCAGGTGCCGATCATCTTGAACGCCGACCGCACGCGCTGGGCGCCAGGCGGCGGCTTCGACTGGACGGCCCTCCCCGCTCCCGACGTCGACGCTGCACCGCTCTCGATCGACTACAACGTGATCGAATCGGCAGAAGCGAACCCCGTGTTGGCCGATCTCGACGGCGACGGCGTCAAGGAGATCCTCTACGCCTCCTACGACGGCCGCGTGCACGCCTTCTGGGTGACGGACAAGACGGAACACGGCGCCTGGCCGTTCGTCGTGCACGGCGGTCCCAGCGCGAAGCGCTTCGCGTCCGAGCCGGTCGTGGCCGACCTCGACGGCGACGGTCAGGCCGAGGTGGTGTTCAACACATGGACCGCGAAGGGCAGCAACCAGGGTGGCGACCTGCTGATCGTCAGCGCGGCGGGCGTAGAGCTGTCGCGTGTCGCGCTGCCGCGTTCCAGCCAGAACTGGGACGGCGCGCTCGGGGCGCCGACGCTCGCCAACCTCGACGCCGACCCCAACGTCGAAGTCGCGGTTGGAACCACCAACAGCGGGCTCGTCGTCTACGAAATCCCGGGCTCGCGCGCCGATCGACTGCTCTGGCCGACCGGGCGCGGCAACCTGCTCCGCAACGCGCCGGAACCCGGCGCCGCCGCAACCGCCGTCACAGCGCTCTGTGCGCTCGCGGCCGTCGCGCGGCGACGCTCCCGCGCGTAGTGCGCCACGAGCGGCGGCCGAGTACTCCCAATGCCGCGAGCACGACCCACGCGGAGGCAGCGCTTCCGGGCTCGGGCGCGAAGATCGCGAGCGCGTCGTCGACTGCGCTCGACACGTAGACGTGTCGTCCGTCCGGGCTCGCCGCGATGCGAAACGGATTGCCGAGGCTCCTCGCGCCGCATTCGGCGCGGATCGCATCCAGGAACGCGAGATCTCCGGTGATCGGGTCGCGCGCGAAGACCGCGATCGCGTCGTCGGCCAGCGCTGTCGCGTAGACGCGTCGGCCGTCGCCGCGGACGAGCACGGATGTGACGGCGCCGAGTCCGTCGACGCCCCCCGCGCCGTCCACCACGGCCGCCCGGAAGCTCAGTGCGCCGGTCGCGGCGTTGCGTCCGAAGACGGCGATCGCGGAATCCGAGTAACCGGCAGCGTAGAGGGTCGCGCCGTCCGGACTGAGCGCGACCGCACGTGCGCCGTTGAGACCGCTGACGCCCCCGACGCCATTGGCCGCGGCCTCGACGAAGGTCAGCAGGCCGGTCACCGCGTTGCGCGCGAAGACGGCGACCGCGTCGCTCACCTCCGACGCGACATACACGTTCTTGCCGTCCGGGCTCATGACCACCTCGCGCGGGCCATCGAGGCCGGCGACGCCACCGACGCCCTGGTGCTTCACTTCGAGGAAGCTGAGAGCGCTCGTCGCGGCGTCGCGCCCGAAGACGGCAAGTCCGTCGTCTATGTATCCCGTGGCGTAGACGTGCTTCCCATCGGGGCTGACGGCGACGCTCATCGTCCCGTCGAGCCCGTCCACACCGGCCACCGCGTCGCGCTCGACCTCGACGAAGCCGAGCGCACCGCTCGCGGGATCACGCGTGAAGGCGGCCACCGCGTCGTCGACGTAGCCGCTCGCGTAGACGCTGCGGCCGTCCGGGCTGACGACGACACCCTCGACGGTATTGAGCCCGTCTACGCCGGCGATCCCGTCGCGCTTCTCTTCGGAGAAGGCGAGCGTACCCGCGAGACCTTCGCGCGAGAAGACGCTGACGGCGTTGTCCAACGCACCGGACGCGACGACATGGCGGCCGTCCGGACTCACCGCGACCCCGCTCGCCGCGTCGAGGCCGTCCACCCCGTTCTGTCCATCGACCTCGTCGCCGACGAAGCGCAGCGGAGGAATCGCGATCGAGGCGAGTGCCGAGTCGACGGTGAACCTGGCAGTACCCACGACATAAAGACGGTCACTCGCCGGGTCGACGGCCAGGGCTTGGGCCGCTCTGAGCCCGTCGACACCGCCCACACCGTCGCCGCGAATCGTCTCGGTCCAGGCCAGCGGCACGCCGAAGGGCCGGTAGCTGAAGACGGCAACACCATTTTCGGTAGTTGACGCCACATAGACGCGCAGGCCGTCGGGGCTCACCGCGACATCGTTCGCGCCGTCGAGTCCGTCGACGCCGCCGACGCCCTCGCGCAGTTCCTGCACGACCGTGAGCGCGCCGCTCTGCGCATCGCGGTCGAACACGACGACCGCGTTGTCCATGTACCCAGTTGCGAAGAGGCGTGCGCCATCCGGGGAAAGCGACACCGAGGTCACCTCGTCGAGGCCCGCCACGGCGCCGACGCCGTCGCGCTGGACCTCGACGAAACTGAGCAGACCGGTCGTCACGTTGCGCGAGAACACCGCGACGGCGTCATCGGCGACACCCGCGACGTAGATGTGATGGCCGTCCCGACTGATCGCCAGCGCGAATGCGCCGTCGAGACCATCGACGCCGTCCACGCCGTCGCGGACGCCGCCTTCAAGCGTGAGGCTGCCGGTCGTGGCGTCGCGTGAGAACACCGCGACGGCGTTGTCGTACCTACTCGCCACGTAGACGTTCCTGCCGTCCGGCGAGACCCCGACGTCCCTCGCCCCGCCGAGCAGGTCGAGCCCCACGGCCGGAGGCTTCAGCGCCTCGACGAAAGAGAGGATGCCGGTCTCCGCGTCACGCGTGAACACGACGACGGCGCTCTCGCCTTCGCTCGCCACGTAGAGATGGTGCCCGTCCGGACTCAGGGCGAGTCCGGCCGCGTGATTGAGCCCGTCCACCCCATCGACGCCGTCGACGAGCACGTCGAGGAAGTCGAGCGCACCCGTGACGGCGTCGCGCTCGAACACCGCGATGGCGTCGTCGAGGGAGCCGGTCGCGTAGACGTTCCTGCCGTCCGGGCTGGTGGCGACGCTCGAGGCGCCCGCAAGACCATCGACACCCCCCTGGCCATCGATCTTGGCCGCGACGAAATCGTGGCATTGGCTACGCGCCGGCGGCGGCGCCAAGAAAGCGAACAGCACCAGGGCCGCAGCCGCTGCACACGAAACCGCTCGCATGGGAACCTCCTCCATCGTGTACGTGCCCGCATGAGACATGGCGGCGCCGACCCGCCGCCAGTTTCTGCCGCACGGCCACGCTAATCAACCTCAATCGCGCGGATCGTGACCGGTGCGAGACCCGTTCCTGACGCCGGGCCGACCGGCGGCGCGCGAGACAGCTCGCACCACGCGGCCACAAGCGGCGGCCGATCGCGACCGGCGCCGACCGGAAGTGGCGACGCGGAGCAAGCGATCCCCTGACTCGTGTTGGCGCGACCGGTTCCTCCGGCCGGTGCGAGATCATGAGTTGGGCACGTCCCTTGCTCTCTCCCCACTTCGCCGGGGGGCAACAAGGGGATGTCGTGGATCGCATTCGCTCGGTTCTGTTCGTGGGTCGCGCCGATACGCTGCGCGCGGAAGCCGTCGCGGAATCACCGTTGCTCGACGTTGCCTGGGCGCGCGACGCCGACGACGCCGCCCAGCTCCCGCTGGCGGCCTTCGACGCCGTGGTGCTCGACGCCGAAACGGAGCAGGCGGCCCGCGAGGCGCTGCTGCGCATCCGCGACGGACGCGACGTCTGCCCGCCCGTCCTGGTTCGTCTCCCAACGACCAGCGCAACCAGCGCCCGCGCCTTGCGCAGCGCGGGCGCCGCGCAGGTGTGCACCCAGGGAGATTCCACCAGGGCGGGCGCGCGATCCCTCCACGAGCTGCTCGCCCAGCTCTTCGAGAAGCTGGACGAGGCGCCGCAGCCGCAGAGCCACAGCGAGCCGCCGCGCTCGGTGCTGATCGCGCGCAGTCGCGCGATGCAGGACGTCCTCGGGCTCGTCGAGCGCGCCGCCACCTCGCGCGCAACGGTGCTGCTCACGGGAGAGACGGGAACGGGCAAGGAAGTGTTGGCGCGCGCCATCCACGAAGGGGGCCCGCGCCGTCGCGGTCCGTTCGTGGCGCTGAACTGCGCCGCCTTCCCGGACACGCTGCTCGAAAGCGAACTGTTCGGACACACGCGCGGTTCATTTACGGGCGCCGACCGCGACAAGCCCGGCCTCTTCGAAGTGGCCGACGGCGGCACGCTCTTCCTCGACGAGATCGGTGAGACCTCGCCGCCGCTCCAGGCGAAGCTGTTGCGCGCGCTGCAGGAGCGCGAGGTGCGCCCGGTCGGTGGCGCGCGTTCGCGCAAGATCGACGTGCGCGTCGTCGCCGCCACGAACCGTTCGCTCTCCGCCGACGTCGAGAGCAGCCGTTTTCGCAAGGATCTCTTCTACCGGCTCGCCGTGTTCCGCATCGACGTCCCGCCGCTGCGCGAGCGCCCGGACGACGTGCTGCC
>Ga0315278_10001369_pt1 | contig 21351 bp, 23 predicted proteins | sample YL17G06_0_MG_FD_203880 | JGI IMG/M metagenome (GOLD analysis project Ga0315278, IMG submission 203880) | Sediment microbial communities from Yellowstone Lake, YNP, Wyoming, USA - YL17G06_0 | ecosystem: Environmental > Aquatic > Freshwater > Lake > Sediment | place: USA: Wyoming | collected... | reverse complement strand
TCGACATTATTATGGTCAAATGTGGAGTATTAGATTGAGATATAATTGTTAAATTTATTATGTTTTTCAGACAATTGGTCAATATGCGAAAAACGAATTTAGTTAACTTTAAATTCTTTATCTTCATTGCCTTCGCTTTGGGAGTGCTGATAGGATGTGTTAATACTGAAGGCACCCTAAAAATAAAGGGAAAAGTTTTAGATGAAAGCACAAAAACGGGAATTCCCTGGAAAAACATAATTGTTCAGGGATTAGTATATAGCAATAATAAGTCAAAACCAATCGAAGCTGGTCAATTCTCAACTGACAGCTCAGGTTGTTTCACATATTCATTGAGAAAAATCAAAGGTGCCTATAACTACAATTTTTGTTTTATCGGTAATTCAGATTATGCTGTCACAATCAATGAAATGACACTCTTCGACCTTGAAAGAAATGCAAATTAGTAGATCTTACCATAAAAATAAATAGAAAAAGTAAAACGCCTGTTTGCGGTACCCTGTATCTAATTTGGGAGTTGTACCGAAACGGAAAGAGAAAGGAATTCACAGACACAATAACATGCAAAAGAGATTTTGCAAACATTGTTTTTTTACCTATTGAGAGAAAAGAAAGTATTGGATGGATCCCGTACTTCGCTCATTGCGACCCTAAAATGCGTTATGGGCAGTTAAAATGGCATTAAAAGGTTAAAGATTCATGTTTAGACTTCAATATCTATGGAAACAGCATTAGAATGGACATTAATAAATACTTACAAAGCTGATATGATTTCATATTTGGCTGCTCATCCAGAAGATTTTGAGGAGGCAATAAAATTAGCCATTACAAATAAACAACCATATTCATGGCGAGCAGCATGGTTATTGTGGAGTTGTATGGAAGAAAACGACCAGCGAATACAAGGATATCTTAAAAGAATAATTAACACTATATCAGACAAGAATGATGACCAGCAGCGAGAATTATTAATAATTCTTCAGAAAATGGAGATAAATGAAGAACTTGAAGGATTACTATTTAATCATTGTGTGACGGTTTGGGAAAAAATAGGTAAAAAACCGTCAGTCAGATATAATGCGTTTAAAATAATTGTTAAGATTGCAAAAAAACATCCTGACTTATCTCATGAAATTGTTTTTTTAACTCAAGATCAATATATGGATTCTTTGTCTCCCACAGTAAAAAGATCCATTTCTAAGATTATAAAGGGATTTAATTAATAATGAAAAACGATATGATAGCTTCTGATTCACAATTCAAAAACACCTACGGCAACCAGAAACGTGCCGAATCTTATTCCAAACTCGAATTCCCAAATACATACTATTTAGCATATCGCGATCTACCCTTAATTATCTCTAACCATGTGAGTGGTAAACTTGCTATAGATTTTGGATGTGGGACAGGACGATCAACAAGATTTTTAAAACAACTTGGATTCGATGTGATAGGCATTGACAACTCAAACGAAATGATCGAAATCTCTAAGAAACTTGATAAATCAGTTGATTACTATTTAGTATCTGATGGAAATTATCGTCATCTTGGATTGAATCAGTTCGACCTTATACAATCTATATTCACCTTTGATAATATACCTGGTTGGGAGAATAGAACAAATATTTTAGCAGGACTTCGTGACTTATTAAAACCTTCTGGAAAACTTATTTGTCTTGATTCAACACCAGAGATTTATACTAATGAATGGGCTTCTTTTTCAACAAAGGACTTTCCCGATAACTGGCATGCAAAAACTGGTGATATTGTTCGTGATATCATGCTGGATGTTGAAGACAGAAGACCCGTTGAGGACATTTTCTGGTCTGAACCAGATTATCACAAATTATTTGACATAGCAGGACTAAAGCTAGAAGCTACTTATAAACCATTAGGCTTCAAAGAGGAACCTTTCAACTGGGTATCAGAAATTAAGGTTGCGCCATGGATGATTTTTGTCCTTGCCAAGGCTACAAAATCGAGTCTGGCATCACAATCTTGAAAAAGAACGGCACATAATACGGAAGGTATGGGTAATTATCTCATCACGCTTTTGCGGGATTCTATGAACTCGGACCTTTATCTGTAATACCGAACACGCAACTAAATAATAACAATCATCATCTATAAATAATATGGATATGAGAAGATTAATCTGTTTAATAACATTAGTGATTTCTTTCTTTTCATGTGAGAAGTCACCAGACACCAGCAAAACCCCTAAGATTCCTGGTAATCCAAATACTACTTTCAACAAGAAGATTTTGGATGGTTATTTTGTCACATCGATTGCTTTCGACGCCAGTGGGAATGCCTGGATTGGTACATTTAAACAAGGCTTGATAAAATACAATTCTCAGGAAACCACAATTTATAATTCCTCAAATTCAATGCTTCCGAGTAATTTAGTTATCTGGGATATTAAGATTGATAGTAAAAACAATGTTTGGATGGGCTGCAATGGGCTATTGAAATTTGATGGGGATATATTCACTTTATATAATTCAGAAAACACAGTAATACCGGAAGATTTTGTCTATTCGGTTGCCATTGATTCAAAAGATAATATCTGGTTTACTTCATGCAGATTTCGACAGGGTGGCGTTGTAAAATATGATGGTAAAAAATGGGAAGTTTTTACACCAGCCAATTCAGATTTGCCGGTAAACTTCGTCCATAGTATTGCTATTGATAAAAATGACCGGGTTTGGCTGGCCCTGGGTGAGATAGTAACCAATTCATATTTTGTAAAAATTTCTGGTGATCAATGGACCACCTATACAGCATCAAATCTGGGGTTTTCTCCATATTATCTTGGTAACATCCAGATTAATAGCCATAACGAGGTATGTGCTTCGATTGACTATTCTTTATCAAGTACGTGGGTTAATTCAGGTCCTCAGGTTTTCGTATTTGATGGGAATCCCTCTTTGCAGCTACAATTTGATAGTATAACAAAAATAAAATCTCTTACAGTTGATAATGAGGATAATATCTGGTGCAACACGTATAATGGATATGCTGTTTACAATTGGAATAAATGGGTGGTTAATGATACAATATTTAAAGAAATTGGTTCGTTTACTATAGGACAATCGAAAGATGAGAAAATCTGGATTGGAACCGGAGATGGTATTTTTATCAATAATTGAGGAAAAAAGTCCTTCCGCCAAAACTAACAATCAGACATGAACCCAGCATTGAAAATATTGTTATATATTTTGGTTTTGGGGGGGGGTTGTCAATGTAATAAACAGGAACAATCAATTAAAATCTCTGATGACAAATTTCTAAGTTCACTTATTAATCAGGGAATTGACAAGAATGGAGATGGCATTATTAGTCCTGCGGAGGCAGAAGTTATAACAACTTTGAATCTGGCTGGGGACAGTATTTCGGATATGATGGGTATTGAGATATTTGTCAATCTGTCAAAACTTGATTGTGCCTCTAACCAGCTTACCAGTCTGGATCTTTCTGAAAACCCCGCTTTAAAAGAATTGAATTGCAACTGTAATCAACTTACCAGTTTGATTGTTTCCAATAATACTTCATTAAGGATTTTGCGTTGCAGCAATAATCCTCTGTCCGGTCTCGATGTTTCTGACAATACTGCTCTGGAATATTTGTACTGTGAAAATAATCAACTAATCGCTCTGGATGTCTCTAAAAATATGGCCTTAAAAACTATTTATTGCGGTTCAAACCGGTTGACTACTCTTAATGTCTCTAAAAATGCCGGCCTGCATAAGTTGAATATAATGGCTATGTCTTCTTTGTTTAAAGTTTGTGTATGGAAAATCCCTTTCCCCTCAACCAATGTTGAAGTTAATACTTCTGGTAGTCCAAATGTCTATTATTCAATTGATTGTCGTAAATAAGTAATCATGGAATTTCTAGTTGCACCTGGATATTGATTTTAAAAAAACCGGCAGACTTATGAAGCCAATCAACTTGATAATAACATTTTTACTCATATTAGAATTTTATAATGCCCGAAAACAAATCTATGAAATCATTATTATTATTAATTCGAATGTCCCTGGTGATAGTTTTCATGCTATTCTATGCTTGCGATAAAGTAACCGTTGAAATAAAGAATCCTCCTTTGCCTGTACACCGAAAAGATGAAAAACCTCTTACGCCTGTACCCCTGGGTTGTATCAGGGGTTACTTCGGGGACTATTACAGAACGTTTACACAGCATATTGAAAAGATTCAGCCTGTTGACAGCTTTTCAAATTGCTATTATTACGGGTCTTGCAACGGCACTCCAATTAATCAAATTAATTTAATACGGTGTGATTCATCTTTTGTCTTTGCCATGTATATCATGGGGCGTTCATTAGATTCGTTGCCTGCTACATTTCCTGTGTCTTCCGGGTATGGAAAATACGCTGATATAGAGTTTTACCCTTATCAGAGCTGGAGCTGGAATTCACCAGGACACTATTTTCTGGCCGGTTATTATGGGTATAGCGTATCTATAACTGATAAAACAGACGATATTCTTACCGGGACATTCGAGGGTATTCTAACATCATCCACTGGTGAGATGTTGCCTGTTACAGATGGAGAATTTAAATTAAAAATCTACAGAAAATACATGCCATGTGGACAGGGCAATGGAAAATGATACAATAAAACAATATTACCGGGGAAATTAATATGCGGAATAAAAGATTTATTGCAGAACATCGGGGTGGACCTCTAAAAAAAGAGCAGCATACACAGTTAATGAAATCAGAAAGAGAAGGATTTTAAAATATAATATACGATTTTTGCATGAATCGTTACCTGACCCACCTTTCAAATCTGTGATTCACCCATGAAGTTCATCCATTTACCGATTAAGCATTTTAAAAACACAGTCGCAATTATATTTTTGTATATGATTCTTAAACCACTTAAAGCTAATCTGATGAAAAAGATTTTAGTATCATGTGTCACAGTCCTGTTTTGTATTTCGATTATGATTTTAAATTTGATCTTATAATTGCACCATTTCGAGTAATCATGCATCTCCTTGATAAAGAGGAACAAATAAAAGCAATTAATAAAAGGGATTAGTAATCAACTGGATTTCGAGGATGAATATGATCACGGCAAGAAGATCAAGCGTATTGTTTCAACTTCCCCGGATTTAATATTAAGAATCTGAGCCATGGAAACATCAAAAACTTATGAAAACTATCCATTATGGATTGTAACTCTATCCAACTTAGTTTCAATTTTAATCTACATTTCGGGGTTTATGATAACTCTCCGATTAGTATGGATTGCTGCAGCTTTCTATTTAGTTTTTATTCTGGCTTTGGAGTATAGGTTGGTAAATAAACATTGTGTCAACTGTTATTACTGGGGCAAGACTTGTGGATTTGGCAAAGGAAGACTTAGTTCCTTGTTCTTTAAAAGAGGTGATCCATCAAAATTTTGTAATAACAAAATGACATGGAAAGATATGATTCCTGATTTATTAGTTTCTCTAATACCATTAATCATTGGAATAGTATTATTGATAATTGAATTTGAGTGGCTTCTAATAATTGCTGTGGTTCTGTTAATAACGTTAACAACATATGGCAATGGATTTATCCGGGGTACATTGACTTGCCGGTTTTGTAAACAAAGAGAATTAGGTTGTCCGGCAGATAAATTATTCAATAAAAGCAAATAATCTTATAATATCTGAGTGAGCTTCGTCTCTGAGTTTGAACAGCTAAAACTATAAACTTATGTAAATTATGAATCTATCTGCAGGAAAAAACATCATTGTTCTTATGGTCATATGTTATTGTTTGTCAACCTGTAATACTCCTGAGAAGGATTCAATGCAACCATATGAGAGCTATCATATACTAAAAAGTAAAGCAGAGATCGAACAAGCATTAAAAAACAAATGTGTTGACACCATTAAAATTAAAAAAGGAGAAATAATAGCAGATATAGGCGCTGCAAATGGACATTTAGAAGCTTTGTTGTCTATGTTCTATGACAGTATAACCTTCTTCATACAAGACATAGATACTATGGTCTGTAATCAAAAAGCTATAGACAGGGTTATAGCCGATTATCAAGGTATAAATAACAAACCTTTTACGAATAAATTCATTGCAGTCAATGGCTCTGATATAGAAACAAACCTGCCAGATAGTACATTTGATAAAATATTGATGTTATGGACTTATCAATATTTAAAGAAACCACAAAATCTATTAATGGACATAAGGCAAAAATTAAAAAAGGAAGGACTATTTTATGTTATAAATCCAAATATTGATGAAAAGGATCGGGAAATGTTGACATTAAAATATGGATGGAATGCATCACCTATTGAAAAAGAGATCTCAGATATTATCGAATGCGGTTTTGAATTAATTCGAATATCCAGAAACATTGATGGTCCCGAACAACCATATATTATGGTTTTTAAAAAGAAAAATCCTGACAAATAATTACTACAACCGGGTCTATAATAAAAAAAACAACGCCTTATGACTTTGATAAAAATATTCAGGATATTGCATAATATAATGTTGTAGCTTCAGTTAATAAGAAAGTTCTGAAAAGAGGAATATCTAATCCGATTGAAATGGAGGTAACATGAAAAACAAACCTCATATATTATTAACAGGAGCTTCAGGGAGTGTAGGACAGGAAGTATTAAAACAGTTATATCAGCAAAGACATAATTTTGAAATAACTGTCTTTGGTATAGAATCAAAAAGATCACAAAAAATCTTTTCTTCTTTTAAAGGTCAGATAAAAGTAGTTTACGGAGATATTTCAAACTATAATGATATAGGAAAAGCTTGCGTTAACATGGATTATGTAATTCATTTAGCTGCTGTAATCCCCCCCCTGGCTGATGAAAAGCCAGATCTTGCATTTAAAGTAAATACAATTGGTACTGAAAACCTTATCAGAAATCTTGAACAATTATCACCTCATACTTTTTTCATTTACAGCTCCTCTATTTCCGTTTATGGCGACAGGCTGGAAAATCCAATGATAAAGGCAGGAGACATCTTGACCCCGAGTGAAGGTGATGAATATGCAAAAACAAAGATAAAAGCAGAGCAAATTATTTGCGGCAGTAAGCTTGACTGGAGTATTTTTCGCTTAGCCGCTATTATGGGAAACCATAAGTTATCAAAATTAATGTTTCACATGCCATTATTAACTTCTTTGGAAATTGCAACTGCTGAAGATACAGCAAAGGCATTTATTCATGCTATTGATAACAGGTCTCTCATTTCAAAAAGAATTTTCAACCTCGGTGGTGGCACAAAATGTCGGACAACTTATAAAGAATTTTTAACTCGCTCGTTTGAAATATTTGGGCTTGGCAAACTCAATTTTCCAGAAAAAGCTTTTGCAGAGAAAAATTTTCATTGCGGCTTTTATGAAGACGGTGACGATTTAAATAATATTCTTCAATTTAGAAATGACACAATAGAGAGTTATTATAGTAACGAAAAAAACAAAATACCTTTATGGAGAAAAGGTATAACTGTTATTTTTAGAAAGCAGATAAAGAATTTCCTGTTAAAAAAATCAGAACCTTACTTAGCGTTTATTACTGACGACACTAAAATGGTCCAACATTATTTTAAAGCTCAGTGAAACAACTGGTTATATTTTGCTTTACTTTTATTGACCAAATTTTAAGATGAACTAACAATAAAACAACCGAAATAAAAATTCAGAAATAAACAAAAACTGGGAAAAATGAAAACTAATAATAAAACCTCTGGACCTATACAACATGAACCGTTGAGGCTATGGCCAGCTGTGGTCATAGTGACACTCCAATGGACGATCAGATTTGTCCTTCCAATGTTTATATCAAATGCTACTGCATACAGTGTGTTTGGAGGACTCCTTTTAGGGTTGGCAGTCGTTGTCTGGTGGGCTTTCTTTAGCAGAGCGCCCCGATTTGACCGTTGGAGCGCAGTTGTTCTGATGATCGTAGCGCTTACAGCGACATCGCAAATCATCCACAAGTCGATTTCAACTTCGATGATGGGATTGATGTTTGTTATATATTCAATCCCGGTAGTAAGCCTTGCTTTTGTTATATGGGCCGTGGCCAGCGGTCACCTCTCCGGCAGATCCCGCCGCACAACTATGGTTGCTACAATCTTTCTCGCATCAGGATTCTGGGTGTTTCTACGTTCAGATGGAATGGATGGGGAGGCTCATCATTATTTTGCATGGAGGTGGGCGAAGACATCCGAGGATCGCTTGCTGGCCAGGGCCGACAATAAACTAATAACATATCCTTTGGATTCAGCAGCAATAGCAAAAGAAGCAGAATGGCCAGGCTTTCGGGGAGCTAATCGGGATGGTATAATCCACGGTGTGCAGATCGAGACCGATTGGTCTAAATCACCACCGGTTGAGATGTGGCGACGATCTGTCGGACCGGGATGTTCGTCCTTTGCAATCCATGGTGCTTTGCTCTACACTCAGGAACAGCGCGGTGAATACGAGATGGTTACATGCTATAACCTTAATACTGGAGAGCCGGTATGGAGACATAGTGATACAGCCCGTTTCTGGGACTCACATGCAGGCGCGGGTCCTCGTTCGACCCCAACCCTCAGCAATGGTCGTGTATACACATTAGGTGCGACAGGAATTCTGAACGTGTTTGATGCGCGTGACGGCACTCTTGTTTGGTCTCGTAATGCATCGAAAGACACCAAGGTAAAGATACCAGGCTGGGGATACACAAGTTCACCTTTGGTGATTGACAGTATCGTTCTCGTGGCAATAGCAGGTAAACTCCTTGCTTATGACCTGGTTACCGGTCATCAGCGTTGGTCGGGCCCTGATGGTGGAGAAAGCTACAGCTCTCCGCAATTATTGACAACCAATGGCGTCAGGCAGATTTTATTTTTGAACAAAGAAGGTGCGACCAGCTTCGCTCCAGCAAGTGGCAAGGAACTTTGGAAGCTCTCTTTGCCTGGTGTCCAGATTGTTCAGCCTGCCTTGATCAATGAAAGCGATATCCTGGTAAGTGAAGGCGATTTAAAAGGTATGCGGTGTCTCACTATCAAAAATGGATCCGGCGGTTGGACTACGGAAGACCGCTGGACATCAGACAAGTTAAAACCCTACTTTAACGACTTCGTTATTCATAAAGGTCATGTTTATGGCTTTGAAGGCCCCAATCTAGTGTGCATCGATCTGGAGAATGGCAATCGCATTTGGAGAGGCGGACGCTATGGAGGCCAGCTTATTCTGCTGGCCGATCAGGATATAATGCTGGTCCTGTCGGAAAAAGGGGAACTGGCGTTGGTTAAATCTACACCTGATCAATTCAAAGAACTTGCACGGTTCCCCGCAATTAAGGGTAAGACCTGGAACCACCCTGTTTTGGTTGGGAATGTCCTGGTAGTTCGAAACAGTGAGGAAATGGTGGCATTCAGGTTGTCACTTGCGGGAAGCTGATTGGAGAATAATTACGGCAAAAATTAGAATTTCAGGACGAAAATTTATCTGCACAGCTTCAAGTGTTGCATTTGGTTCTGCAGCTTTCGGACTTAATCCTTGAAATGAGATATGAAAAAACTATATTCTTACAATTTCATTACAAAAATTCTGTTTCTATTATTGACCCCTACTCTGTTTCGTGCCCTGAACTTTGGGTTTATATGGCACTCAATTTATTGGGGGACAATCACAATGGCTGTAATAATCTGGGGAGTTTTGATTTTGATTTCTCCCCTTTTCGGTCGGTTAGGTTGTGGGTGGATTTGCTTTATGGGTACCATTCAGGATATTACCAGCCAACATTCACTATTCATTATCAAGTGGAAAAAACCTCTTGTCTGGACAAGAATTCTTAATGTTTGTGCATTCTTCACGACTGCGTTTATCTTTTTCTTTATACGACTGGATTCCGGAACAATTACCGGAATAAAATTTGAACCATGGTTTTTAAATATGGATTTTAATCTGCATTATAAACAGGTATGGCTTTATGATACACTGGGAGCCGTTTTGCTTGGGTTATTATTAGAACGTCGCTGGGCTTGTAGAAACTTATGTTTTATGGGTGCTTTATGTGCTTCAGGGGCTTCAGTTTCCAGATTAATACCAGTAGTTGATACTCAAAAATGTAATCTTTGTGGTAAATGCGAAACAGATTGTCTGGTCAGAATTCCCATTAAAGATTACGTGATAAATAATTCCGGATTAGTTACAAATTCGGAATGTCTTATTTGTGGCAAATGCATCGAAAGCTGTAAACCAAAAGCCTTGAAAATTAAATTTATATGGAATAGAAATAAATACATCCAAAAACAATATAAATAAGAACTTGAACAACAGTTTAGAATTTCTGTTAATGTTATTGAAGAAGATTAAGCCAGATCTGATGTAGCAATTGCAGCTTTGCTACTGTATTTTTAATCTCAATATCGAGTTTATAAAGTTCTTTTATTGAAATATTGAAAATCTATTGATGCATATGAAAGAAAATGCCAGAATAGAAGCCTTCAGCGATGGCGTGTTTGCTATTGCAATTACCTTGCTTGTCCTTCAGTTAAAAGTACCTCCAATTGCTTCAGTACATTCTGTAGATGACTTATGGAAAAGTCTGTTTCAGCTCTGGCCTTCATACTTTGCATTCATCTTAAGTTTCGGTATATTACTGGTGTCATGGGTCAATCACCATTACCTGTTTAATGTATTGGATAAATCTTCCCGTCCTTTTCTCTATGCCAATGGATTTTTTCTGATGACAATTACTTTTATGCCATTCCCTACAGCTCTGTTGGCAGAATATATTTCATCAGAATATGCAAAACCTGCAATAGCATTTTACTGTTTTGGCGGTGTTATTAATTCACTTGGATGGAATTGGTTATTCCATACTTTATATAAGCCAAAAAGACTCATAAATTCAGACCTAAACATTAACCTGCTTAACCCGATTAAAAGATCTGTCCAGATAGGTTTTGTAATTTATGCAGTTTCTACTCTTCTTGCTTTCTGGTTTCCTCTAATTGCATTAGCAATAAATCTATTATTGTGGATTGTATGGATTTCGTTATCATTCACAGCAAAATAAAGCTGAATATGACAACAAAGATGATAAAACTTAAAAACTTTGAAGAGTATCTCGTTGTATTTCCGGCTGAGACTCAAAAAATTCAGAGTCAATGAAAACCTGGAGAAATCAAAGGATTAAATTATGGCACACGATTCAGACACTTTTAAAAACTCAAGCTTAAGTAAGATATGTTTTATCTCAAGTATTATTGTATTCCTGTTCTGGTTTATTGGACAGGTAACAGATGTTTATCATTTTGCTTTAGTCGGCGAAATCTTTGAGCTTCTTTGGCTTATTATAATATTAATGTTATTTGTTTTGCCAATAATATCACTGGTATTTTTAATTAAAGACAAATTTAACTTCAGGTCGCTTTATCTATACACAATCATAATAGCTATCTCAAACATTTTGTTAATGGTTTTCATTTGATAAGAAAACTCAGACTCATTAATTGGAATAATTACAATCTCAAAAAGAATCTATCAGAACTAAAATGAACAACATTGATGAGTATATCGCTGGTTTCCCGAAAGAGACTCAGGAACTTTTAGAAAAACTCAGGGCAACTATCAGAAAAGCTGCCCCGGAAGCTATGGAGACAATCAACTATGCTATACCGACTTTTACCCTGAATGGTAACCTGGTTCATTTTGCCGCGTTTAAAAATCATATAGGATTTTATCCTACGCCTTCCGGAATTGAAACATTCAGAAAAGAATTATCTGTTTATGAAAGAGCAAAAGGATCGGTTAGATTTCCTATTGACAAGCCGCTTCCGCTGGACCTGATAAGCAAAATCGTAAAATTCAGGGTTAAGGAAAACATTGAAAAAACAAAGGTCAAAATAAAAAGTGCCAAATAGCTTGCATCTTCTTCTGACGAAATTTGATTAGTTAACATAAAAATCAGTTAATATGAAAGCTATTTAATAAATTTTTAATGTACTGATGTCAATGCCATATTACTTCTATTCAAACATAAGAATAACCGATCCTCAGGAGTATCAAAAGTACCTCGATAAAGTGGATGCCGTATGCTCAAAATTCAATGGGAAATACCTGACAGTCGGTAATTCACCTGCCTTACTTGAGGGAAAATGGACTAAACCGCCCGGAATAATCGGAATGTATCTTCATGACCAGTTAATCAAAAGGGAACCCTCCAGTTCTAAGAAAATTTAATACTCTGTTTAATGACGACCCTGTAGCATGGAATACGGCCATTCACATATTCATGACAATAAATTAGGTAATGCTTTTAAAATAGGCATTTCAATTAATGTTATTTTCATCGTTGTGGAAGCTTTGTTTGGTTTTTTTTCGAACTCAATGGCTTTAATTGCAGATGCAGGTCATAATCTTAGTGATGTTCTGGCACTCGTGTTTTCATGGATTGCAGTTATTCTTTCACAAAGACAACCGACTTTGAAATTTACTTACGGATTCCGCCGTTCAACCATACTTATTGCTTTGCTTAATACAATCCTGTTACTGATAGCTGTTGGATTTATAATATATGAAACTATTTCCAGACTCAAAAAGCCTGAGGAGATAAATGCTGGAAGCATGATGATTGTAGCAGCAGTTGGCATTGGAGTAAATGCGTTTACTGCATGGTTATTTATGAAGGATAGGAAGAATGATCTTAACATCCGGAGTGCATTTACTCACTTTGTAGCAGATGCTCTGGTATCACTGGGAGTAGTAATTACGGGCTTTATCATTGCATTAACGGGTATCCAGTGGATTGATTCATTGGTTTCGTTAGTTATTATTGCAGTTATACTATATGGTTCTTATAATCTCTTAATAGATTCGGTAAATCTTGCTCTTGATGCTGTACCTGAAAATATTAAGATAGAGCATGTCCGGGATTATCTTTATAGCCTGCAGGAAGTTACAGGGGTACATGATCTTCATATCTGGTCATTAGGAACCACTGATGCTGCCCTAACGGTACATCTTACAACTTCCGTACCAACGGATTTAACTTTTATTACAGCAGTTCAACGGTACCTGCATGAACAATTTAACATAGAACATTCAACCATTCAGGTGGAATATGGTAGTATGGAAGATTGTAGTAATAAATACTAGAATTTAATGGCCGATTGGTATGGTATTTGTAAATTAACAGATAAACAAATACGCCTAACCTGAATCAATCTTGAAGATTTTCACCATTTTTGTTTTGGTATTTTCCGCATTATTCAACCCTCTTTCCTATTGCACAGGATTAGGCCCTCAACAGCTTTCTTCTGATGACTCTGTTAAGATTATTGAGAAAGTGTATATCCATACTGATCGTGCCAGTTATTACGCAGGTGACGACATCTGGTTCAAAGCCTATTTAATTGATGCTTCAGACAGGCAGCTGACTGATCACTGTAATAATCTGCATGTTGAATTGATTTCTCCGGCTTCCATAATTATAGATAGCCATATTGTAAGACTAAATGGAGGTTTGGGAAGTGGAGATTTCAGGATACCGGATAAACTAAAATCAGGTCAGTACCGGTTAAGGGCATACACAAACTATATGCGGAACTTTGGAGATCAGTTATTTTTCAATAAGGATATAACAATTATTAACCCGTCAGATGCCAGTAAGGAGTTGTCTGACAGCAACAGCTACATCAAAAAAAATTTGGAGATAAACTTCTTCCCTGAAGGTGGTTCGTTGATCGATAATGTCACTTCCATTGTTGCATTTAAAGCCATGGATGATTATGGATATTCCAGCGACGTCTCAGGAGAAATTTATTCATCAACAGGAGAAAAAGTCACTGAATTCAAAAGCTCCCACAAAGGAATGGGCATATTTTCTCTTACCCCAGTTCCCGGATTAAAATATTATGCCATATCAAAGAACCAGGACGGGGAATCAACCAGATATGAAATTCCATTTAGTTTTTCAACTGGTGTTGCATTAGGTGTTACTGGAAAACAGCTTGGTGCTATGTCATTAACGTTTAAGACAAATTCCGAAACACTGCCCCTCCTTCTGGATAATGATCTTTCACTAACTGTTTCAGTACATAATTTAGCTTTCAAGACATATTCTTTAAGAATGAAATCTCTGAACAGCTTTTTTAATCTTCCAACTGATGATCTCCCGGAGGGTATTATTATGTTGACATTATCAGGTTTGAATAATTTGCCTCTTTGTGAAAGGCTGGTTTATCTTAAAAATAATGAAGATGTTAAGATAAATCTTGAAACAAACAAGACCTTATATAACCGGCGTGATTCAGTATCTGTAAAAATATCTCTGATCGTTAACTCACTTATCCCACACGATACATTTCTTTCACTATCAGCAGCCGAAAACATTTTCACAGAAAATTCTTCCGCATTCCCATCAACCATTTCTTCATGGTTTCTTCTTGAATCAGATGTCCGCGGTCCGGTTGATGAGCCGTCATATTATTTTGATCCGTCCAATCCGGATCGGTTAAGGGATCTCGATATACTCTTGCTTACCCAGGGATGGCGTGATTTTGAATGGAAATATGAAAATATTAAATATCTTCCAGAGAATGGTTTTACTGTTTCAGGGAGAATCAGTAAGAAATTTTTTAATGCTCCCGTTAAAAATTCTGTTGTAAATATCGGGATATTCAGTGGCAGCAAGCCCTTTATTTATATTGTTCCGGTTGATTCTTTAGGAAAATTCAGCCTTGAAGGAATTGATCTGATGGGTTCGGCAAAGATAGTGGCAACTATTACAGATAATAAAGATAATCTGAAAGGATGGCTGATTATGGATTCACTTAGGTATGTTCCTGAATCAGTTAAATCAGGCATAGCACCGTTTTGGATCTCATCCGGGAATCAGGAACAGAAAGCCTGGTTTTTAAACGATAGTCTATTGATAAAAGAAAATCTTCAATCCTTTATACAGTACTCTGAATTCAAACTTTCTGTTCAGCGAAAATATAAATTATCGGATACAATTATGCCGGGTGAAGTGATTATAACTGCAAAGCGTCAGGATGCTTTTGAATCTCCACGTGAAAGGAGCAGAAGATATCTTATGGGAACACCTGACGTAGAAGTAGAAATCACTCAGACATTAGAGGCTTATGGTAACCCATATATGCTTATTAAAAACAGATATTGTTCGCCATTTCATTTAAAAGGAATCCCCGGATTAGTAAACGGTGAAGACCTTGATCCCCATATGCATAACCCAATGTTTCTTATTGATGGTACCATTGTCACCCGGGAAGAAGTAGAAGGATTATCCTTAAAATGGGTTAAACGGATTGATATTATGGATAATCCAATTTCCTGGTCAGCATGGGCTAACAGAATTAGAATGAGTGAAAAAAATACTGGTAATGGACAATTTACCGGGCCTTCGGACAGTGCAAATGATGGGCCTTTGGATGGTGTAGTCTCAATCATCCTGAAAGATGAAGATGAGATCGAACGGGTGAAACCTTTGTATTCTGCTAACATAAATTTTTCAGGATATGAAGAACCTCGTGTTTTTTATTCGCCAAAGCATCATACTACTTTAGAATCTGATTACAAACCTGATCTCAGAAACACATTATTCTGGGAACCAAACATAAAAGTGGAAAACAACAGAGATATTTTCCTGAACTATTTTAATGGAGATAATCCTTCAAGAGTGAAGATAATTGCCGAAGGTATTACGTCAAATGGGAATCCCGTGACCGGAAAGACAGAATATGAGGTGAAATAAGAAAAGTATCCGTATGATATTCAGATTTACATTTAAAATCGGTATTGCCAATTTAAGACTTCCCTTTATCTTAATATGCTTAATCTGGCAACCAAATCAGGTGCTTCTTTTCTCTCAGTCACTGGATTATATCGACGGGAAAGTAATCAATTCAACCACACTGGCACCTGTACCTTTTGCAACAATTGTACTTAAATACAATAAATTAGGAGTTTATGCAAATGCAGATGGTGACTTTAAGATACTCCGTGGATCTGAATTTCAATCGGATAGCTTAATTATTACGTGTATCGGATTTAAGCGATATTCCTCAGCTTTCAAAGATTTAAGCGAGAAAACTGTAAACAGGATCTTTTTAACTCCTGTTATTTACGGACTTGGAGAGGTAAAAGTTTTAGCTTCCGTCAAAAAACTAGGTTCAATTACGATAATTGGAAGAGCAATAAGAAACATAAAGAATAATTATCCCGACGGACCATTTAATTATGTTTCATATTACAGAGATTATCAAAAGAGAGATGGTAATTATATTAATCTTAACGAGGCAATAGTTCAGACATTTGACAATGGTTTCAAATCAGAATCCTTATCAAATAAATATCGGATGCTGGACTTCAGAAAAAATATGGATTTCCCCAGAATGAATATTTCTCCCTACTATGAATTGTTGAAAACTGAGGATGCAAATAACCCTGATAAATTTATCCCGTCTGCAAAACTTGGCGATCATTATGGAAATGAACTGTTTGTTCTGAGGGTACACGACGCAATAAGAAATTTCAATACAAATTCATTTTCCTTTATCGATACTTTCTCAGAGGATTTTCTTAAAAATCACAATTTTTCAGCACCCACTCTTGTTTATAATAATAATTTATTGCTCTATAAGATTATTTTTAATGGTAAGTCCAGGGTGATCGGAGACTCTCTTCTCATTTCCGGCGCTATATATATTCAACCGAAATATTATTCAATACATAAGCTCGAGTATTCATGTTCTTATAGCAAAAGAGGCAAAGGATTAAAGGAAATGTTCAATGTCGATATTGAATATGGCAATGAAAACTCTGTTGACTCTCTGATGTGCCTTAAGTATATCTCATTCAACAATTTCTTTAAAGTGGTTGACAGTGATGATAGCACATATTTCAGAATATTGGATTCATATATGGACACTCAGAGTTATATAAAATCGACTGTGATCATCAGTTTTAATAATAAGATTGATCCTGTATCAGCGTCCAAAAGAGAAAACTATGAAATATTTGTCGGCCGAAAAGCCGTCAAATATAGCAATATTCAGGTCTCAGGTAAGAACCTGTATATCAGATTAAAAGAGGTTGATATTAAGGATAGTCGCGACTCAATACGAGTTACTATCCATAATATCAAAGATATAAATGGTAATATTCTGGATAAACGAAAATCAATAGAGCTCACTCAATACCGGGAACTATTTGTCCAGGAGTACAATAAATCTTTGCCTTTTAAAGATAGTTGCTACATGCAATATTTACCATTGGAACAAAACTGTATATCGAAGTACTCCGGTAATTATAATTACTGGATGAATACTCCGGAAAACAGTGTAATTAAAAAGTAAATAACCCACAAACCGACAACTCATGAATCGAAAACTGGCTCATGTAACGTTGCTTGTCAGTGACTACGACGAAGCAATTAAGTTCTATACGGAAAAACTACATTTTACTCTTCTTGAAAACACGGTTTTAACTGAAACAAAAAGGTGGGTATTGGTGCAACCATCCGGTTCAGATGGGTGTTGTTTATTGCTTGCAAAAGCATCTTCAGAGGAACAACAAAGCAGGGTTGGAAATCAAACCGGGGGAAGGGTTTTTATGTTTTTATATACTGATAACTTTCAGAGAGATTATCAGAACTTAATAGAACAGGGGATCACAATTGTAAGGGAACCAACAATCGAAACCTATGGGAAAGTAGCCGTATTTAAAGACTTGTACGGAAATCTGTGGGATTTGATAGAGCAGGTTTCATAAAAGAAAGATTCATCGTGCAGTAAAACATTTTGTAAGTTTACATTTTGACTGAAAGTAAAACTGAAAATCCGTTAGATTAATAACCCAGCAAAAAAATTAAATAATGAAAAGGAGAATTATTTATCTGTTATTACTTTTATTTACAATAGGATGTAGTACTCATCCCTCAAAAAAATGGGATTTTCAATCGTTTTATAAACCTGAAGAAAACCCTGTTTTAAAAGCTGATTCTTCTTTTACATTTGTTGACCCCATAAAAAATGTACCGGTTAAATGGCAGAGAGCAGATGTGTTTAATCCGGCGGCCATTGTAAAAGACAATAAAGTTTGCCTATTATACCGGAGTGAAGATAATCCGGCAGCATTCCTTGGGGGACGGACCTCCAGAATTGGTCTGGCATATAGTGAAGATGGCATTCATTTTACAAAATATCCAACACCGGTTTTGTATCCTGACAGCAGTAAATTCATACAATACGATTATCCGGGAGGTTGCGAAGATCCTCGGATTATTGAAACAGAAGATAGTCTGTTTGTACTGGCTTATACTTCCTGGAATTATAAAGTTGCTCGATTAAGCATTGCAGTCTCAAGAGACCTGATACACTGGGAAAAGAAAGGCCCTGCATTCGCAAAGGCTTATAATGGTAAGTTTCTGGACATATGGTCTAAATCCGGTTCTATAATTACAAAAATGGTAGAAGACCGTCCGGTTGCAGCAAAAATCAATGGAAAATATGGAATGTACTGGGGCGAGAATTTTGTCAACCTTGCCTGGTCTGACAATCTGATAGACTGGTATCCAACATTGAATGAAAATGGAGAACTTAAAGCTGTAATCAGTCCGAGAAAAAACAGGTTTGACAGTAATCTTACTGAATGCGGACCCCCAGCCCTGATCACTGATGAAGGAATTGTACTATTCTATAATGGTAAAAATTCTGTGGGAGATGATTCTGAAATTAATTTACCAAAAGGGACCTATTCAGTAGGAAAAGTTGTGTTTGATATTAACAATCCTGAAATAGTTATTTCGCGTTCAGATACATGTTTGTTAAAACCAACCCTTCCACATGAGCTTTCAGGGCAATATAAATCCGGAACGACATTTTCAGAAGGCCTTGTCTATTTTAAGGAGAAATGGTTCCTTTATTATGGAACAGCAGATTCATTTGTTGGTGTTGCAATTTCAAAATAGAAAATATTATCGGCCTTTACCAGGAACCATTGAAAGACTAATCTATTTAAAACATAAAAAGATGCAAAGACGAAATTTTATTAAAAATGCCAGCCTGGCTAGTGGAATGATGATCATCTCTCCATTATTAGCCAATGAAAAAAATTCTGACGAAAATGATTTCCCCCTGATGGATCTGCATGTCCATCTTACGAATGATTATACCATAGACAGGATGATGGAGATTGCTAAATCAAGAAATGTGAAATTCGGAATTGTGGAACATCCTGCAGGCTGGGCTATTAAAGATAATACCGACCTGAAAAGGTATATCGACAAATTAAGGAAGTATCCGGTTTATATTGGTTTGCAACCAACCGAACTGGGATGGTCAAAGCGGTTTTCTCCCGAACTTTTATCCCAGATTGATTATGTACTTATGGACCCGCAAAGAGTACCGATGGGGAATGGAGAGACCTTATCAATTTGGCAGTTTGATACTTATGTGGAAGATACTGATGAGTTTATGAAACGTTACATGGCTTATTCTATGGAAGTTCTCAACAATGAGCCTATCACCATTTTTGGCTGGCCGCTCTTTCTTCCGGTTTGTATAGCCCGTGATTACTATACTTTATGGACTGATGAACGCATGCAACAAATTATTTCAGCCGCAAAAAAAAGAAATATTGCCATCGAGATAAACGACATGTCACATACGCCACATGATAAATTTATTTTAATGGCAAAAGCAGCAGGTCTGAAATTTACCTTTGGTTCAGATTCACGAAATCAGAACGCAGGGAGACTGGCTTATTGCAAGACTGTAGCAAAAAAGTGCAATCTTAAAAAGGAAGATTTCTATGTCCCGGGACAAAAATCCTGAGATAGCTTATCTTTAAGAAAAAAATTATGAAATCATTCCTTCTCCTATCCTTGTTAATATGTTCATCTGTTATGGCTCAGGAACCCGACAGCAGCTCTGCACTCTTCAGTATGAGAGAAGCTGAACGGAATTTTGCCAGGGAGTCAGTCATGTATGGACGTAAGGCAGCTTTTGTGGAAAACTTCGCCGACAAATCAGTCATCTTCGCAGATAAATGGATCACCAACGGAAAACAATTTTCCCGGGAACATAAAGCGACCCCGATGGTGCTGAAATGGGAACCTGAGTTCATGGATATTTCCGATAGCCGCGATTTCGGGATCAGCACCGGACCATGGGAAGCCCAGGAGTATCGTCCGAATACTGTACCCCTTGCAACAGGATATTTCCTTACCGTCTGGAAAAGACAATCTGATGGGGTTTGGAAAGTAATACTTGACGGAGGCTCAACGACTCCTCCAGCGAAAGAGGCTAATCACAGTTTTGGATTTCCGGCCGGAGACGACAAACCCATTCTTAATCCTCTGAAAATGAATGTTGAGTTACTGGGCAAAGAATTATTGGGCAGGGAAAAACAATTTCTTACAGAGTGGAAAAAGAGTCCTCTTGCCTCAACTTATGTTTCATTTATGGCAACTGATGCACGCATACAGTTTAATGGACACCTTCCTACTACAAATGCCGATTCAATAAACATTTGGATCTCTGAAATGGATAAAAAACTTATATGGAAACCTGTTAGCAGCGGAGCTGCATCATCAGGTGATATGGGCTTCACATATGGTCTTCTGGAAACTCAGGGTGCTCCGGAAGTAACAAAAGGACATTATGTGCGGATATGGAGAAAACGACCTGGAACCGATTGGAATATTGAACTTGAGATGATTAATATCAATTAGTTTTAAATAACTAAATGATTAAGTGCTTTTATGCTATAACATCCGGATTCTGTAAATACCAGTTATATATAATTCTCTCTTTTATTTAACTTTGCCTGCATGACAGCTATTAAACACCTTGCCGGTCAGACCGCCATTTATGGAATTCCCAGCGTTCTCGGACGTGTTCTTGGCTATCTTCTGGTACCGCTCTACACTTACATATTCAAAACATCCGATTATGGAACGGTAAATGTATTTTATGCGTATACCTCTTTCCTGATGGTGATCCTTACATATGGGATGGAGACAACATATTTCCGGTTCAATGAACATGAGCCGGATAAGAAGAAAGTTTTCAGCACAGGTATGATCTCTCTTATAATATCTTCAGTAATATTCCTTGCAATTATTTTAGTCTTTTCGGGAGATGTGGCCAGATGGATCGATTATCCTGATCACCCTGAATATGTTAAATGGTTTGCCTGGATCCTTACTCTCGATGCAATTTCAGCTATCCCTTTTGCCTGTCTTCGGGCACAGAACAGACCGGTCCGTTTTGCCTGGATCAAAATGACCAATATCACTGTTAATATAGGTCTTAACCTTTT
>Ga0315278_10001367_pt1 | contig 21362 bp, 16 predicted proteins | sample YL17G06_0_MG_FD_203880 | JGI IMG/M metagenome (GOLD analysis project Ga0315278, IMG submission 203880) | Sediment microbial communities from Yellowstone Lake, YNP, Wyoming, USA - YL17G06_0 | ecosystem: Environmental > Aquatic > Freshwater > Lake > Sediment | place: USA: Wyoming | collected... | reverse complement strand
CGCAGACGATCACGCTGAATCGTCTCGATCCGATCATCGTCGGAGCGGTGCAGAACCAGCCGCCGACGGTGTCCTTCTCGGTGTCGACTGCGAACGCCCGCGTCAACCAGCCGCTCACGTTGGATGCCTCGGCGTCGAGGGATGCCAACGGCCGGATTGTGAAGTACGAGTGGGACTTCAACGGGGATGGGATCTTCGATCAGACCACGACCGAGCCGACGGTGAGCTACACCTACGCAACGAGTGGTACGAAGAGCGTCACCGTGCGGGCCACCGACAATGAGGGCGCGACGGCTCGTGCCACGCAGACCCTCAGCGTGGGCGACGTGATCGTTCGGGTGACGCGCACCATCTCGACATCGGCCGCGCTGCCGGGGAGCACGTTCCTCGTCATCGTCCGGATGGAGCCGCAGATGGATGTGGCGGGTGTCGGCCTGCAGGAGAACCTCCCCGTAGGCTGGCAAATCAAGCCTCTGGAGAACGCCGGGGCCGCATTCAAGCGCTCCACGGTGCAGTGGATCTTCGTGGACACCATTCGCGCGAATACGACGAAGGTCATCTCGTACGAGTTGACGGTTCCGCCGGCGTCTCAGCTCATGGCCTCGACGATGCCCGTCTGCTTCACGCTCTCGGGTACGTTCCAGGCGATGACGCCGTTCATGGAGATTCCCGTCGAAGGCGATACCAAGGTGGAAGTTGCCTCGGCGCTGCCGCTGAAAGAAGCGATCGCGCACCTTGTGCCACGCGTTGGCCTCGATTCGGAGGACACCGTCGATCTGCGCCTGTCGCAGAAGATCAGCGCGCAGCAACTGGCGCGAGCGCTCGAGATGTGGCAGAACGATGAGTCCGTGCCCTGGACTGCGGGTGCAACGATCAGTCTCGAGGACATGAAGGAGCTGTCGGCGTACGCCTACACGTGCACGCCGGTTGACCTTCCGCTGCCGCTTGTGCCTGCGGCGAACATCAACGCCGTGCGTACGATCTTGGCACCGGTTCCGTGCAACAACGTCCTCCTGAACTACACCGGTCCGGGCGGCGATCGCGCGGGCAGCACATTCACCGTGAAAGTGGAGATCTGGGCCGACCAGGATCTCTACGGCGTGGGGTTGAACGAAGATGTTCCGGCCGGATGGAAGGTCATTCCGATCGAGAACGACGGCCTCACGTACAAGAGATCGCGGACGGAGTGGGTCTGGCCGACCAAACTGCCGGCCGGCGTGATGAAGACGATCATCTACCAGGTTGAAGTCCCGGCCACGCAGGCGATCGAGATCGCGTCGAGCGACCCGTGCTACGCAAGCAGCAATGACCTGTACGGTGTTGTCGACGCGGCGCTGCCGTGCATGGAGACGACCGTGACGGGCGACTCCGGCGTGGACGTGAGCGAATGCGTGTCGGTCCTCGTTGCGATCTCCCGCTGGGATGTGCAGCGCGACCAGTTGGACATTACGCTGTCCGATAGGATCTCGTTCCAGCAAGTTCAGCGCGCGATTGCGTTCTGGTTGGAGGACGAGGTAGTTCCGTGGACCTGCGGGCAGACTGTGGGCTACCACACGCTGAAGGAGATCATCGCCTACTGGCTCACCGGCACCAACATCTGTGATCCGCTGCCGGTCGTCCCGGACGGCCCCTGCGATCCGGCTGTGTCCGTGTGCAGCGGCGGCTAGTTGCATCGGACGCGCAAGCGCGTCCGAGCGAGGAGATGATCAGGTATGAGAACGACCACAAACACGGCGAGGGGGAAACCCCTCGCCGTGGCTCTTCTGTTCTTCGTGTTGGCGTGCGCCTCCGGGGCGGTTTGGGGAGAGGGGTCCCTGCAAGTTGAACAATCGTTGAGTCCGGCTCAGATCAACGTCGTCGGGCTGGGTACGAAACCCGACACAGCGACGCTCGGCGTGTCGCTGCTCGGCCAAGGGGCAGTCGGACGATTTCCGATCGACTGCATCGTCGTGATGGACGCGTCCGCTTCGGCGCAGCTCGCGGAGGCGAAAGCGTTCGCGTTCGATCTCATCGGCCGCTTGGGCAGCTCGGACCGCGTCGGCATCGTTTCCTTCGGGACGACGGCCAATCTGGTTGTGCCGCTCACGGAGGACAAGCTGCAGGCCAAGGTCGCCGTGGGCGACCTCGCGGGCGACAGCAAGTCCGCTCTGGGTGCCGGACTGCAGCTGGCGCGTCAAGAGCTGCAGCGTTACGGTAGAGAGGGCGCGGTCTTGGCGATCATCCTCATCGCGGATGGGCAGAACAACGTCGGCGCAGCGCCCACCATCGAAGGCATGGTGTCCGGCGAGACGGGAATCCGCATCTCGACGGTGGGGATCGTTCCGATCATCAATCGGACCCTGCTCATGGGCCTGGCGGAACAGTCAGGCGGCGTCTTCGTTCCGGCTCCTACGAGCGAAGCCGTCGATGACGTCGTGGATCATCTGCAGATCTCGGCGGCGGCGACCGACATCACGGTCACGAAGCACGTCCCGGCGGGGCTCCACTTCGTCGGATCGACGCCTGCGGCGGCCACGGCGTCTACGGAGCGCGACGGATCGACGACGATCACATGGCGGATCGCGGAAATTGGGCTTGGCGGGAACGTGCGAATTGAGGCGCGGTTCGATGCTTCAGCAAAGGGCAGTCTCGTCACGGACGACCTCTCGAAAGTCACGTATCGGGACTTCCGCGGCGTGATTCGCGAGGCGGCCCTTTCGCCGCTCATCCTCTCGGTGATCATGCCGAACCGTGCGCCGAACGCGGCGTTCGCGTTTGAGCCGGTCGAGCCGATGGCCTCCGATCTCGTCACGTTCCGCGACCAGTCGCGCGACGTCGACGATGACGATCAAATCACAAGTTGGCGCTGGGATTTCGGTGACGGGACGAGGAGCGAGACGGCGAAACCCGAGCACCGTTATGCAGCGGCCGGCGCCTACAGCGTTTCGCTTCTCGTGGTCGACGGTCACGGAGCGGAGTCGAGCCCGGTGACGCGCACGATCATCGTCGGGAACGGGATTCCGGTCGCGAGTTTCGTGTTGCGGGAACCCGGGACTCTGCGGACCCTGTCGGCGCCGTTGATCGGCGTGGACGTCGTTCTTGACGCCAGCGCGTCCTACGATGTCGATGGAACCATCGCGCGGTACGCGTGGGATCTGGATGCGGACGGCGATGTGGACGAGGAATCTGCGCGACCGACCCTCACGACCTCCTTCCCCGTGGCGGGGGAGCAGAGCGTCATCCTGACGGTCACCGATGACTACGGCAACGCGATGGCCACGACGGCGATGTTCACCGTCGTGTCGAGCGTGACGGCAGAGCGCACCGTGGAGACGTGCTTGCCCGACGATCGCACGATCGCCGGCGGCACCGTGACCGTGACCGTTGTGGTGTCTGCCAATGCGACGCTCGACGGGATGGCCATGAGCGAGAGCATCCCCTCGGGATGGACGTTCCGCTCCGTCGAGACGGATGGAGCGACGCTTCGGACGACGGCGACCTCCGCGGAATGGGTGTTCGCGGAGCGGTTCGTGGGCGGCTCGGTGGACGCTCGGCGGGAGATTCGCTACACGCTGACCGCGCCGAGTTCGGGGCCGACGGAGGAACGCGAGTTTGTGACCGTGCGAGGCTTCGTTGCGAGTTCCTCTCCGCGCATCACGGCGACGACGATGGGTGAAGACAAGATCACGCTCCTCAAGTACCTCTCGATTCCTCTAGCCATCTCGCGCTGGAACACAAAGACCTCGGCCATCGAACTCTGCGTCGGAGAGAAGATCGCGTTTGATCAGATCCAGTACGCCGTCTCCCTTTGGGTCTCCGGCGCCCCGGTGCCGAGGACGAACAACGGGACGATTGACTTGATCACGATGGAGGAACTCATTGGCTATTGGCTGACCGGAAGCTCGGTCCACGACCCACTCCCCTAGGAGGGAGTGGGTTATGACCCGCTCTCGTAGGACAGGGAGTGGGGCGGGGACCGGTGGGAAAGAGAAGGAGGGGGCCATGCGAAGAGGGATTCGCGCGCTGTTCTTTGGGTTAGTGATCGCTGGTGCCGCCGCGTGGGCCGCGAGCGCGGCGTGGCAGGCGGACTTCACGCCGTCGACGTTCAATCCCGGCGTAGGGGACGTTGTCAACTTCGCAGTCTGCGAGACGTGCCTCGGGAGCGGAGGAGCGTACCGCTACCTGTGGGATTTCAACAGCGACGGGGTCGTGGACGTGGACACTGATTCCCCGGTCACCGCATGCACATTCAATGCGGCGGGCTTCTACGAAGTCAAGCTCGCGATTCAGGATCTTGGCGGCCGCGAGGTGACTCGGCGCAAGGGCGTCTTCGTCGGTCCCGTGTCTGCGTACGGCGTCCGACAGATTGTGCCGCAAGAGGACGGCTCGTTGATGGTCGTGGTTTCTATCTACGTTGACCGAGCTCCAGGCGGTGTGACGCTCATCGAGTCCCTTCCCCAAGGTTGGCAGATCCAGCTGATCGACACGGGGGGGGCGTTTCTGGCCCCCTTCGTCGCTGAGGAACGCAAGTACTACGTCACCTGGATACCCTCGTCCGATCCGGGGTGGGAGACCACGTTCTCGTACTATCTCACTCGCTCATATGGTGAAGAGCACCCGCGATTGACGGGGGAGGTTAGTGGGTACGTGGACGGCGCTCGGTTTGTCGGCTTCGTGTGCGGAGAGCTGTCGGTGCCGTAGTTTCAAGAAGACAGCGTGAGAACGAGCTCTGGGGTGCGGGCGTCCGGCTAGCGGTCGCCCGCGTCTCTCTTGGTCGCGGACTTGCCGGCGTCCGCATCCTGTGGATGGGAGAACGACGCAACTCGCCCGCTTTGCCACAACGCGAGGCCGAGCAGGGCGAGGATGCCGAGCGACAGTCCGAGCGCGGCAGGGAATCCGAGTGTGGGGCGAACGGCGATCGCGAGGAGCGGCACGGCGAACGCTACGCCCGCCGTGGCCGCGGCGTGGGCGACGTAGTGGGGGGCAATCCGCCGATAGGCGAGGGGCGGCAGGACCGAAAGGATGCGGCGGACGCTGGCCGTGTCCCAGGCGAACAGGGACGCCGTCGTCGCGGCCAGGGAGAGAATCGTGTGCCCTTGAGCCGCCGCGAGGCCGGCCGCACCGAGCGCCATGAACAAGAACAGCCCGTGGACGGGCGTCCTGGGTCGCCACAGGAGAATGGCGACCCAGATCGCTCCGAGGAGGGCGGGGGCAAGCGTCGCGACTCCCGCTCCGCCGACGGCGAACGCGGAGGTGAGGCAGCCGGTGGTGAGAGCCGCGAGCAGGACGGCAGCCAGGTTCAATGGATTCTCCTCTCCGCCTGGTCCAATCGCGCGGAGCGGATCGCGGAGCCTAGAGATTGACGCACGTTCCACGGCACGACGTGCACCCCCAACGACTCCATCGCCTGGAAGTCGATCTGCATTTCCAGCCGGCGGATTCGCAGCGCGAGGGCACGAGCCGGGTCGTCCGGCAGCGATTCCCGTTCGAGTTCGAGCGAGTCGGCGTAGATGACGAGCACGGAGTAGCCGCGCGCTCGCAGCTTGGCCGCGACCATAGCATCCTCAGTTCGTGACAGGGGGCTGACGATGACGATCTGGGAGCCGCTCGGCAGCATCTGGATGGGAAGCTGCGCCAAGTCCTGGAAGGCGTCGCTGCGTGCCGGACGCGCCTTGGCGAGCGACGCAAGGATCTTCTCGAGGTGGAAACGGCCGCCCGCAGGCTGGATCCAATCGAGGAAACGACCGTACATCAGGAATCCCACCCGGTTCCCCTCGCGGACGAAGTGCGCCGCCAGGCTGGCTGCCGCACGGCAGCACGGCTCGAACGTCGACTCGCCGCCCTCGCGGACATGGACGGAAGCGCGGACATCGAGGATGACGATCACGTCCGTCATACGCTCCTGTTCGTACTCGTTGACGAACAGGCGCCCGTGGCGCGCGAATGCGCGCCAGTTGAGGCGGCGAACGTCGTCGCCGGGCGCGTAGGCGCGGGAGCCGAACAGCTCGACGCCGGGCCCGGCGGTGCGTGCCCGCACAGGGCCGACGAAGGCGTGGGTCTTCCGCGGCCGGATGGCCATGCGAGGCAGCTTCTCCATCAGCGGGAGCACGGAGACGAACGTGGGGCAGTCGAACCGATACTCCTCCAGGGACAGGCCGAAGCGAGCCCACACCCAGGCGCGGACGCTGCCTTGCTCATGGAGGCCGCGGCCCGCGAGCAGTCGGTACTTGATCGTGACGGCGCCGCCGCTTTCCAGGGGGCCGCAGAAGGAGGCCTCTCCGTCAACCACCGTTGCGCCCCCGGGAACCTCGTCCAGGACCGCGGCGCAGGCGACGGCCTGTCCTCGGTTGGTCACGGACAGGGTGACGTCCAAGGCGTCTCCCTCGACGATGCGACCGGAGGACAGAGAGCGCGTCGCATCGAGGAGCGGGCGGCGCAGCAGAGCGTGCGACAGGAGGTGCGAGGCTGCGTAGACCAGGAGCGGCACACTGAGCAGTAGGAGCGAAGACGAGCGCCCGTACAGCCCCGCGGCCAAGAACGCCGCGGCGAACAGGACAGCCGTCGGGTAGCGGCGATCGGCGTGCACGTCAGGAGACCTTCGGGACGACGGTCGAGTCCACTACGGCCTGGACGACGGCGTCCGTCGACGCGTGGCGGCTCCAGAACTCAGGCTTGAGGATCATGCGATGAGCCAGCGCGGGAATCGCGAAACGCTTGACGTCGTCGGGAATCACGAAGTCACGTCCTTGGATTGCCGCCCACGCGCGCGACAGCTTCAAGAGAGCGAGAGATCCCCGCGGGCTGGCTCCGACGTAGACGTTGGGGTGTGTGCGGGTCTTCGTCACGAGGTTGACGATGTAGGCGTGGAGTTCGTCGTCGATGATCACCGTCTCTACAGCCGCCCGCATCTCGAGGATCTCCTTCGCGTTCGTGATGGGCGTGAGGTCGACCTCATCGTCGTGGCGAGCGGCGCGGCGGCGCAGGATCTCAATCTCCTCATCGTTCGTTGGGTAACCGACGGAGAGGCGAATCATGAACCGGTCGAGTTGCGCCTCCGGCAGCGGGAACGTGCCCTCATACTCGATCGGATTCTGCGTCGCGAGGACGGCGAAGGGCCGCGGCAGCGGCCTCGTGTCGCCGGCCACCGAGACTTGAAGCTCCTGCATCGCCTCGAGGAGCGCCGACTGCGTCTTGGGCGTCGCGCGGTTGATCTCGTCGGCCAGGACAACGTTGGCGAAAATGGGGCCGGGCGCGAGGACGAACTGGCTCGTGTCGCGATCGAAGACGTGCGACCCAGTGATGTCTCCGGGGAGAAGATCCGGTGTGAACTGGATCCGACGGAAGTCCAGTCCCAGTACGCGGGCGAAGCTGCGTGCGATCAACGTCTTCGCCAGTCCCGGATTGTCCACGAACAGGACGTGGCCACCCGCGAGCAGCGTGGCGACCACCTGGCGGAGAACATCGTCCTTGCCAACTACGGCATGGCTCACCTCGCCGACGATGGCCGCGGTTCGCGCCTTGACACCTTCTACATTCATCTACGCCTCCTCTTGCTGTCGCTCGAGAGCGCTCAGGGTCTGGTCCACCAGGGCGCGAAACTCCGACCCGGAGGGGTGCGCGCTCCCCTCGCGCCGCAGGAAGGCGGCGACGTGGGGTGCCGTCGTCTCCAGTCTGCGTTGTGCTTGCTCCCACGCGTCTTCCTCGTTGCCCTCGCGCCGGGATGCGGCGAGATTCGTGGACAGGCGCACGAGGCGCGCGACGACGTGCGAGCGGGACAGCCGGCTCTCGCCAGCGCGGCGGAGAGCGTCCGCCAGCGGGGCCAGGGAGCCCGTGGGGACGGAATCCGGACTTGGGTCGCGGAGACTGTGCCAATGAGGGCGGACGCGGAGGGCGAGGGCTACGAGGATGGGTGTCGCAGCGACAACCGGGATGATCCACAACACCGCTTGCGGGAGGACGGCGATCGCTTCCCACAGAGACGCGCCGTGCCGCATCGGCACGGAGAGCGCCGAGAACAGGAGCAGCAACAGGAGGAGAACCAGCGCGGCGACCGTTCCGAGTGACGAGGAGGACTCGCGCATCACGAATCCAAGGCGGATGCCGTGACGAGGGAGTCGCGCAGCTGCACCATGCATCGCAGGGCGCGGGGCGAGAAACCGTCGTCCGACCGTCGTCCGTATCGGACCAGCTCAAACAGACTGGTCAATTCATCGAGGGCAGCTCCGCCAAGACCCGTTGCGGCGAGAGCGCGCGCGAACTCGCGCGGAGTGAGCGCCGTCGCGTCAATCCCGGAGGCCTCGGCGTAGCTCTTCATCATGTCGCGATAGCACCGTTCGACGATGCCGACGGCGTCGCGGCCCAAGCGCAGCTCCTCCAACGCGGCTCCTACAGGGGTCACAAGGTCGGGGCTGGCCGGCGCGCGCCTGGGTGCTTGTGCGCGCCGGCGAAGGGCGGCGACGAACAGCCCCGCAGCTGCGCCAAGCGTGACGATGGCGAGCGCGATCTGAAGCATGGAGGACGACGCCCTCCCCTCCGCTACCGACGTTGTCGGACCCTCGGCCGGCTCATTCAAGGGTGGGGCCGCCTCGCCTGGAGGTTCGGCCGCCTGCTCGACGCTTTCTTCCGTCAGCACAGGGTCCTCCCCGAGCGTCCTCGCTATCTGTTCTCGCGCCACGATCGCCAGGGCGACCATGATGAGGGCAAGCGCGAGGGTCCCCGTCAAGCTGGTCTTGCGCTGGGTCCAGCCGGTGCGGCGGGCTGCGACGTAGACGAGAAGGCCGATGATGAGGACTCCAGGCGGACCGTAGGCCATGAGGTAGTCGATCCACCGCAGAGGCACCATGGGCGATGGTGCTAGGGCCAGCCCCAGCGGGCTCCGTTCGTGGTTGTGTTCGTCAAACGGACTGCCCTCGGTGAATGTGACCGTGCCGAGCGACGCAGAGAGGAGCACCGAGAGGATGACGAGCGACACGAGGCAGGCGAAGGCGAGCCAGACGCCGCCGCGCTCGCCTAGCACGTTCCCTCGACGCGGATGCCGAGCTCATCGAGTTGCTTCGCGGCGGCCGGCATGGGCGCCTCGGTCAGCGGGCACATCCCATTGGCCGTCTTTGGGAACGCAATCACGTCCCGGAGCGAGCCTTCTCCCGTCATCATCATGACCAGCCGGTCCAAGCCAAGGGCGAAGCCGCCGTGCGGTGGGGCGCCGTACTCGAGTGCCTGGAGGAACCATCCAAAGCGGAGGTCGGCATCCTCGGCGGTGATGCCGAGTCGGCGGAAGATCCGTTCCTGGAGTTCACGCGAGTGGATACGGATGCTGCCGCTCCCGAGCTCCGTCCCGTTCACGACCAGGTCGTACGCATTGGAGAGAATGTGGAGCGGATCCGTCTCGATGCGGTCGATGTACTCTGGCCGTGGCGACGTGAAGGCGTGGTGCGCGCTGGCGAGCTGTCCCTCTTCGTCGAGTTCGAACAGGGGAAACTCGGTGACCCAGAGGAATCTCCACTCCTGTGCGGCGAGCGACTCCCGGCGCGCCACGGTGAGGCGCAGCTCTCCGAGCGGCTTCTCGATTCCCTGGCCGGCGAGGATCAGAAGGAGGTCGCCGCGTTCGGCGCCGAAGGCGGCGGCTAGGGCCTCCAATTCGACGGGACTCGTGAACTTGGCGATGGGGGACGCGATCGGATCCTCAATCTTCACCCACGTGAGCCCCTTGGCCCCCGCGGCAACCGCCACGGACTGAAGCTGGTCGAGGGTCGCACGAGAGTAGTGGGCGCACCCCTTGGCGAGGACTCCGGCGACCTTGCCGCCTGAGGCGATGGCCGCGGCGAAGACGCGGAAGCCGGAGTCGCGGGCGATCGAAGACAGGTCGCGGATCTCCATGCCGAACCGCATGTCGGGCTTGTCGATCCCAAACCGGCTCATGGCCTCGGCGTGGGTGAGGCGCGGGAACGGCAGCGAGAGCTCGACGCCAAGGACCTCGCGATAGATGTGGGCGACCGCGCCTTCGACCAACGAGTAGATCTCCTCGGGGCCGCTGGGGAACGAGACCTCAAGGTCGAGCTGGGTGAACTCGGGCTGTCGGTCGGCGCGGAGGTCCTCGTCGCGGAAGCACTTGACGAGCTGGAAGTAGCGGTCAACGCCCCCCACCATGAGCAACTGCTTGAACAGCTGTGGCGACTGGGGCAGGGCGTAGAACGAGCCCCGATGCAGTCGGCTGGGGACGAGGAAGTCGCGTGCGCCTTCCGGCGTCGATTTCGTCAGGACCGGCGTCTCAACCTCCAGGAAGCCGCGCTCGGAGAAGAAGTCCCGCGTCGCTTTGAAGACGCGGTGCCGTATCCTCAAGGTCCGTTGCAGTCGCTCGCGCCGCAAGTCGACGTATCGGTAGCGGAGCCGCGTCTCTTCGGTCGCGTCGGATCCATCGCCTTCCACGAGGAACGGCGGCGTCTTCGACCGATTCTCGATCGACATGTGCTGGACGTGAACTTCGATTTCGCCGGTCTTCATCTCCGGATTAACGTTTGCCGTCGACCGTCTCGCTACCGTTCCACGTACGACGAGGACGTCCTCGCGGTTCAGGGTGTGCGCGTCGCGGAGGCCGGGTCGGTCGTCGCCGAAGAGGAGTTGGACAAGTCCCGTAGGATCGCGTAAGTCGACAAACGTGAGCTTTCCGAGATCACGACGGCGGTTGACCCACCCTGCGAGTTCCACGTTCCGACCGACATCGGCTGCTGAAAGCTGGCCGCAATGTGTCGTGCGCATGCCTAGAGACCTCCGAAACGTTCGATGTGCCGATTATAGTCCCGTGCGAGGGTGCCGCCATCGCCGTCCCGGCCGGGACTACGCGTTGGAGAGAGAGCCCTTGAAGAACCGCCGGTCCAGGTTCCTCTCCCAGTCCGTGAAGTCTCCCTCCTCGCTGTCCATGGCGATGTGGGTCTTGATCATGTTGAGCTTGGCCGAGATGTTGTCGAAGTGGTAGATTGCGATGGCCTCGGCGGTCTTCGGAACCATGGCGGCCGCGTATTCCAGTTCGCCGTGGTGGGAGATCAAGATGTGTTCGAGGAGGACCGGCAGGCGCGGGTCCGACCAAGACAGCGTCCCCGCCTCATCTCGGACCATGTCACGGCCGAGCAGCAGGTGGCCGATCAGCTGTCCGGAGAAGCCGTAGCGTGGGGCGATCGGATTCTCGAACTCCTTCAGTTTGCCGATGTCATGGAGAATCGCGCCGGCCACCGCTAGCCCGCGGTGGAGTCGGAGTCCGGCCTGGTCCTCGGCAAAGCGGGCCACGCCCTCCGCCACCTCGAGGGTGTGCTCGAGAAGGCCTCCGATGTAGGCGTGGTGGTTCGAGACCGCTGCGGGAAGTTCCCGGAATTCCTTCGCGGTCTTGGTGAGAAGGCGCGACGTGAGGACCCGAAGGGGCTCGGGCTCAATGGTTGCCGCCAAAGCAAGCAGCGTGGACCACATCTCGTCGATGTTTCTCTCGGACGTGGGGACAAGCAGTCCTGGATCGAACCCGGGGAGTTTTCCGCCTTCCCGCTCCTCCACCGTGAGGCGGCGGATCGATTCCACGATGAGCTGAAGGGCGTTTCGGTAGGTCTCGACCCTGGCCTGGACCGAGACGAAGTCCCCTTCTTCGAACGCGCTCGCGTAGCGCTGCGCCGCCTCGGCCCAGGCGCGCGCCGGGATCGTGCCCGACCGATCCGCGAGGACGAGCTCCAGGTAGGGATCTCCTGTGCGCGTCGATCGCTGCGCCTTCTTCTTGACGAGGAAACACTGGGTGACGCGCATCCCTTCGTGGAGGTCGGTGATCGGCACGTGCAGGAGGGGGTAGGGGATCTCCCCGCGCACGCGGTCCATGAACCGTTCTTGCGACATGGCATCCTTTCTCTGGGCCCGCTTGAGGGAGTGTAGAAGCAATGCCCAGCACGCACAAATGCCCGAACCGGCCCGCGGTTCCACCCGACACGACGAAGGCAAGGCCACATGCCTCAGCTGCACGGCGGGCCGTGGCGCGGACCCGAACGCGAGTCTCGTTCGGCGTCCTCGAGCATTCCTTCTACGCTAGTTTCCGCACGTCGCCGGCGGCTCGGCGGGAACCAGGATGTGAGTGACAAGCGGAAGGAAGTCCTGGTCGCCATCCTGGTTGATGGGGTAGGGAGTATCCCGGATTCCATCCAGGTCGGCGTCCACGGCCGCGAAGTTGCTCCAGTAGTTTCCGCCCGCGTCGTCGTTCCAGAAGTTGGGTTCGTCCGAGTAGGCGTTGTGGACGTTGGCGACAAATGCATTCCGCAGGATCGAATTGCACGTGGACCCAAGGTTCAGGTAAACGCCCATGTACGAGTTCTGGATCAGGTTGCCCCAGATCTCATTCCCATCGGAGGAGTCAAGCCACAGCGCGGTGTCGTTGACTCGGAACACGCAGTCAAGGACTTGATTCTCGTCAGAGAAGAAGAAATGGATGGCGTCAGTGTTCTTCTCAAACGCGCAGCCTACGATGCGCACGAACGTCGAGAAGTTGAGGGTGACGCCGGCCCAGTTGGCCTCGAACGTACAGGCCTCAATGTTCGCATTACGGGCGTAGCTGAGCGAAATGGCGGCCGCCGAAGCCCCCGAGACGGTCACGTTGCGGATCACGAAGGGCTGGGTCGTGCCATGGATGCGAATGCCGTGCCGACTGTCGCCGGCATCGATCTTCCATCCCTCGATGACGTACGGGTCATCGAATGTGCCGCTACCCGAGCAGACGCCGTTTGCGACCGTGAACTCGTAGTCACTCGAGATGGAAATGACGCCGTGATCTACCTGGCTGCTTGCCGAAACCAGAAGGGTCAAGGACAGAACAAAGACAAGGGTGCAGAGGAACAATGCACCGTGTTTCATAGCTCACCACTCCTTTTGGCGTTCCGTGCCGTGCGCGTCACCGTATGATACTCGTAGAAACGTCTCTGGTGAAGCCAATCGTACGGTGCTCGAGCGACGGATTTCCCATTACCCCGAGGCCCGCCTGCGCAGGAGGTGGAGGAGCCCGATGGGGGTGCCCCTCTTGCGGAACAGCACGACAAGCGCCATGCCGGTAGCGAATCCGCCGATGTGGGCGAACCAGGCGACGCCGCTGGAAGCTCCGAACGAGCTGGCGCTGTTCACGACCTGCAAGAGGAACCAGATGCCAAGGACCACGATGGCCGGGATCGAGATGACGCGGATGAAGAAGAAGATCGGGATGATCGTAAGGATCCGCGACGTTGGGAAGAGCATGAAGTAGGCCCCGAGGACGCCGGCGATCGCTCCGGACGCCCCGATGAGGGGCACGGCGGCATGCGGATTGAGGGCGAGTTGCGCCAGCCCGGCGGCGCAGCCGCAGAGAAGGTAGAAGATGAGGAACCGGGCGGACCCCATCGCGTCCTCGACGTTGTCCCCGAAGACCCAGAGGTAGAGCATGTTGCCGAGAACGTGGAGTAAACCCGCGTGGAGGAACATCGACGTGATCAGGGTCAGCCAGATGGGAAGAGCAATCATCGGCGGGAGATCCCGGCTGCTGGAGAACTCGGCCGGGACGAGACCGTATTGCATGACGAACGCATCTCCCGCTCCCATTGGATACCGCCATGGGTCCCCGCTCGAATGGACGTAGGCGTTGTACGCGCGCCGGTCGAGTGCCGGGGCCGATAGCCCCGCGTCGGTCCACGGTCGAAGGTCGTTCAGCACGGCGGGACGGGTTTCGAGGTAGCCCTGATAAAGGAACACGAGGAGGTTGAGTACGATCAGGCTCACGGTCACGATCGGAAAGCGTTGGCTGCGCAGCGCGTCGCGGATCGGGATCATGGCGGCATAGTAGCGAAGGCGATGAGGCTCGGCAAACGATTGACCCAGTCTCTTCGGGCACTACACTGTCTGTTGTCACAGAGGAGGCTGCATGGAGCTGTTGAAGAAGCTGTCCGAAGCCACGGGCGTTCCCGGCTATGAGGGCCCGATCCGCCGGGTCATTCTTGACGCCTTGGCCGGTCACGTCGACTCGGTCGACGTGGACCTTCTCGGGAACGTGATTGCACACAAGGCGGGCAAAGGCCCGGTGGTTGCACTCGCAGGGCACATGGACGAGATCGGATTTCTCGTCTGCCACATCGAGGAGAAGACGGGGTTCTTGCGCGTTCAGCCGCTCGGTGGATTCGACCCCGTGACCCTCGTTGCTCAGCGCGTCGTCGTGCACGCGCAGGGAGGCGACCTCGTCGGCTGCATCGGCCGGAAGCCGATCCACATTCTGACGGACGATGAGAAGAAGAAACCCGTCGACATCGCCGACTTGTTCGTCGATGTCGGTCTGCCGGGCGAAGAGGTCGCGGCTCGGGTTGCGCTCGGCGACGTGGTGACGATGCAGCAGGAGTTCGTGCAGTACGGCGACATCGTCTCCGGGAAAGCCATTGACGACCGCGTCGGCGTGTACGTCGCCATCGAGGCGATGAAGCGCGCGAAGAAACTGGGATGCGACCTCTACTTCGTGGCCACGACGCAGGAAGAGGTGGGCGTTCGGGGGGCCACGGTCGCCGGGTACCGCATCCATCCCCAGATCTCGATTGCGCTCGACGTATGCATAGCTGCCGACATGCCGGGCGTGCCGGACAAGGACCAGATCTCACAGATGCGGAAGGGTGTGGCGATCTCCCTGAAGGACGCGCGTTCCATCTCGCACCCGGGGCTCGTGCGGGCATTCCGCGAGTTGGCGGAGAAGCGCAAGATTCCGTACCAGATCACGTTGTCATCCCGGGGAGGCACCGACGCCGGAGCGATGCAGCTCGCGCGGGACGGCTCGGCGGCGATCACGCTGTCGATTCCGACGCGCTACGTGCACTCGGTCGTCGAAACAGTCCACGTCGGGGCCATCGACGCGGCCATCCGGCTGTTGACGGCGTTCCTCGAGACGGCCCACAAGGTGGATCTGTCGGGATGACGCGCCGCACGCTGTTTCGGGACTTCGATGTCGTCGTAACGATGGATGCCGTCGGGCGAGAGATCCGCGGCGGCTTCGTCTTGGTGGAAGAGAACCGCATCGTCCGCGTCGGCGATGATCCTGTCGGCATTCGAGCCGACGAGGTCGTGCGCGGCGAAGGAAAGGTCCTCCTGCCTGGGTTCGTCAACACGCACCACCATCTCTACCAGTCCCTGTTTCGGTGCGTTCCGGGAGCAGCGGACGCCGAGCTGTTCAAGTGGCTCGTCTTCCTCTACGAGCTCTGGAAGGGTATCGATGAGGAGGCGGCCCGTGTCTCGGCGGCCGTCGCCTCGAGCGAATTGCTCTTGTCCGGCGCAACCACGACGACCGACCACTGCTATCTCTTCCCTCGCGGCGGGGGCGCGATTCTCGACGGGGATATTGAGGGCGCGAGACTCGCCGGCATTCGCTTTCACCCATGCCGCGGCTCGATGTCGCTGTCCAAGAAGGATGGGGGTCTGCCTCCCGACAGCGTGGTCCAAACCGAGGACGAGATCCTCGCCGACTGCCGACGCGTCCTTGAGCGGTACCACGACCCCGCTCCGTTTTCGATGCTGCGGATCGCCCTCGCGCCCTGCTCGCCCTTTTCTGTGACACTCGACCTCATGCGTGAGACCGTGTCTTTGGCCGAAGAGTACGGCGTGCTCCTGCACACGCACCTCGCCGAGACCCAAGATGAGGAAGCCTACTGCCTGCGCCGATTCGGGCGTCGGCCGGTCGACCTCATGGAGGACCTCGGGTGGTTGCGCGACGACGTGTGGTTCGCGCATCTCGTCGTTCTAAGCGACGCGGACATCGTCAAGCTTGGACGCGCCAAGGTGGGCATGGCCCACTGCCCGAGCTGCAATATGACGCTCGGCTCGGGGATTGCGCGCGTGTCCGAGATGGTCGGATCCGGCATACGCATCGGCCTGGCCGTGGACGGATCGGCGAGCAACGACAGCTCGAACATGATTCGCGAGGTGCGGCAGGCGATGCTCCTGCAACGCGTGCGGTACGGCGCGAGCGCGCTGTCGGCTCGTCAGACGCTCCGCATGGCCACGATGGGTGGGGCATCCGTCCTCAGGCGGGACGACGAGATCGGCTCCATCGAGCCTGGCAAGGCGGCGGATCTCATCGCGTTCGATCTGTCCGACATTGTGTTTGCCGGCGCGGTCGCTGATCCGGTGGCCGCCGTCGTCCACTGCGCCGCGGATCGGGTTGCGTTCTCGATGGTGAACGGTGAGTGGCGCGTGCGCGGCGGGCGGCTCGTGTCGGACACGGTCGAGGAGCTCGTCGTGCGGCACAACGAGCTGTCCCGAAAGCTGGTCGGGCCATGATTCGTGTGCAGGTAGAAATCGGGTTCTCGTTCAAGCGCGAGCTGGCCGGCGACTACCGCGAGCTCGTTGTCCCGAGCGGTGCCGACGTCGCGGTGGCCCTGCGAGCGCTGGTCGACCGCTTCCCGGCGATCGAGGGACGCATCTTCGGGAGGCTCGGCGAGGTAAGGCGAGACGTCGGGGTCCTGGTCAATGGCGGCAACGTCCTGCGGCGCAACGGTCTGCGAACCGAGCTTGCGGACGGCGACCGACTGACGCTCCTTCCCCCGGTCGGCGGCGGGTGATGTGCCGACGGCTGCCGACCCGTCGAGGTGTCGGCAGCTAGGGCCGTCCACCGGTCGGGTTGTGGACGGCACGTTGATGTCGGAAAGGGAATCGGGGGGGCTGCGCATGGCGAGTCGCGGGCAGCTAGGGCTGTCCACACGGCGAGTTGTGGACAGCTGGGCAGGCGGAGCCAACGTAGAAAAGGGATCGGGGAGATCCCGGAGGGTCTCCCCGACTGGTGTGGTGGCCATCCGCAAGGAGGTTAGCGGAAGAGCAGCTCTAGGCTGCGGACAAGAGAATGGCCGCAAGATGTGGGGTGGGTGTGAAGGGGCCATGGCCGCGCCGTGTAGAGTGGGCGCGGTTCCGAAGCCGCGCCGTGTACGTTTGGGCGTCTAGGGTGGCGCGGTTCCGAGGCCGCGCCGCGCGCGTTCGCGGTTGAGAGGGACAGCGGTGCAGTTGCAGTATCAGGCGTCGCGCGGAGCGGACTGCTTGGCGGCGATTCCGGCGGCGAATCGGGCTTCGTCGATGATGAAGCGGTCGTGCGTCCCCCGCGCTACGACCTCGACCTCATCGCGCGCTTCGATTCGGAAGGACAGCCGACGACGGTCAATCTCAACCAACTCGGCGACCACGGTGACGCGCATTCCCAGGGGTGTTGCGGCAATGTGCTCTATGGCGATGGCCATGCCCACCGTCTTCTGGCCGCTCGGCAGCGTGGGATCGATCATGGTGCGCGCGCACTCTTCGAAGAAGCCGACGAGGATGGGCGTGGCGAGCACATCCACCAACCCGCTTCCGAACGCGCTCGCAAGGTGTTCCTTGCCAACAACCCACGTCTGCGTGCGTTTCGTGCCAACATCCACCATGGGATCTCCCTTCTAGAGTCGGCCGATTCTTCCACCGCCGCGGACGATCGCTCGCCGAAGTCACGCGGCGGGATCGAGAGTGTACAAGTGGGGGCGGCGATCAGCGAGCTTGTCGTTGCGGGACGTGACGGCCTTGTCTCGCGCGCGGGAGATGTCGACATCGACGACCGCGGTCTCCGCCTGGTCTCTGGAGAGGCGGACGAGCACGTCGCCGTTCGGCCCGACGATCTGGCTCTGGCCGGTGTAGCGGAGTTCTCTCCCGTTTCGTGCCTCGCTTCCGACGCGGTTTGCGGTGGCCGCGAAGACACCGTTCTCCAGAGCACGAACCTCCATGGTTCGCTGCGCGACGCCGGGCAACACGAGGTTCGCTGGGTGGACGATCACGTCGGCCCCGAGAAGGGCGAGGGAGCGGGCGGCTTCCGGGAAGAGGTGGTCGAAACAGATCATGATGCCGACGCGGACTCCGCCGACATCGCATGTCGAGAAGGGGCGATCGCCCGGCAGGAAGAAGACCACTTCCATGCCGAACAGGTGGATCTTCCGGTAGCTGGCGAGACATCCCCCTGGCCCCACGAGCACCGCGGCGTTATAGAGGCCGCTTGGGGCAGCTTCAGGCAGGCCGCCGACAGCCAGGCAGCCGTGGTCGCGGCAGAACGCGACGAGGCTCTGAGTCGTCGGACCCTCGGGAATGGGCTCGGCCAGACGCGAGACCTCGCGTGTGTCCACGAACTGATACCCGGATGCGAAGAACTCCGGCAGAACCCACAGATCGGCCGAGTCTCGCTCCATGAGCGCGAACGCGTCGTCAAGGTTGCGACGCCGCTCGCCGAAGGCTGGCTCCGTCTGAACGATTCCCAGGCGCATGCGAGACGCGCAGCCGCCCACCCTCGGGGCGGGCTCCGTGCTCCTCCTCATTTCGTTTGACTAGCCACAGGTTCCGCAGCTGCCGACGTAGAACTTCGCGACGAGAATGATCGCGACAAGCACGTAGAACAACGCCGAGAAATCACGTTCCATAGCTCGGATCCCCTCCCGGCAGGGCTGACTGCAACCTCGCCCCGTGGCTCCGCCCATTCTAGCACGTGTGCTAGTCGCCGACCTCGACCTCGAACGTGCGCGGAGCGTAACGCAAGACGGCCTCGGGGAAGGCGAGAATCGAGATGTACAGCCAGGTCTCGCCACTGGCGTGCTCCACCCCGACGCGGAGGCACTGCGCGATGTCCTTGAACACCCCGAACTCGGGGTGCAGCGTCGACGGAGCGTCTGCGGAGTACGTCGCGCCGACCGTGAACCCCCACCCACCCGCGGACTCGACGGCTCCATCGATCTCCCAGGCGTCGACAGAAAAGGGGGCAAGGTTCGCGTCCACGCGAGCGGACAGCGAGACGTTGTCCAACTCGGACCCGACGCTGAGCGACGTCTGGGCGAAGCGGCCACTCGTCGCGTCGAAGGGCAGCTTCCACGTCGCGGTCCGCACGCCGTCGTTCCACGTGCCGCGGAGCGCGAACTGGGTGATGCAAACGAGCACTGGGTCGAATGCAGCCGAGACTGACCACGAGGCGCCCCCCTCCCATGCCAGCGTGGTCTGGATCGGGCCGAATCCCGCCGCGAGGCTGTAGGATCCGGCGAGGGTGACGTCGAACCGGCCTCTCCGCTCCACGGTCCAACGCAGCTCGTGTCCGGCCTCGGCGCGATCCGAGTCGAACGGCGTCGAGCCGTAGACGAACGTGCTCGACCACGCGAGCTTGAGATCTCCCATCGTCGCGGTCGGTGTCAGGGCCAGTGTGACCTGGGTCTTCTCTCCTTGGGGACCGTCGTAGGCGGATGCCCGTGCGCTGGCCTGCGGGGTGATGCGGACGTCCCCAAAGTCGAACGCGTCGGCCGTCACATCGGCGCGGGCAAACAGGCGGAAACCCTCCTGCAAGGGTTCGCCCAGGATCCCCTCCTTGAGCCAACCGACGCTGACGCGGGGCGTAATCTCCATCGGGCCCGCGTGGAGAGGCGAGATGGTGAGTGTGAGCTCCGGCAATCGTTCGTCGACGCGCGTACTCTCCGTCGCCGTGGTCAGCAGCGCGCGCGAGGCCTGGAGCGTGAGATCGCCAACCTCGCTGGTTCCAGTTAGCTGGAATGCGTACGACAGCTTCTCCCGATTCCCCTTCGCGTCATAGTCGAGCTTGCCGGTGGCCTCCCATCCTGGGACGAGGGCGGCGGTGTGACGAAGGTGGAGAGCGGCCTCGGAGTCGCCGACCTTGGCCGGAAAGCGGTAGACGGAGAGCTCACCCCTCTGGCCGCTGAGATCGTAGCGCAGCGCGCCGCCGAGACCCACTTCCGCGTAGCGGGTGAAGATGTCGACGTTGACGTTGCCGTAGACCGACTCGTTGAGGAAGAACGGCAAGCTCCACTTTGCGAACCAACCCCGCGCTGCGCTGTTGCCGACGGCGGGGAAGAGGGGAGCTTCGAGAGTCTCCTTGAGCGGTTGAACGTAGAGGGGAAGCCACACGAGTCCCACCCCGGCGGCGCGTCCGGTGAGGCTGAAAGCGACGAACAGACGATCCGGATACAGAAGAAGGCGCTCGGCACGCAGACTGTACGGCTGGCTCCGGAGGTCGGCGTTGCAGCAGTTGCAGGTTGTCAGCTCGCTTCCGAAAGCCTCGAGGAGCGCCACGCGGCCTTCCTCGAAGCGGAGTTCGCCGCGTTCGGCGCGGAAGAAGAGTTCGACGTCCTCGCCGTCGGAATTGGTGAACCTCGTGGACCCCGCGAGCGACGTGGCCTGCGCGGTGTGGGCCAGCACCGCGCCCGTCTCGGTGTCCACCTCTGCAACGAGCGTCTCGCTCTGGACGGCAATCTCCTCGCCGACGTCGAGCGCCACGTGGCCGGTGGCGGAGACCCGCCAGCTCGCGGACTGGACCTGCTCGAGGACAAGAAGATCTGCGCGGATGGTCGTTCCCTCAAATGTCGCGCTCGCCGATCCCGAGGCGCGCATCAACGTTCCGTCTTCGGAGAGGAAGAGCTCGTCGCAGTCGATGTGAACGGGGACCGCGTTGGCTGCGAACGACGAGGGGGCGAGGAGGGCGAGCGCCAGAAGCGGGAGAACGAGGAATGGGAGCCGCCTTCGGACGCGGCTCCACACGTCGCGCGAGGCCAGCCGGTCCACGCGGAGGAAGAGAAGGACGCCGACGGCGCCGAACAGGATGTCGGGCAGCCACGCGGCCAGGGCGGGGTTCATCACGCCGCGGCGGCCGAGCGTCTGCGTCCACCAGAGCACGCCTTGATAGACGGCGACGAGGAGGAGACCGAGGACAACGCCCACGGCGCGGCCGCGCGGCAGGAACGCGAGACTGAGCGAGCCGCTCAACAGGACGAAGATCACCGCGGCGAGAGGGAGCGCCATCTTGAGGTGGATCTCGACGAGGTATTCATCGACGCGCTGGCCGTTCGCCCGCGCCTGGCCGACGCGCTTCCACAGCTCCCCGATCCCCATTTCGGACGTCGTCCGCGACCGCGAGAGGAGCTGGGACACGCCCTGATCGACGGGAATCACGAGCGAGTCGACGACAGCGGAGAAGGTGAGGTTTCCCTCTCGATCGAAGCCGTAGACGTGCGCGTCCGCGAGGCGCCATGAGCCTTCGCTCCACACGCCTTCATTGGCGGTCAGCATGGTCAGCTGAGCCTGGGCCTGCTGTTGGGGGAAGAGTTGCCCGGTCGTATCGTAGATGTGGACGTCGTAGATCTTGCCCGTCGACTCCTCGTACCGGCGGATGTAGAGAAACTGGTCGTTCGGACCCTTGAAGAACGCGTTGGACGTAATGCGCGGAACTCCCTGCCGGAAGATGACGGCCCGGAGCGCGTCCTGATACGCGCTCTCCGATGCGGGAACCAGCCAATTGTAGACCGCGAAGTCGGCGGCCGCGATGACGCTGGCGGCGAGGACGAGCGGCAGGAGTACGCGCCGCAAAGGGA